>Ga0265298_10011762_pt1 | contig 10209 bp, 9 predicted proteins | sample AusTroGonzalo_MG_3_FD_193486 | JGI IMG/M metagenome (GOLD analysis project Ga0265298, IMG submission 193486) | Bovine rumen microbial communities from tropical cattle in Woodstock, Queensland, Australia - Gonzalo_01 | ecosystem: Host-associated > Mammals > Digestive system > Stomach > Rumen ... | reverse complement strand
CCACTTCGAAAATCATCTCTAATCCAACCCAGGCTAAGCATCTCATATCTATTGAACGCGAACAAAAGGTAAAAGAGAGTCTCTATATGTTCCTTCTTCAAAAAAAGGAAGAGAACGAAATAAGCCTTACCTATAAAACGGCTCCATCACAGATTATCGATTTCCCATACGGTAGCGGGAAACCCACGAAGCCAAATCGGATTGGCGTCTTGTTTGCAGCCATCCTGTTAGGTATATTGATGCCTTTAACGTTCCTTTTCCTACATGCCACATTTGACGACAGTGTGCGTGACCGATATGACATAGAACGCAACAGCGACATTCCGTTTTTGGGTGAAGTTCCTTATTCTGGCAGAGAGCATAGCTTAGACAGTTTGTTAATGCGGTTTGGAATGGGACGGAAAGCCAAATCAAGTGGCATCGTTGTAGGCCCCGACATACTCAATGCTTCAAACGAGGCGTTCCGAGTCTTGCGTAACAATATGAATTCCATCGCGACAAATCAAAATATCGAAAAAGGATGCAAGGTCTATCTCTTAAAATCTACAGAAATCGAGGTCGGCAAGACCTTTGTAGGTATGAACTTAGCACTAACCAAGGCGATTGGTGGCCAACGTGTGCTTTTCATCGATGGCGACCTGCGTCAAGCTTCTGCCTCTCGACTATGGCGAACGCCGCTACTCGGCCTGTCCGACTATCTCTGTGGTGAAGAAAAAGACTACCACAAATTGCTCTGGCATCCTGAAGATTATCCCATGTTGGATGTGTTGCCTGCAGGTGCTTTGCCTACCAATCCCACAGAACTATTACAAGGCCCGTTGGTTGGTGAGCTTTTTAATACACTGAGACAGCAATATGACAGTGTTTTCATTGATAGCCCAACTGCTGGAATATTAGCCGACGCCGACATTATGGAACACAATGTCGACTGTACGTTGTTCATCATTCGTGCTGGCCGCTTTAACCGCCATCGGTTAAACGAAATCAGTCCTATCCAGATTATCAATGGCACAGCTAAACCGCAGTACATCATATTAAATGGTGTAAGTGTCAATGTGCGCTACGGTTATACTTACCTGCACAAGTACGAACGGAGTGAAGAAGATAAGAACACGGTAGAAATAAGTAAAAGGACGATCTTATTAAATAAGATTATTTTTAGGAAGAAAAACCAAAACACATAAATTATGTTTACAGTCCATCCATCCAGCTACATCGACGAAGACGTCACGATTGGTGAAGGTACCAAGATATGGCACTTTTGTCACGTACAGCGTGGCGCCACCATCGGTAAGAACTGCTCATTCGGGCAGAATGTGAATATCGGCAATAACGTGAAGATCGGCAATGGCGTGCGCATCCAAAATAACGTCTCTGTCTATGAGGGCGTAGAACTCGAAGATAATGTATTCTGTGGCCCGTCGTGCGTGTTTACCAACGTTTTGGTTCCGCGTGCCCATTTCCCAGTACATGGCAAATACAACAAGACACTGGTTAAGGAAGGTGCTTCGTTAGGTGCTAACTGCACCATCGTTTGTGGCCATACCATCGGCCGTGGAGCCATGATAGCTGCCGGTGCTGTCGTCACAAAGGATGTTCCTGACTTTGCCCTGATGGCCGGTGTCCCTGCCCGCCAAATCGGAACGGTCAACGAACAAGGAGAAATCGTCGAAAGAATGAAATAAGACGAGCGAACTAATATCAACGATTAAAACCGTCAATCGTAAATTGTCAAATCGTAAATATACAATATGCAATTCAGAGATTTAGCAAAACAGTATCAGGTACTGAAGAGCGATATTGATCAGGCCATGCTGAGCGTGGCAGCAGGGGCTCACTATATCATGGGGCCCCAAGTGAAGGAGTTGGAAGAACAGTTGGCCGAATACGTTGGAGTGAAGCACAGCCTGACCTGTGCCAATGGAACAGATGCCCTGACATTAGCCCTAAAGGCTTGGGGCATCGGACCTGGTGACGCCGTGTTTGTGCCCGACTTCACCTTCTTTGCCTCTGCCGAGGTGGTAGCATTGGAAGGAGCCACACCAGTCTTTGTTGATGTCGACGACACAACTTTTAATATTGATGTACAGAGTTTGGAAGCTGCCATCCAGAAAGTGCTGGCCGACGGACAGTTGACACCTAAGGTGATTGTAGCTGTCGACCTCTTTGGCCTTCCTGCTGACTATCCCAAAGTTAAGGCCATTGCTCAGAAGTACAATCTGTTGATCTTAGAGGATGGAGCTCAGGGATTCGGCGGAAGTATCGATGGTCAAAAGGCCTGCTCGTTTGGCGACATCAGTACCACATCATTCTTCCCTGCCAAACCGCTTGGTTGCTATGGCGATGGTGGAGCTGTATTTACTGACAATGATGAATGGGCACAGCTGATGAACTCCTATCGTGTACATGGCAAGGGAACAGACAAATATGACAATGTGCGCATCGGTATGAACTCACGCCTCGACACCCTGCAGGCAGCCATTCTACAGGTGAAGCTACGAGCTTTCGATAAAGAAGTAGAACAGGTAAACGAGGCAGCCCGCCATTACACGGAACTGCTGAAAGATCATGTAAAGACGCCTGTCATCCCTGAGGGTTTCGGTTCCAGCTGGGCACAGTACACCATTCAGTTGCCAACAGAGACAAAGCGCAACGAGTTGCAGGCAGCGCTCAAAGAAGCCGGCATTCCCTCGATGGTTTACTACCCCAAGCCCATGCACGACCAAACCGCATTCCAGCATCTTACGTCTTACATCTTACCTCAGACATCGGTAAAACTGTCACAAACAGTTTTATCGCTTCCCATGCATCCCTATATAGAGCCATCAACGATTGAGCAGATTTGTTCTACCCTCATCGAATCACTCTAAACAACACCCATTTTTATGAAAGTTTGTATCAAGGGCAAATTAAACTATATACCTCGACTGAATGATTTCTTAGACAACTGGAATCATGAGATGCAGATTGGCGACGAACTGGAATGCGTAGCTTTTACGAATACCCAGGAGTTCGATGCTATTAGGAAAAAATATCCTTTTGGCATTGGAAAAGTCTTCGTTGTTTTTGCATACATCTGGTATGAGATGTTGCCAAAGATCAAGCAAACCCAGAAGTTGTATTTTTTCATTACGAAGGAACGTCATCGCACGTATAGTCGCACAGAGATCCTTGGTAGGATAAGCAGGGCCGGCTTCAAGATTTTACGTGAGGGGAATGAAGGGGGCGCGTTACATGTCATTGCGCAGAAGCGTTCGGAGCCGTTGGAGCGAAACGACACTTGCGAATCGCCTATCCTGCGCATGAAACGTGTCGGTAAGGATGGAGAATTGATTGAAGTCTATAAGTTCAGGACGATGTACAGCTATTCCCAGTATATCCAGGATTATGTGTACGAATTGAACAAGCTGGATCATTCGGGAAAGCTGACCAACGATTTCCGCGTCAACATCTGGGGACGCCTGTTCCGCTCCGCCTGGCTCGACGAACTGCCCATGTTGTGGAATGTGTTCAAAGGCGATATGAAGTGGGTAGGTGTACGTCCACTGACCCAGCATTTCTTCTCGCTCTATACCCCCGAGATGCAAGAGCTACGCACCAAGGTAAAGCCCGGTATGCTACCTCCTTTCTATTATGAGAAGAAAACACCCATCGGTCTTGATGAGATCCAGGCCTCTGAGCGCCGTTATATCGAAGCCTACCTGAAGCATCCTTTCATGACCGACTGGAAGTATTTCTGGGGAACAGTATTTAATATTCTATTTAGAAGCAAGTCAAGTCAATAAGATGAAAGTCAGTGTTGTTATTCCCGTCTATAACGTCAAGCCCTATTTAGAGCGTTGCGTGAATTCGGTACTGCGTCAAACCTACAAGGACTTAGAGATTATCCTTGTAGATGACGGTAGTACTGATGGTAGTGGTGAACTATGTGACGATATTGCAACACGCGATCATCGTATTCGTGTGATTCATCAGGAGAACCAGGGCTTGTCAGGTGCACGTAATGCAGGAATTCATCAAGCAAATGGAGTATTTATAGCTTTTCTAGATTCAGACGATGAATGGTTACTTCCTGATGGTTTGGAAAAACTTTTGCAAGGGGAAAAGACAGACCTCATCGTTTTCAAGAGAGTTGACATCTGGAAGAAAAGCAGCCAATGTACCGTTGCCGACTATAATACAGAACTCATCGTACAGTTGCCTGATATACAAACAGTTTTCTCACATTTGGTATCATCACAGCAACTTCAAATAAGTGCATGCTTTCAATTGGTTCGCAGGCAAATCATTTTAAATCATGACCTCTTCTTCCCTCATGGAATGATTAGTGAAGATGTTTTTTGGTCCTTGCAATTATGGCAACACCTGAAATCAGTGAGATTTACAAACCTCAATCTTTATGGTTACCATCATAGAGAGGAAAGCATAACAACAACTGTTAGCATTCGTGTCTACTACAGTTACGACCAGATATTCTCATATTGGAAGACACAATGTGATGCAGGATGTATCAATGCTAATGCCATTCGTGCTTATTTGGCCAATATGTGGGTGAGCTTAGGTTATGATTACTCAAAACTGGCAAATACAGAAAAACCGGAAGCCTTAGCCATCCTAAGTAAATATTCTGTTTTACTCGATAATGGTCAATCATCTAAATCAAAACAGACAAAGTCTATGGTACATTTCTTGGGTGTAAAGCCTACAGTATTTATATTGGGAAAATATTGGCAAATACGCCACCTGTTGAAGCATTAACATATATGACAAACAGATAACAACAAAAAACACAAAATATGAAAGAGTATAAAAGATGTACAAAATGTGTGATGGACAACATGGCGGATGACACCATCACATTTGACGAAAATGGTGTTTGTAACTACTATAATGTCGCCATTCAGCAAATGAACGCAGGTTCTTATCTTCCCAACGAGGCAGGCAGACAAAAGCTCAATGAGTTGATTGCCAGAATAAAAGAAGATGGTAAAGGTAAAGAATATGACTGCCTTATGGGTATTTCGGGTGGACTGGATTCGTCCTATCTATTATATCTTGGTGCTGTAAAGTGGGGGTTACGAATTATGGCTGTTCATGTTGATGACGGATTCGACACAGAATTAGCGAAGGAAAACGTCAGAAGACTATGTGAGTCCTGCCATGTTGAATTAAAAACAATTACTCCTAATGCCGAGCAGTTCAAGGATCTTACAAGAGCATTTATTTTAGCTGAGCTGCCAAATGTAGCGACGCCGCAGGACAATGTTCTTTTTGCATGCCTATACAGATTTGCCAAAGAGCAAGGCATCAAGCACTTTTTGTCGGGTGGTAATTTTGCCTTAGAGTGTATCCTTCAAAAAGTCAAAGGAGGAACCAATGCTATGGATATGGTCCATATCAAAGACATTCATAAAAGATTCGGAACAAAACCCATAGACAAACTGCCTCTGATGACCAACTGGGAGAGGCTTTGGAATGTACGGGTTCATGGAATACATACCAGCCGTCCCCTGAATTATATAGATTACAATCGCGACAGGGCCATACAGGAGTTGAAAGATTTTTGTGGGTTCACCTATTACGAAGCAAAGCATCTGGAGAATACGCTTACTAAAGTCATTCAGCTCTATTGGTATTACAATAAGTTTAAAATTGACAAGCGCAAGTCCCATTTGTCCAGTATGATTGTCACTGGCCAGATCACGCGCGAAGAGGCATTAAAAGAATTGGAGAAGCCTGTTTATGACGAGGATAGCATGGACAAGGATATTAATATGGTCTTGGGACAACTAAACTTAGATCGAAAGACTTTTGATGAAATCGTTGGCAGACCAGGAAAAACGTCATCTGATTATAAAACGGATAAATTGTTTGCATGGACGAACAAAATGATTTCTTTAATTGTTAAAGATAAAAAAGCTCTTGTAAAATGAAAGTTTTAGTTGTCGGCGTTGATTTGGATACGTTTGTCATGGAGCAGTATAATGCCTTGCAGAAAGCAGGTGTTACTGTTTTTACTCACAAAGTGACAGGACATGGTTTATCCGGATACCTCAAAGAAACAGTCAAACTACGTAGAACTATCAGGGAGGTTCATCCTGATATAATACATGCACATTATGGCTTAAGTGGTCTTTGTGCGAATATTCAACGTAAAATTCCCGTTGTAACTACTTTTCATGGCAGTGACATTCATAGTGGAGGTTGGCTCTTAAAACTGTCACGGTTGGCAATGCGACTCTCTTCCTATAATATTTTTGTTAGTAACATATTGTATGAACGGTCTGGCTATAAAAAGGACAACTATAGTATCATTTCATGTGGGGTAGATTTAGAAACAATCAAACCTATTGATCGAAACGAAGCTAAGGAGAGAATAGGAAGGAGAAACACCTTTGTCCTGTTTGCTGGATCGTTTACAAATCAGGTGAAGAATCCTGAATTGGCTAAAAAGAGCATGTCAACCCTACCCCAGGTGGAATTGGTTGAGATGAAAGGATATACTCGGGAAGAAGTCAATCTATTAATGAATGCTGCAGACTGTCTTTTGGTAACATCACATCGTGAAGGTGGACCGCTTGTAGTCAAAGAGGCCATGTCATGCGGCACCCCTCTCGTATCGGTTGATGTTGGTGATGTTAGGGAAGTAATCGGTGAAACGGCTGGCTGTTTTTTGGCTGAACGTAATGCTGATAATATTGCAAAGAAGATAAAACTGGCATTAGCATTCAATGGAAAAACTGAAGGAAGGCAACGCATTATCGATTTAGGATTGGACAATAAGCAAATTGCGAAGAGGATCATTGAAATATATCAAAAATGCATATAGTGAAATATGCATATTGCTCAACCATATAAATGCTGTATAAATTACAAAACAACATATTTATTTGTTGTTTGTTAGTCTTTGGTTTTATGGCCTGCTGGCTTTATCAGCGATCATTTGATTTGATGGTAGCTGGGAGTCTCTTAGCGTTCATTTCGCAGATGTCCTTATTGTTGTATTTTGCCAAAGAAAACAAAACTGTATATTCTGAAAAGACACTGTTTCTTGTAGTATTCATCTATAGCTTGCTTCTTGGCACAATAATGATGGCTATATCGTATTACTATGATGGTGATACTTTTATGTTTAACAAGAGTGATGCCATTCTCTATTATAAGGATAGCATCAGGGCAGATAAAGTGGGATTCCTACAGAATATGGCTTACATCATGAAAAAATGGGAGTTTGACGACTGGGGCTCTTTTTTCTTTGACAGTCTACTGATGTCAATTATACCCGAAAAGTTGTTTCTGAACTTTGCCTATATGTTATGTGGTGGCATATCGTCTGTATTGCTGTTTCGTATAAGCCGTCACTATATGACAGATGTGTATGCCTTTTTGGGTTCATTGGCATACGGAACTTCTTCCTATATTGTTTCTTTTCATTGCACGTTTCTCAAAGAGTCGTTATTTGTGACACTTATTCTATGTACAATGTACAATATATGTAGGCTAATACATAAGGAAAGTAGTTTTGCTCCATTTGGCTCAGTATTCTTTTTGACATTGCTGTTCTTTTTTCGCCCTGCAGTTGCGGCCTTTATCATTATGTCATTCTCTGTCTATTTTGCTATAAAGAAACGAGGTAGTGCATTGTCAATTTTCATGTATATGGCGATATTTGTTGTTTTTTTTGTAGCCATGAAATCCATGATGGATATGGCCGACCGATATTCTTCTGGTGGTGATGAGAAGTTGGCGTTAAGTGGAAACGACAAAGCCTATTCTGGAGGGTTTAATACTTTCGTGAATCTATTCGGCGGTTTTTGTGGTCCATTCCCAACAATATTCACAAAACAAGGCGAAATGCCTTCATCCATTCAATTTTATGCTTCTGGATTAACGTATAAATTGTTCTTGATACTTCCATTTTGGTCTGGAGTTTTTTTTATATTCAAGAATAAACTGTTTGAATTGATTCCCATCACTATATTTATATTAGTGGAGATGTTGGCATGTGGTATGGTGGTTGCAAGCTTGGAACTTCGCAAGGTTATGCCGCATATCCCATTAACTTACATCATTGCTTTTTATGGTCTATCCAAATGGGAGGAAACAAATTTTCTCAAACGTGTACCCGAGGCACTAGTCTACAGTCTTGCCATAGGCATTTTATTATTGTGGAACGTTATTAAAACTACATAAATGAGAATTCTGATAGACATCAACCATCCTGCTCATGTTCACTACTTCCGTAATTTTATTAAGTTGATGGAAGCAAAAGGGCATCGTTTTTGTGTCATCAACCGTGATAGCAAGATGATCAACCAGTTGTTGGACTATTATGGCATTGAACATTACATTAGGAACAAACGACCGGACAAAAAAGGAACCATTGTTTCGCTAACTAATCTGCTGAAAATGATTCTTTGGTGCATCCGTAAATCCTTTAATTTCCATCCTGATCTGTATGTTGGTTTCGGCTCCTCTGCTTGTGCCATCTCATCACGTCTATTCAATAAGCCATGTATCCTCATGGATGATACAGAGCACAATGCCATGAACCATAAGTTGTATCTACCCTGTTGTACTGCTGTTTTAACACCATTTTATTTCAAAAAAGAATTAGGCAATAGGAACAAGCAAATCACATTCAACGCATATGTAGAACAATTATATCTTCATAGTGCATATTATAAGAAAAGCAACCTTGTTATAGAAGAACTGAATTTAAAGCCAAAAGAATATGTTATCGTCCGTTATATCGCATACGATGCCCATCATGACATGAAAGCACATCCTCTTTCAACAGAAACAAAGAAAAGCATTTTAAAAGAGATTTCGAAACGGTACCGGGTGCTTGTTTCTTTGGAAAAAGGCGTTGATGATCCGTTCTATGAAGATTATGTACTCAACATCTCTCCAGAAAAGATGCATGACTTAGAAGCCAATGCCAAGTTTATGGTGACAGAAGGGGCGACGATGGCTTCTGAATCGTTTGTACATGGAGTTCCTTTTCTCTACATCAATCCACTAAAGTGTGGAAATATCGACTATGAATGTGAACATTATCCCAATAGATGCTTCCAAACTACAGATGAAAATAGTGTTTTTGACATCATCGACCGATTAATGAAGAATGATATTGATGCAGATGAGGAAAAATCTGACGTAGAAAAAAAAACCATTAATCCCACGGAATTTCTGGAACAATATATAGAAAATTACCCAACTGTTTAATCACCATTATTGGTATTAATGAGATACGATGTTGGATATATTACAAATTACATGCTGGATTATGACATTGGTGTACCTCCAGCAATGATTATCTGTGTGACTTTACTTACTTTCGGTATAGTATTTCTTTTATTTAGGGTAAAAACAAGTTATTCGATTTTTGTTAGACATGCCTCGTTATGTTTACTTATTGGATATATTTTCCTTGTGTTTTGCACAACCATTTTTTTTAGAGAAGAAACATTCGAGAAACGTTATAACTTATATCCTTTATTGAGTTACCAAATGCTTTACGATAAACTTTTGGCAGAACTTATCATGAATATCATGATGTTCGTACCAATAGGTTTTTTTACTGGAGGTGCACTAAAGAAAAAACATATCTGGAATGCACTTGGATTTGGTTTCGCACTGTCCCTGTTCATTGAGATGACGCAACTGATTACAACGCGTGGGGTATTTAATGTTGATGATATCATTCATAATGTATTGGGATGCGCCATAGGCTTCTTTGGTTTTGTTTTCTGCTATATCATTATCAAAAAAATAGCATAATTCGCATCAACGATTATTAAGCATCAATTCAAATATATGGATTTTACACGAGGAAAATATGTCCAGCTTCTCCTACAGCTGAAGGAAAGTGGATATGAGTTTATCACATACGCAGATTATTGTAGTGGTGATTTACCACAACGGTTCGTGATCTTGCGACACGATGTGGACTCGAAACCAGAGAACTCACTGGAATTTGCCAAGGATGAAAAGATCCTCGGTGCAAAAGCCTCCTATTATTTCAGAATTGTGCCAGACAGCTGGAATAAAAATATAATACTGACGATTCAACAAATGGGGCACGAAGTGGGTTATCATTATGAGTCCCTGGCCACCTGCAATGGTCATTTGCGGAAAGCATTCGATGATTTCAAGAAGAACCTGGAAAAGATGAGGGCACTGGTTCCTGTGAGTACCATTTGCATG
>Ga0265298_10011761_pt1 | contig 10209 bp, 4 predicted proteins | sample AusTroGonzalo_MG_3_FD_193486 | JGI IMG/M metagenome (GOLD analysis project Ga0265298, IMG submission 193486) | Bovine rumen microbial communities from tropical cattle in Woodstock, Queensland, Australia - Gonzalo_01 | ecosystem: Host-associated > Mammals > Digestive system > Stomach > Rumen ... | reverse complement strand
TGTTAAGCATGATATTATTATGGCAGTTGTGTTGGTTCTTATAGAGATTATAGGCACCCATGATGGCCCAAGCGCCACCCTCCTGCACAGCGGCTTTGAAGGCTGGCAGATAGATCTCATGCAAGGCCCGGTCGCTGACAATGACATTCACCTGATGGCGATATTCCTCATCGTTGTTGAGGGCATAGTGCTTCACACAGGCGGCCACGCCCTTCGACTGCAATCCCTGAACATAAGGCACAACCATCCGCGAGGCGAGATAGGGGTCTTCACCCAGGTACTCGAAGTTACGTCCTCCGAGTGGGGTACGATAGATGTTCACACCAGGACCCAGCATCACGCTTTTGTTCCTGTAGAGGGCCTCTTCACCGAGACTCTCACCATAAAGACGTGCAAGATCAGGGTTCCAGGTAGCCGCCAGACAGGTGAGGGCAGGGAAAGCCACACACGAGTCATTGGTCTGTCCGGCCTGTTCCCACTCGTCCCAGAGTACATCAGGTCGTACACCATGAGGACCGTCGTCCGTCCACAGATCAGGGAAGCCAAGACGCTTCACGCCAGGCGAAGAAAACTTCGACTGCGCATGAATCACGGCAATCTTCTCGTCGAGTGTCATACGACTCAGTGCATCGTCGATGCGTTGCTCAAGCGGCTTCGACTCATCGAGATATGCAGGGGTGTTCTGCGCATGTAGCGGGCTCAGGCAACCCCAGCCCGCTACACAAGCAACAATCAGATATTTCATGCGTTATTTCTTTTGGAATACACGGATATAGTCTACTTCCATCGTACAGGGCAGGGCACTCTCGTCGATGCCGTATGTTCCACCCCAAGTTCCACCCCAAGCGAGGTTGAAGATGACATAGAAGGGGTCTTCGTAGGGCCAGTCATCACGTCCCAGCCCGCGGTTGTCATAACTCAGTTGTATCTTGCCGTCAACGTATGTCGTGATGTTCTGTGCAGTCCAAAGGATGGCATAGGTATGGAAGTCGTCCTCTGCTCCATCCAGATACATCTCATGCGTTACCTGAGTGTTGTTGGAATGTACATGTGCATTGGCATGCAGACTGGAACTGACGTAGTTGGCATGACCACCGACCTCCTCCATGATGTCGATCTCGCCATCAGCCGGCCACGACTTGAAATTGACCGGCATCATCCAGAAGGCAGGCCAGGTGCCTTTGCCCTTCGGCAATTTAATGCTAGCCTCAATATAGCCATACTGCCAGCCCTGTTTCACTTTCGCATACACACGACCGGAGTAGATCTTGCCATTCTCTTTCAGTGCGGTGATACGCAGTTTACCGTTCTTGATCTCTGTGACGAGTTGTCCGTCGGGTGTCTTGTGATTTACGTAGTTCTGTAGTTCGCTGTTCACCCATCCAGAGCCCTGAACCTCGTGGGTCCAGTCATCGGCATTCAGTTCCGAGCCTTTGTTGAACTCATCCTGCCAGACAAGGCTGTAGCCTTCTGGCGCATTGTAGGCCGATTGAGCGGCAGCCGCCTGAGCGATGGCAATATTGCTACGGGCGGTACCCGACATGATGATGATGGAACCAGTTCGGGCACTGGTCTCCGGATTAGCAGGAACCGTGACAGTGAGTGTGCCCGACTGGCCAATCGTGTTCTGTGTAGATACAGTGATGAAACCATCATTGGAATAGGCACCCCACTCCTTGCCTGTGGTACTGATATGGATGGTGTATTCGCCACCATCGGCTGGAACATCGATGTTTTCCTGTGAGACGGTTATGTTGGCATTGGGGGCTGCATCACCCTCATAATAACTGTACTTATCGCCATCGCAACTGGCAAACGTCATGCCGCATGCCATTAAGAATGAATATATAATCATCTTCTTCATTGTTCTATAAACTATGTATTTGAATCTGTAAACTGAATACTCCTCCGTCATTGTGCTTTCTCAAAGATGATATCACTGATCACGATGTTGGTACCGGCCGGTGCACCGCCGAAATCAAACACCATCGTGAACTCGTGGGCATCGCCTTTCGGAAGCATAACGCCAAGTGCCTTATAAACGAACGGCTCATCGGCTGTTATCTTATGACGACCGTCAAAATAGAAGTTGTCGTCATGCTTCTCGCTGTCACTTACATCGCTTTGTGTCAACTTGATGGTAGCACCGTCGATATCGTTATCAGCGGTAATCGTGCACTGGAAGTTATAGGGATCATTCTGGGCCGCACTCAGCGTGGTGAAGATCTTTACCTGACCTTGCCATTGTAATCCGCCAGTACCTTCTGGTACGGTCAGACGCCACTCTTTGCCATTGTGACTGATTGTCGGCTGCGTTCCGAGTTCACCCCAGTTGTTATCGGCAAACCAGGTTGCGGTTCCTTTCAGGGCATCGCCATTGTCCACTGATTTCCAGAGGTTGTTGGCATCGTCGTATGAAAGTGCAACAACTTCTTCAAGGTAAATCTTACTGATGGTAACATGAGCACCTTCAGGAGCACCACCGAAGTCGAAGACAAGTGTCAACTCGTGGGCATCGCCCTTTGGCAATGCCACTGCCTCAGCCTTGTATATGTAAGGAACATCTGCCGTAATGTTGTGACGACCGTCGAAGAAGAAGTTGTCATCGTGCTTCTCGCTGTCGCTTACGTCACTCTGTGTCAGTTTGATGGTCGCATTATTAATATCCTGATCAGACTCTACTACACAGAAGAAGTTATATTTCTTGGACTGACTTGCAGCCACGGTTGTGAAGATCTTCACCTGACCTTGCCACTGCGAACCACCGATACCCTGAGGGATGTCGAGTTCCCATACGCCATTGGCATGCTTAATCTCTGGTTGTGTAGGTAGTGTTCCCCAACCATTGTCGGCAAACCATGTGTCAGTGCCTTTTAATGCACCGCCATCTTCAACGGCCTTCCAGAGGTTGGCACTTGATGCCGGATCCCAGTCCATCACAGGTGTATCTGGCGTATCAGGATTCTCTGTCGGAGGCACGGTGCCGTCGTTGTCGGCATGATTCTTCAACACGATGTTCGATACATTGACCGTAGTACCTGCCTGACAGCCTCCGAAGTCGAGTACGAGCATCACCTTAGACATGTCGATACCTGGCATGTCACTCTTCCAGAAGATATAGTCTTCACCAGCCTTCAGGTTGATACGGTCTGTGAAATAGAACACGCCGTCGTCTCCATCAAGAACCAGTTTTACGGTGGCTCCATTCATTTCCTTGTCGCTATTGAAGATAGCAGAGAAGTCGTAATTGTTGGCTGCGCTGGTGGTGAGATCTGTATGGAATTTCACTTGTGCCTGCCATTGGTCGGTAGTAGCCTCAGGCAAGGTGATGGTATAGTCGTTACCATTGGCCTTGAAACCAGGATCGGCAATCTGTGACCAGCCTGGTGCATACCAGAACTCCATGGTTGGCGTAATATCTTTCCACAGATTGAACTGACTGTTTGGGTCGAAGCCTTCCCATTCCTTCTCGCCTTCCTCACTGGTGAAGATGAAGCGCCAAGCGATGCTGCGGTCAGGTGTCTCGTAGATGAGTACCATCTTCTTTGCTGTCAGCGACTCGATGCGGAACTTCGGATTCTCATACTGGGCATCAGAACTGATGTAGGGGAAAGCGGTGTTGGCAGCCAACTGGATATAGGTCTGCGAAGAGACATTGCCGTCAGCATCCTGCCAGTCGTAGACCTCGAAACTCCAGGTAGAGGTCTGGTTGCCGATGGAGGCATCGAAGTCGGCCTCTGAGGGGCCCCACTTCGAGGTTCCTGTGTTCACGTAGGTCTTACCGTCTTCGCCAGCATTATAGGTGAAGGTGCCCCCCTTGCGGGTATCGGCTGTGAAGGTGATACGGTCATCGTACATACCAAAGCCTTTTTTGTCGTCAGGCTGTGCGGCCCACCACTCCATACCAGCCGTTCCGGCAGGGCCACAACCCAGGTGCCCTACTTCCTTGTTGGCGAAACGCCACTCCTTGCCGGTAATGCGACGGAAGTCGGAGGAATAATCGATCTTGGTCTCGTTGAAGGTATATTCCTTCTTCAGACCGGCCTGACTGAAACCATTGCGGTTGCCCAGTCTCAGTTCAATGGTGTGGGTACCTGCCTCATCGTTCTTGTAACCAACCTCGTTGAGGGTAGAGTATTGTGTACCGTCGAGGATCCAAACGGGATAGATTCCTGCTTTTGGCGTGTAGGAGGCTATCATCTGATTGGTTTCCTGATCCACAGAAATCTGGAAGTCAACCCCTTCCATGGTCGGGATATTATTGGGGTCTGCACCGTCGAAACTCTCAGGAGAACAGGAAGTCCAGAGGAAAGCGGTGAGAGGTAGGAGGTAAGAGAATGCTCCTACTAATACCTTATGATATAATTTTGTTTTCATATTTTTCAATTTTCAATCTTCAATTATCAATACTTATTTTGCACCAATGTCGGGTCGGCATCAAGTTCCGACTGAGCCAGCGGGATATACTTCTTGCTAGGAGTCCAACTGTTGGTACGATAGCCATAGGCATCAGGAACGAGTACGGTTGAGGCCTTTTGAGTAGCACCCGCAATCCCTTCAGCACGAACAAGGTCGAAGTAGCGCTTGCCCTCGCCGCAGAACTCCAGATGACGTTCTGTGAAGATGTCGTCGATGGTAACGTTGGAGAGATTATCCAGCCCTGCACGGGCACGAACCTCATTCACATAACCTGTTGCCTCGGCAGCACTGCCACCTGTCTGGAGCAGTAACTCAGCAGCGTTGAGCAGCGTCTCGGCATAGCGATAGATGCGCTTATTGTTGTTGTAGTTCAGATTCTTCGAAGTCGGACAGTCCTTATTGTTGTCTGACTGCGGACGATACTTACCATGCCAGATGTGGGTATCCTGATAGCGTTCGTTGTAGGAGTAGCCACGTACATCCCAACAAGTGACATCGCGACGCAGGTCACCTTCTGCATACATGTTGTAAGTCTCAACGCGCATGGGCAGGAAGCCCCAGCCATCGTTACCGGCATCCCAACCTTCGCCGCCTTGCCATGTGTTGGGCGAGCAGAGAGTGGGGAATACGGTACCACCCGCATTCAGTGCAGCAGAACCCCAGTCGCGCTGGGCCTGATCATCATTGTAGTTAATCTCGAAGATGCTTTCTGAGCACCATTCGCCACTTTCCTGCCACAGGTCGTAGAAACTGGGATTTAACTGGTAGTTGCTGTCAGCGATAATCTGTTTCATATAATTAAGTGCCTGCGGATAACGGGCCGTATCGTTCTGATACATCACCATCTCGGCATAGAGCATATAGGCGAAAGCCTGGCTCACGCGACCGCTCTCAGCATTGCTCCAACGCATGGGCAGCACATTGGAAGCAATAATCTCCTCGAGTTCCGGCAACAACTTGTTGTAGATCTCATCGGCAGAAATCTGCGGAGCGGTGTAAGGTAGTGAGAGATTCTCCAGATAGAAGGGCACATTGCCATAGTAGTGCCATAGGATATTATAATAGTATACGCGGAGTAGGCGGGCCTGCATCTGCATCGAAAGGCGGAACTGCTGACTGGCGTTGCCCTCCCAGCCGGAATACTTGATGGCATCGTTACAACGCTTGATACCGCTGTAGAAGTCGCCCCAGAGGGTACCGAGTGTGTTGTTGCCGTCGGCAGCGAAGTTGAACAGACGGTGCCAGTGTTGGTTGTCGGTATTGTCGGAACCGCCTACCCAAAAGTCGTCACCCATGATCTCACCGTCGACAGTGAGGTCGTTGTAAGCCTGGTTGTCCCAGTCGGGCCAGTGCAGGGGTGCATAGGCAGATGTAAGGGCCTCGTTGAGGGTCTCCTCAGTGGTATAATATTCCTCGAGAGGCTCACCATCGGGCTTGTTCACCTCAAGGAAGTCATCGCTGCAGGCTGTCAGCGCGAATGCTGCTGCAAAGAAACCTGTTATGATAGAAATATGCTTGTTCATATTGGAAATACTTTTATGGTTTTAAAGTGAAATATTGAAACCGATGGTGTAAGTACGTGCCTGTGGATAGACACCGTAGTCAACGCCAGTGAACTGGGTATTGTGCTTCTGAGAGTCATTGTCGAATCCGGCACCGACCTCAGGATCGAAGCCCCAGTATTTGGTCCAGGTGAAGAGGTTCTCTGCACGGCCATAAATGCGCAGACGGCTGACACCAATCTTATTGGTGAGACGGCGAGGCAGGGTATAACCCACTGTCAGGTTCTTCAGACGCAGGTAACTGCCGTCGCGGACATACATGTCACTGACCACCCAGTTCTTGGAGTCACCAAGGGTGGGCACGGTGTTGCTGGTGCCTTCACCTGTCCAGCGCTGGAGTACCCAGGTGGGATAGTTCCCGGAGGCGATATCCTGACGGTAGGTAGCATCAAACACGTCGACACCGCTGACACCTTGGAAGAATACACCCAGGTCGAAACCTTTCCACTCGGCATCGAAGTTCAGACCGAAACTCCAGTCGGGAATGCCGTTACCGATATTGGTACGGTCGTCAGAAGTGATCTTGTTGTCTTCGTTGGTATCTACGAATCGGAAATCGCCGGGCTTGGATTTTGTGCCATATTGGGCATTATACGCGTCGGCTTCCGCCTGGTTCTGAAGGATACCGTTTGTCTTGTAGCCGTAGAAGAAGGGGAAGGGCTGTCCGTTTTCTGCACGGGTACCGCCATCCGAGAACTGGCTGATGCCATAGTTCAGGAAGCCGGTGTCGTTACCCAGGTTCTTCAGTTCGTTCTTCAGATAAGAGGCATTGGCCTTCACAGCAAAGCGGGCATCGGCGATATTCCATTTGTAGCCTAACTCGAACTCCCAACCGCTGTTCTCCATATCACCAACATTGGCCAAAGGACGCTGCTCACCCACATAACTGGGGATAGGCATATCAATAATCATGCCGTTGGTTTTCTTGATATAGTAGTCTACAGAGAAGGTCAGTTTGTTGTTCCAGAAGCCGAAGTCGAGGCCGAGGTCAGTCTGCTCACTCTCCTCCCATTTCAGGTCTTCGTTAGCCAGACGATTTGCTTTCGAACCATAGTTCATGGCTGCCGTCTGTCCGAAATAGTAGTTACTGCTTCCACCGGTGGCTGTCATTGTGGTATAGGCAAAGTCACCGATATTGTCGTTACCGTTCTTACCCCAACTGGCGCGGAATTTCAGATTTGTCAGCCACTCACGGGTGTTCTTCATGAAATCCTCGTTCATGATATTCCATCCGATAGAAGCCGAGGGGAATGTACCGTATTTATTATTCGTACCGAAACGACTTGAACCGTCGCGACGGATGGTGGCCTGAATCATATACTTCTCATCGTAGTTATAACTCAGACGTGCAAAGAGCGACGACAGACGGTGCTCGGTATAAGGTCCACCCCAGACACCTATCAGACTCTTGGCTCCATTCACCTTCTCATCAGCATCGGTGGTCAGTTCCAGGTCACCACCAGTGGTGTAGTTGATGCTGGGTTTATTCGTGTTGACCAGGTTCCAGTGTGAACCACCCAACTCGTCACCCTTCGTCTTCAGGGCACTCTGTCCGAGTACTACGCCGATGGTGTGCTTGCCGAAGGTCTTGTCGTAGGTCAGCGTATTTTCTACCTGCCAGGTGGTGTTGTTGCCCTTATAGGCCACAGCCTGTGTGTGGTCACTGTTATTGTTGCCTGAGAGATAGTATTTCTGCAGTGTGGCACCTTCGTAACCCCAAAAAGAGAGTTCGGCACTGTAGGTGAAGTGATACTTCAACTCGTCGAACAGTTGCAGGTCAATCGAGAACTTTGGCATGAACTTATGGCTCCAGTTCTTGTTAGGATTACCCTGCATCATGGCGATAGGGTTGTTCTGCTCGTTGTAACTGCCGATATACCCGGGAATGGTATAAGGGTTACCTGCTGCATCCTTGTAGAGGTTGTAGGCAGAATACTGTTGCATCATCTTGTCGGCGATGTCGCCATGCAGGGTGACGGGCAGTGTAGGTGCCAGATAGAGGGCAGAGCCGAGGGGTGAGCCCCAGGTGCTGTTCGACTCAACGCCTGTATTGTGTACGCGCATATAAGAGATGTTGGCGCCAAGGTCGAGTTTATTCAGGAAATTGCGCTCCTTGCTGGCATCCCACAGATTGAACTGGTTGTTGGAGCGGATGGTCAGACGATCGTAGTTCGACTGTCCGTAGTTACCTCCAACAATACCTTCCTGGGTGAAGTAGCCCATGGAGAGGTAGTAGTTAATCTTCTCGGAAGCACCACTGACGCTGACATCATGCTGCTGGATAGGTGCATTGTCGTTGAAGAGCAGTTCCTGCCAGTTGGTGCCGAAGCCTGTGATGGCATCACCGTTGGCATCAGTGAGGTTGTAGGGATCGTTGTAAAGGGGCGCAAGTCCATTCTGTACACGACGCTCGTTCTGCAGGATGGCATAGTCGGTAGCACCGGTCACCTCGCGCTTCTTCCAGGCACTCTGCCAACCGTAACTGAAGTTGTAGTTAATGCTGGCCTTGCCAATCTTTCCCTTCTTGGTGGTCACGAGAATGACACCGTTGGCAGCACGTGCACCGTAGATGGCTCCCGAGGCAGCATCCTTCAGCACCTCGATACTCTCGATATCACCAGGGTTCACACTCTCCATACCGTTCTGGTCGGTTGGCATGCCATCGATGATATAAAGGGGTTCGGAGTTGTTGATGGTTCCGATACCACGGATACGGATCATCGACTTGGCGCCCGGTTGTCCAGAAGCCGAAGTGACGTTCACACCTGCTGCCATACCCTTCAGGGCATCCTCTGCACGTAGACGGGTCTTACCGTCAAGGTCGTCGGCAGAGACTTTCGCGATAGAGGCGGTTACGACGCTCTTCTTTTGTACACCGTAACCAATGACGACCACGTCCTGCAGTGTCTGGGCATCTTCCTTCAGCACGACTTTCATGCCTCTGACTGCCTTCAACTCCTGCGTGACGAAGCCAATGTAACTGATAAGAATAGGCGTACCCTCGCTGACCTTGACGTTGAAATTACCTTCAAAGTCGGTGATACTACCATTCTGTGGATTACTTTTTTCGACGACGGAAGCACCGATAACGGGCTCCCCGTTCTCGTCTGTCACAGTTCCCAAGATGCCTTGGGCTCGTGTTACCATTGACACCATCAGTGCCAACAACAACCATAGATACCTGCTTTTTTTCATACTTTGTTAGTTAATTATTAATATGTAATTCTGGTTTTGTCGTTTTGCTGATTCGACGGTGCAAAATTAAGTAAAATGCCAATACGATTGTGGATGGTGAATCGAAAAAGTGGATGATTTTGCTTCCTGTCGAAAGTTATATGGCTAGTAATAAGACACTTACGTTTTTGTCAGTCTTCAAAAAGAGTGGATGAAATATAGAGGTGTAATTTGTACAATTATTGCCCTTTTACAGGGTTTTCACCTTGTTTTCGAACTGTTCACGGTTACCTAAAGCCCCATTCTTGATGCGAGCACGATAGTTGTATATAGTATTCACGGAGTAATGCAGGAACTCAGCAATCTTCGATGAATCCTCAAATCCCAGTCGGATCAGGGCGAAGATACGGATATCGGTTGTCAGCCTGTTCTCCTCCTTGGGATGGATGCGCATCTCTGGCTGTAACAGGGCATTGAAGTCGTCGATGAAGTTGGGGAAGAGGTGCAGGAATACGGTGTCAAAGTTCTCATAGAGTTCTTCGAGTTCCTTTTCCTTCAGTTCCGTCGACTTCGATATCTGAAACAGTTCATCAAGTTCCTTGTTCTTCATCTTCTTGTTCACCATCTTGCGATAGTTATCCAGTTTGTCGATATACTGTGCACAGAGACTCATGAAGCGTCCGATGTATTCCTCTTTCACGCGATTGCTCTCCGTCAGTTGAGCGTTAAGCGTTGAGAGTTGAGCGTTGAGGGCAGCCAGTTCGTCCTTTTGTGTGGCAAGCAGCGCATTGGCCGATGCCAGTTCGTCGTTTGAGGTCTTCAGGTCGTTACGGGCAGCATGCAACTGGGTGTTGCGACGATGCACGAAGAAGAGCGCACCTAATAACAGCAGAGCCAGTATGCTGATTACGGCCAGTGTTCCCCATAACTGCGAAGTAGTGCGCTCACTCTGCGACTTGTATTCATTGGCAATGTGCGACAGCAACGGGGCAATCTGCCAGTTACGCTGTCGTGAGCCATAACGGTTGGCGCAGTCGCTGGTATAACTGATATA
>Ga0265298_10011759_pt1 | contig 10210 bp, 12 predicted proteins | sample AusTroGonzalo_MG_3_FD_193486 | JGI IMG/M metagenome (GOLD analysis project Ga0265298, IMG submission 193486) | Bovine rumen microbial communities from tropical cattle in Woodstock, Queensland, Australia - Gonzalo_01 | ecosystem: Host-associated > Mammals > Digestive system > Stomach > Rumen ... | reverse complement strand
CTTTTCTCCCGTTACACGTTCCCGTTTGTTCCGTCCATCACAGCCAGGAACCGTGGAAAGTCCATTATTCTCCCTTTACGAGGAGCGAAATTGGTCGTCCCTGTCGATCTTTTTGTCTTCTTCCATCCGTTCGGCCAGGTCTCCGTGAATCTCCAGAATATCCCGAATAAGGAAATGAACATCAAAGAACTGGAACAGGTGAACGGCGGCAACGATAACCGCCAGATCGACATGCCCTGTGTGCCGAATCCCCAGCCGATCTATCCGTTTGATCCGGTCCGTTGCGCGATAAAGCACAACTGATTGCATCCGATTCCCCCATTCCGCGCAGCACCCGCTGCGCGGTTTCTTCATGTTCCCACTTGCTTTGTCATTCTCATAAGCTTTCCGCCGTTTCATAGATGAACCATCGCCGTGTTTTTCCTCCATTCCACTACCTCCGTGTCACTACTCTGTTCCCCATCCGTTCTGATGGGATCGGAGGAACGGTCGGATCAGGCGTATGTGGAGCGGGTGGCGGACAGCCTGCACAAGAATCCCAAGCTGGGGCTTTTGTTCGACCGGTCCAGCTATCTTTCCGAAACCGATCTGGATGCGGTGCTTTCCATCGTGAACGCCATTTCGAAGGAGAGGGACCGCCATGAGTGAGGTGCCGGTCATCCTGAAAAAGCTCCCCCACCGGATCCGCGGCTTCGCGTGCCTGGGATCCGATCTGGAGCCGATCATTATCATCAACGAGGATCTGTCGCCTTATGAGCAGAAGAAGGTGTATCACCACGAGATGGGGCACATCGAGCGGGGCGAGATCTGGGATATGAAATTCAGCGAATACGGAGAGGTCTGGGAATAAGGGGATAGCTTGCGCAGGCATAGTGGGGCAAAACAGCAAAAACAGAACATGATAGGACAGCTTGACAGGAAGTTCTATTCTCCCCTATAATTTTTCCAGCAGAAAAACAGAATGAACTCCGCTTCCGGGAGTTCAAATACAACAGAAATGAGGTTGATTCGAATGAAAAAAAGGCACCTGATTTCCGCGGTCGCGATGCTCCTGGCACTGATGCTCCTAGGCCTATCCTGCGGTGCCCTGGCGGAAGGAAAAACGTTCGGCGAGCTGTCCTTTCTGAACCTGACAGAGGAAGAAAACGGAACAGTCGGGTCATCTATTCGGCGGCCGATGCGGGAGATTCTCCTCCTCGATGGTGTGCTGGAAGAGAAAGAAAGTAACGTGCCGGCCGGCCGCCCTGTTTTCCGTTACTACGACACCCTGAGCGCCATGCTGATGGCCCTTCAGGCCGGAGAAGTGAATGCCATTAAAGTACCCTATTATACCGGAAAATATCTCTGCTCCTCCAATGATAATCTGATGATGAGAGTGGAATATCATCCGGAGAAGGCGACCGAAATCACCGACTGGGCGCTCAGCTGGCTCAGCGACGGTTATTCGTTTATGACAAAGGAAGAGAACACTGCCCTGCGCGACGCTTTTGATGCCCAGATCACGGCCATGAAAGAAGACGGTACCCTGCAGAAGCTGATCGACGAGTATATCATCAAGGCTTCGGATGGCGGCGAACCGGTTGCCATCGCTTTCGAAAAGTTTGAAGGGGATCGCATCCGGATCGCCGTCACCGGCTCCCTGCCGCCCATGGACTATGTGGCCGCGGACGGAACCTTCGCCGGATTCAACACCGCCGTACTGGCCGAGATCGGCAAACGGCTGCAGAAGAACATTGAGCTGGTACAGGTTGACAGCGTCGGCCGAGCGCTGGCCCTTTCCGAAGGCACGGTGGACGTGGTCTTCTGGATGCGCGGCATGTCCGAAGCCATGATGGAACGCCAGCAAGCGAATGGCAAGCCCAGTGAAGAAGAACTGGGAGCACGAAGGGCTGAACGTCTGGAATCGATGACAGATGAAGAAAAAGCCATTTATGAAAAATACGGATTCGGGGATGCAGCGTCAATGGTTAAAAACGAAGCTCGTGACCTTCCGGCCGGCACGATTATCACCCAGCCGTACTTCTCGGATATCCCTGTAACGGTGACCCTGAAGTAAACGCCTGTATCCCGCCTTTTCTCCGATGCGCCGCGGGAGCCTTTCCGCGAACGTAAGAAGACCTTCGGCTGACCGCCGGGGGCACAACTGATCAAAAGCACCCTGCCGGGGCTGTCCGGCAGGGTGCTTCTGGCTATGCTCCACCACCACCCTTGAGGCAGACGCTTCAAGGGTTTTCTTTTGCCTGTAAGGCCCAAATTCGGCTTTTTCCCTCCGGGGAGGCCCAAGGGGTCGCCTGACGCATCCACCGCGCCGTTTGAACCGTTTTTAGGGCAAACACGTGGCATCTTTCCCGCCCAGCAAAAAAGCAACTTGCTATTTTGCCGCTTTAGAGCGATAAATGCAATGCTAGCCTGCAAACTCAAATAATTCTCTTGAATAGCCGCGCACTCCAGAAAGTCATATCCAGTTCATCCAGATAGAAATGGAATATAGCTTTCCAGTTCTTCGTTGCTGTGCTCAGTACCATATATTCGGATTCGGATTTCATAGCTTCTTCCGTATACCTGAACAGTTTTGCCCCAATGCCCTGGGACCGCATTTTCGGTACAACATATAATTCCTCAACCTCGAAATACGGTGTACCTTCCGGCATGATGGATTTCATCTGTTCTGACCGACAGACCTTGCCAAACAGATATCCTATAACTGCCTCTCCCTCTTCAGCAAAGAAGATCCTGTTGCCTTCTATATCAGATTTGTCATTCGGACGATATCCATAACAGCTGTTTTCCGCAGCCCAGTCTTCCGAAAAGTGAATTAACTGATCCAATACTTCTTTATTCAGGACTACTTCATGAATAATCAAGTTCTTGTCTCCCTGGTAATATTACTCAAAGTGAAGCCTCACACGACTAAAGTCGCGTGCTTCCGGAGATTTAGTCCCCGGATTTCCTTTCCACCATTTGGCCCAAATTCAGCATATGGCTTCTTATGAAGCCAAAGCCGCATTCAGGTTAAGCAAGGTGGACAAGGTGCAGGTGCTTCTCCTGGAGCATTCCGGAACTTTTGCCGAAATGTCCAACCCTGTCGTTACCGGCAGGGTTTTCAATATTTCCCTGATAAAATATCTTGCACCGATATTGTAGGATGCGTTCAGGTCGCAGTTATAGATCTTTCCCGTAGTGAAACGGCATATGCTGTGGTTGCGGTCAATCCCCCGTTCCACCTCTCCGGAACCGTCGTAAGCCAGCCGGGAGGTATTCCATGCGCATACATGGGTGACCCTCATTCCCATGCGGTGCGCCTTACAGGCCACCATCTCCTGAACATCCCGGCATTTCCACATATGCAGCCGCTGCCTTCGGCCCTTGCCCTGCTTTTTTCCGCCGGTCTCAAGATGTTCAAAAGCAATGACATCCGCATGGTATTTTTCCGCGGTTTCTGCGATAAACCCTGCGGTTCCGACTGCGATTTGCCAGTTGGTATTGACAATGGAAGCCCAGAGCGCGGGGAAATGGCGGTGTCCCTGTTTCATCATTTTCCTGACCCTGTTCAGCCGGTGATTCAGACAGTCTTCTTCTCCCGGCATACGGAACATCTCCCTGCCGAGGACAGTGCCATCCGCTTTCATGACTGAGCAGGCGCAGGCATTATTGATTCCAAGATCCACAGCCAGAACCGTTTGCTCTTTCAGTTCCTTTTTGTTCAGCGATATGTTCTCGCTGAACGGGAACTGCAGGACCCATCGTTTCCCTTTCCGGACAATGCTCGGGCTGAATTGCAGCCGGCCGGAGCAGTGCCGCCTGATATAGTCTGCGTCTGATTTCCTGAACCGGACTTCCATCCAGTCCCAGGTGTTCCGGATCCAGACTTTGATCCTGGCGGTATATTCTCCGGTCTGTTCAAACATGTTTTCCCGGTATAATACCGGATACGTGTATCCCGCCTCCGGTTTGCCCGGGGCTTTTCCTGTTCCCTCCTTCTGCCATCTGCTCAGATTGCTCTTATAGGATTCCACTTTTCCGATCGCCTCGGAAATCGCGGCTCTCCGCATATAACTGGGAAGCTTATAAAACGTGTTGTCAAAATCCTCATACAACACTTCCGGACGGTTTTTTGTGTGATGGATCAGCCGCTCCATATACATCTGCCGGGCCTGGAGCGGGCCCGCGGTTTCAATGCCGTCCCATTGCTCCATCGCTGCACGGATCAGAAAGGAAACGGCATTGCGGTAGATACTGACCATAGCCTGGACCGGCTTCAGCGAATCCGCCATCATCCGGACGCCGTACGTTGTATACTGCTGCATCCCGCTTCCTCCTTCCGTTACTTTGTCCTTTGTTCCCGGATATATCGCTCCGCCTGGTCCAGGCTTCTGTCACTTACCGTCGCGATGAAATAGCTTGGGTTCCACATATGCCCGCCCCAGAGCTGTTTTTTCAGTTCGGGATGCGCAAGGAACATCCAGCGGGCTGTATTGCCCTTAAAGATCTTGATCGCATCGGACGGCCTGAACTGCGGTTTACAGTCCAGAAGCAGATGAATGTGATCCGGCATAACCTCCATTGCAATAATTTTCGCCTGCAGGTCATCAGCCACTTCCCGAAGATGTTCCTTTACTTCCTCTTCAAGCCCGGAAACGAACAGCGGTTTCCTGTATTTCGTACACCAGACGATATGGTACTGAAGAGAATATACATAGCCCCTACCATGCGTAACATCTTCCGGAAGCTTTAAAAAATCGTTCTTTTTCATGTAATAAGTATACCATATGTACCGGAAAAAGGCAACAAAAAACCGCCTAACTCATGACTGAAGTCACGAGTGTGCGGCGGTTATTTATCAAACCGTCAATTCAATCTGATTTCCCTCGACAACCACAACACAGCTTTCATAGTAACCATGTCTTCATGTATTTTCCGTAAAAAATGATTATCCCCGGTTTTCCTTCAAACCCTCGTAAAACAACAGTGAACGGATAAAAATCCGGGGATAATTATTGGGCGGTTTGCGATTCTCTTTACTGTATTTGTTTTCCGGATACATCGAACCGGTACTCTGTTTCATAATTCTGGAACAGCCAGATACTGACCGTCTTTTCAGCATTGTTATAGATGGCGCTGTATTGGGTCATGGAAGTACCTGTAACCTCGGTATACGGGCTTTGTACGGCGCTTCGCAGGATTACAAGGGCGGAGGATTCGGGCATGATTGTCCGGCCGTCCTTTCTGAACCGATCAAGCTGGCTGGCGATGGTTACAAAGCGATGATAGCCATGGCCATAGCCGAAGTGGTAAAGCGGCTCGCCGTTCTCATCCACCAGTGCAACGGAATTCTCGCGGAGCGTCCCGCCCCTGTAATAATCCTCCATGTCGTCGGAACCAAGGTAAAAATTGGTAACAACATCCGTGTCAATCACGGAAACGACACTGTTCCGGCTTTCGATCAAAGCATAATAACCCTGGGCATCTGATACGAACAGATGGCATTGCTGCCAGTCCTCCGGCGTTACGATCGCAGTGTCCACCTTGGCAATGGCCTCTTCCACATTGGCGCAGTCATCCAGCATATAACGCAGCAGCATGCTTGCGGCAACGCCAAACCGGCCCGGCTGGTCGCCTTCCTTGATGTCCAGGCGCATGATAGAGACAAACAGGCCCTTTTCGTTGATACCGTCCATACACTGATAGGGCAGGATGTCCAGCAAAGAACTGTCAAAGCCTTCCATTTCCGGGCCGCCATTCCGGTAAAGGGGATCACCCGGGGCGCACCATACGGCATCCGCCAGGGCAATGGATTCGTATTTTCCCTCAGGCTTGCAGTGCAGCACCACGTTCAGTCCTGTCAGCGTCGAATCTTCTCCGGATACACGATGCTGAATATCGTAGTTCCTGCATGTGATCGGGTCGCCGTCCAGGTTACGGGTAAAGAAAGTTGAGCAGCCGGGATCGATATATCCCGCCCTTCTGAGGGAATCCATCACTTGCGTACTGTAATAATCTCCGGTGTAATCCATGTAGTAAAGGTAACCGTCGCTGTCAATGCGCTGCATCCCCTCGGCCATGGAAAACGAAAGAAGAAAGCAGAAACCGATTACAATTCCAATCAATAATTTCTTCATATCCTGCTCCAATTCAACGCTTTTAAAATCTTCGCTTGCTTTCTCAAAAATATTTACAGTCCAATGCTTCCCGGCATCTCGTAAGTCTTTTTCCGGACTGCCAAGCCGTATTGTAAAAATTGTAGCATAACCGGAAACTGCTGTAAACCCTCGATTGGTAACGTTTCCGAAATCTGTACACAATCATGCTGTCGAGGCTTTACCAGAACCTCTGTCAAAGGTAAAGAAAAACCTCCGGAGACTGATCCTCCGATCATAAAAACGCTATGAATATATGCTGATCGCGGTGAGGAATGGGATATTTGACAATTGAGTCATAAAGCTATAGGAAGTTTACACATATACATTATTATCTTGACACAATCACGGTATACCGTTATGTTGTTGTTGAGGAGGATAATGCTGATGATAGTGAATGATCTCATGGAACGAGCAGAAGAACTGTTAGAAGCAGCAAAAGAACAGCGTTGTTCTTTTTCAGTCTTTAAAAGCAATGTATGTCATAAACTCAAAGAACTTGGTGATATCGACTTTCTTTTTCAAACACTTTCGAATGACGAGATCCGGAAGTATTACGATAAAGAATGGTATCCTGAATGTTTATATCTGCTAGCTATGGTTGATTATATCAGTCGTTTGAATCAGATTGCACTTTGCAGCGACTATGATGATCTTCGAAATATGAAACTATCGGAAACGATTTATCCTTCCGGCATTCTTGCGCTGTCATTGGCAAAGAAGGATGATACGCCGAAGAAAAGGGCCTGGGAAGAAGCGATTCCAGAGTTCAGACGATTTAACATCATAGAAAATGAGGTGCGTAGTGTTGTCTGAAAACAGCAGAGTTTTTACGAAAGACAATCTATGCGCGGTATTCCTCTGACAGTCAGCGCGAAGAAAGCATTGAGGGTCAGATCCGGGAATGCACAGAGTATGCGAAGCGTAATGGCATCTTCGACAGATACCGGTGCCTTGAACATGCTTATTAAAGCTTACAAACTCAACGGTTCTTCCCTGGAAGATTTATTGAATAAGATGACCGATACGAAGGGAAGCAGCGAATCAATCAAGGAATGGAAAGACTATGTCCGGGCTCACTGGGATTATGTGCAGCTTCGGCCCTGATGGTTGTTTTCCCGGTTTCCCTGTTCACCATTTGCCCGGCAAAGTGGAATCTGGTATGATAACATCCTTTGCTTTCATTTGTCCAATGAAACGTAGAACGGAGAAACGGTCTTTTTCGTTCCGGCCGGAATGCGCCGGATCAACAGGCATCTTCCGGGTCGTTTCTTCAGGCATTACAAAATCCCGCAGGCAATGCCTGCGGGACGATACGCTTTCCGGGGTCAGTCCTTGTGAAGGCGGAGGACCCACTCGCCGTAGGTTTTCGTGGTGTACATCTCAAAGGACTCGTCGCAGCTGTAGCCCTCCGGGTAGTCGATGATCTGGATATGATAGACGTCCGGCTTTCCGGTGTAAGCAATTGTGCCGTCTTCGTCTGCTTCGCAGGGGGTGCAGGCGGTATCGGTACAGAAGTTAACGACAACTTCCGGTACCGGATCGCCGTTCTGATCGAGTACATGGATGATATAGGCGTCGGCCTTGCTCCCGGCGTCAGCCTCGCTCCCGGCGTCGGTTTCCGTCTCATATTCCACGGTTACATTGCTGTAGCCGGATGCCTTCAGGGTATCGACAAAGGTATCGATCTCGCCGGGGCTGCGGGCGATATAAAACGGGAACATGTCCGGATCGTCTTCCCCTTTGAGCGCCTTGCTGTAATCCATCAGGCAAACCATAACGTAGCCTTCTTCGGGAACGCTGACATCAGCGGCAAGGACGCCGCGATCCGGATCAAGCATCTCTTTCAGTGCCGTAAAGCCCGCGTCGGAGTTGTAGAAAATGACGTCTGAAGTGGAGTCGGAAGCGGAGATTTCCGCAATTACATGCGCTGTACTGTCATTCACAATGTAAAAATAGAGGGTTTTTTCCATGCCTTCAATGCGGATGACCGCCTTCTGCGCGCCCTCGTTTTCAATCCGCAGGGCACGGGCCGGGGATACCGGCAGCGCAACCGTGGAGGTATCCGCTGGAATGGAATACAGAACAGATGTTTCGGTATACTGGTCTCCGAGGAAGGCGTCAAGGGTGCGGCTAAGTTCCTCCGCGGTACGGAAACTGCCAATCTGGGAGAAAACGGCATTACCGAAACGGTCGATAATCACGGTGACAGGAACGTTATTCGTTTCGGCATAATCGTACAGCTTATGGTCTTCATCACGGCCCATGGGAAGGGTCAGGCCGTTTTCCTGGCGGAAAGACGAGATGATTTCGTTTGAGTCCTTGGGTTCTTTTGAAAGAGCAATGAAAGCCACCCTGTCCTTGTATTCCTCATACACTTTGTTGATTGCCGGGAACTCGTTCCGGCAGGGTCTGCACCAGGTGGCCCAGAAGTTGATCAGTACCGCTTCGTGATCTTTCAGCGCCTCCGAAAGGGTAAAGGTATTTCCGTCGATATCCGTTACGGTGAAATCCGGAAACGGTTTGCCCAAGAGCGGGGAACCCTCCTCCGCGGAAGCGGAAACGGCAAGGAACAGGGCAAGGGCAAGCAGAATGAGGATAATTTTTTTCATTATTCAGGACACTCCTTTCGATCAAAACAGTTCAGCGCGAACCGCGCAACCGGATTCGGGGGATCAGCCGGTCTCCTTCATCGCCTGCATCTTTTCCGGTCCGCGGAGATATTATACACATGTATATACGCGGTTCGGGAAGAGTTGGAAGCTGAATATTTACAGGAAAGCGGATGTCCTGCGCGGAAAACCGGCCGGTCAATGCTCCAGGGCCTGCCTGTACAGCGCTTCCAGCTTTTCATAGGTCAGCGGCGCCTGGGCGTTGTAGACCACCACGCCCTGCCTGTCCAGGATGATGGTCTGGGGCATTGCGTCGGCTGCGTTCAGCAGCGGCAGCAGGCCCTTTTCCTTGCTGTCCAGGGCAAAGTCCAGATGATCCCAGCCTTTGTCCGCCAGGAAATCCTTCGCCTTCTTCGCGCCGGCCCGGTTATGGATCGCCAGGATCTCCACGTCCGGATGTGCCACCTTCAGTTGCTCGTAATACGGCAGCTCCGCAACGCACGGTGCGCAGGTCGTTCCCCAGAAGTTGATGATGACCACCCGGCCGCGGCAGTCCGACAGGCGGAAGGTTTCGCCGCTCAGCAGTTCGGTGGTGAAGTCCGGCAGGAGATTTCCGATCTCCGTTCCGACGGTGAGATTCGCGGAGGCCGCCGCGGGTTCGCTTTTTTCCTCTGATCCGGATGATTCTCCCTGCGTACCGGCTTCTGTTTCCGGTGCCGCGGTTTCCGTTTCCATTCCGGCGGGATTTCCGGCCTGCGCCGGCTGTTCCGTCACGGCCGCGGCGGGAGCGTTTGACCGGTCGATCGCCGGCTCAATGAAATTGAACCAGGCCACCGCGAACACCAGCACCGCGATCGCGATGCCCCAGGCGATCCGCCCGGCCTTCTTTCTCTTCCTGATTTCCGGTTCGGGGTCGGCGTTCTTTCCGGTCTCGGGACCGCGCAGGGTGATTTTCCCGCATTTCAGGGAAATGGCTCCCTGGGCGCAGGTATCGATGCACTTGCCGCAGGAGATACATTCATGATCGCCCACATGCCTGACATCCATCCGGCATTTCATTACGCACAGGCCGCAGCCGTTGCAGCGGTCCGGATTCACCTTGACGCCGGTCAGGGCGAAACGGTTGAAAAAGCCGTAGATCGCGCCCAGCGGGCAGATGAAACGGCAGAAGGACCGGTAGCAGAAAATACAGGCCAGGCCGATCACGATCATGATGACCCACTTGTTGGTGAAGAGCGCCCCAAGCTGGTAGAAGGACGTCGCGTTGGCGGGATTCTGCAGCAGGCCGACAGCGCCTTCAAAGGTGCCGGCGGGGCAGATGTATTTGCAGAAAGCCGGCAGGATAAGGCCTTTACTCACTCCCCAGATGAGCGGGATGGCGATGACGAACACCGCCAGGAGGATATACTTCAGGTATGAAAGGATCCGGGTCACCCGGCTTTTCCGTATCTTCGGCGTCGG
>Ga0265298_10011758_pt1 | contig 10211 bp, 6 predicted proteins | sample AusTroGonzalo_MG_3_FD_193486 | JGI IMG/M metagenome (GOLD analysis project Ga0265298, IMG submission 193486) | Bovine rumen microbial communities from tropical cattle in Woodstock, Queensland, Australia - Gonzalo_01 | ecosystem: Host-associated > Mammals > Digestive system > Stomach > Rumen ... | reverse complement strand
ACCTGAGGTGCTCCGGAAATAGGGTCGTAGCTAAGGAGCGGTCGCACGTTTTTGAGAGCGATGAAGAATTTTTTTATCAAGGAGTCGCTAGCCATGGAACTTACGATGGCTTCGGATAAAATTTTGATAAAGTCGTCTAGGCACTGAGCCGAAAAAATGTCGGCATAAATGCATGTATAGTTATTTTCTTGGAGTGTGTCGAAGGTCCTGAAAATGAGCCCTGTCTTGCCGTAACGCCGTGGGGAAATCAATGTGACATTTGATCCGTTGGTCAAAAGGGAAACTATGTCCATAAGCTCTTGTTCGCGATCGCAAAAGCGTTCTTTTGTTGTATAGGGCTCTAGAGAGAATGGATTTTCCATAATGACCTCATTTAACTTTTAGTAAGTTACTCTTAGTAATATACCAAAAGTTTTATAAAACGTCAATAGGGGAAACTCCTGTATTCTTGGAATACGCTGTTTGTATTCCAAAATGATGAAATTTGCTAAAAACGCAAAAATTGGTAAAATCTGCATAAAAACGCAAATTTTGTATTCCATTTTTGCATTGAATGCCTATATTTATAGACATGAAGGAAATCGTTGAATATACAGATTATCGCAAGTTCATCCAGGATTACTACGATGAACGCAAGCGCAGCTCGGCGTTTACGTGGCGCGATTTTGCACGTGATGCTGGGTTCACTTCGCCGGTATACCTGAAATATGTCTGCGAAGGGAAAAAGAGCTTGAGCGTTGGCGCTGCCGGCTCGGTCGCGAACGCTATGGGGCTTGCGGGGTTCGAGAGCACCTATTTTGTGCTGATGGTTTCTTATGCGCATGCGAAGGGGGACAAGGCGAAGCGTGCGGCTTTCGAGGAACGCTGTGCGCTGGCGCAGGCGCACAAGGTCCGTGTGCTGGGGAACGAGGAGTTCGATTATTTCAAGTCGTGGAAAAATCCGGTGCTGCGCGAGATTGCTCCGCACATGCCGGGGGCGCGGCCTCTTGAGATGGCGCATGCTTGCAAACAGAAAATATCCGCGACGGAAGTTTCCGAGACGCTGGACTTTTTGATGAAGGCCGGTCTCCTAAAGAAAGACAAGAACGGAAACTATGTGCAAACGGAAAAGTCCATCTCGATGGGACCCGTGGACGCCGTGCCGGTGGCTGCCCGCGAAATGCAGCGCCAGATGGGGGAGTTCGCCGTGAAGGCTATGGACTTGCCGCTTTCGGAACGTGACATGTCCGGGGTGACCATGGGTATCACGCGCGGGGTCTACGAACAGATAAAAAAGGAAATTGCGGATTTCCGCCGCCGCATTGTGGCAATCGCTTCGGCCGACGACGATACGGAACAGGTTTACCGATTGAACTTGCAGCTGTTCCCGCTGAGTGAACGCTTGGAAAAGAAAAGAGAAATTGAGAAAGAAAGGGAAGAACAAAATGAGAAATAGTTTATGCAAGAAAATCTGTGATGGCTTTGTTTGGGTCGTTTCGGTTGCCTTTGCGTCGATTGTCGTGACGGCGTGTTCTTCATCCGATGATAAAAGCGTCGCGGGTGGCACTACCGAAGATGCAGGCATTGTCGCCATCAAGGATTTGAATGTGGCGGGCGTGACACAGAAAGGCCCGTTCGTGAAGGGCTCCGCGGTGACGGTGCAGGGAATCAATTGCAAAACGTTGGAATTGACGGATGAACGTTTTGAGGGCTCGGTCAAGAGCGACAAGGGCGACTTTGCTATCGAGGGCGTGACGCTCAAGTCGTCGTGTGCGGTGTTCAAAGTGACTGGCGAGTACCGTAGCGAACTTTCTGGAAAGACGACGGACCGTGAGATTTCCTTGTATGCGTTGACCGACCTCAAGAATCGCGAGAACGTGAACGTCAACATTCTCACTAATCTGGAATACGACCGCATAATCTATCTGGTGACCAAAAAGGGCAAGAAGTTCGCGGATGCGAAGGTGCAGGCCGAGCAGGAAGTCCTTGCAGCGTTTGACATCGAGGGCAGTTTCGAGGAATTCGAGAACCTGAACATCTTCGAGTCGGGTGACGGAAATGCGGCCCTGCTTGCCGTGAGCGTGATGATGCAGGGCGGCGCCGAGGTGAAAGATCTCGTGAAGCGCATGGATAAGTTTAGTGATTCCTTCGCTGAAAGCGGCGAGTGGAAAGACTCCAGTACAAAGGCTGCGATTTCGGAATGGGTGGCTGCTGCCGCTGCCAGCGGAGAGTTGGATTCTATTCGCAAGAATGTCGAGGGTTGGGGGATTGCCGCTGAAGTTCCTGCATTCGAAAAGTTTGTGGAAAAGTTCGTTCCCGATTCGTCGGATGATGACCCGAATACAATGACTGATTCCCGCGATGGACAGACCTACAAGACTGTCAAGATTGGCAATCGGGTATGGATGGCCGAAAACTTGAACTATGCATACTTGCAACCTACGGATAGCCTGGATTCCAGTAGCTTCTGCTATAATGATTCGGTCAAATACTGTGAAAGGTACGGCAGACTCTATACGTGGTCGGCGGCCATGGATAGCGTGGGAATGTTTAGTGCAAATAGCGAAGGTTGCGGCCGTGGCAAGACGTGTGCCCGGACTTATCCCGTGCAGGGTGTTTGCCCGGACGGATGGCACCTGCCGTCGAAAGCCGAATGGGATACGCTGATTAATGTGATGGGTGACGGTGATAGCGTGATTAAGGCGCTCCCTGCCGGCAACAGGCATATCAATGGATACGAAGGCTTGTCGCGTCTCACGTTTTTCTGGACTTCTACAGAATGCGCGGGATTGTGCTTGACTACATCGAGTGCGCATGGAGCGTACTATGCATCTTTGGGAGGGACGACTTACTCATTAAAGTTTTATGGATATAGTGTCCGCTGTGTTCAGAATGATTCAACCGACCGTGTCGAAGTTGTTCAGGGCGCGGTGGACCACCAGAAATCTTGTAAAACAGACGAGGTGGATTCCTGCGAATATGGAACGCTGACGGATGAACGCGACGGGCAAACATACAAGACGGTGAAAATGGGTGATTTTGAGTGGATGGCGGAGAACCTGAACTATGCGTATTTGCAGCCTACGGATAGCCTGGATTCCAGTAGTTTCTGCTTCAATGATTCGATTGAATACTGTGACAAGTACGGTAGGCTTTATTTGTGGTCGGCGGCCATGGATAGCGCGGGTGTTTTTAGCTCTGGAGGAATGGGGTGCGGCTATGGCGTGAATTGCACGCTGTCGTATACGGAGCCGTTGCGCGGAGTCTGTCCTGAAGGTTGGCATTTGCCGAGTGTCGCAGAATGGAACTATTTGAATAACGTCGTTTATAATTCTAGTGTCGACGGATCGAATGTCGGGTCGGCTAAAAAGCTAAAATCGGCTACTGGTTGGAGGGATGACGATAATGGCTTGGATGAATATGGTTTCTCGGCATTCCCGGTGGGTAGCAGGTTTTACCCTGATGGAAGCTATAGTTACGATGGCCTTATTGCGCACTTTTGGGGCTATGGGATGGAAGATGAATCGGATGCGTTCAGTGCGGACTTTGAAAAGGGCAATGACAACATGCGTCTGAGCTCTATCTATGAGAAACATTATGCCTTCAGTGTCCGTTGTGTCAAGGACTAGTGTATAATTAGAAAGGGAGATTTGATTATGAAGTGGAATCGAATTTTAGGTTGCCTTGCTGTCGGGACTATGTTCTGGGCGTGTTCCGATGATAAATCCGTCGTTGGCGGCACTACGGATGATGCGGGCATCACCGCGGTCACGGACTGGGAAGTGGCTGGTGTTACGCAAAAGGGCCCGTTTGTCACAGGGTCTGCGGTGACCGTGCAGGAACTTGACGGCATTACGCTCAAGCAGACCGGCAAGAGCTTCAAGGGCTCTATCAAGAGCGACAAGGGCGACTTTGCCATCAAGGATATCGATCTCAAGTCGCAGTATGCCATCCTCGAGGCCTCGGGCTACTATCGCGACGAGATCACGGGCAAAAAATCTGCGGGCACGGTGACACTCCGCGCGCTGACCGACTTAAGCAACCGCAAAACGGTAAATATCAACTTGCTCACGCACCTGGAATACGAACGTGCGATGTACCTCGTGAACGAGAAGAAAAAATCGATTGCCGATGCGAAGGCTCAGGCAGACGAAGAAATATTTGCGGCGTTCGGCATCGAGGGCGACTTCGGGAAATCCGAAGACCTGAACATTTTCAAGTCGGGTGATGGCAACGCGGCGCTGCTCGCCATCAGCGTGCTGATGCATGCGGATGCCGACGTGGCGGGCCTCACCGAACGCATGGGCGAATTCAGTATCGCGATTGCGGAAGGCGGCGACTGGGAAGATGCCGACACGAAGGCCGTGATTGCGGACTGGGCATGCGATGCCGACCTCAAGGGGACTCTTGCGAACGTGCGCAAGAATATCGAAGGCTGGAAGTATGCAGATTCCGTGCCTGCTTTCGAAAAGTACGTGACGAATTTCTGGTGGGACAACTACGGGCTTGGCCAGTGCACCAAGAAGCGTGAGGGCGATACCAAGCGCAACGTGAACAAGTTGAGCAAACTCTACAACGAGTATTTCGTGTGCGAAAGCGAACGCTGGGTCATTCCGGGTGATGAACCGCAGTCGAGTAGCAGCAGTCAGTCCGAACGGGATTCGGAATCTAGTAGCAGTGAGGGTAATGGCGGCTCAGAGCCTGCCGAAGGGTCGAGCAGCTCGGCGAAGTCTTCGAGTTCCTACAAGAACCCGTTTGTCGGCCCGCAGGCGCATGACTCGATTCCGTTGCTGCCGGATGAAGTTGCCTTCCTGGAAGACTTCTTTGCTCAAAATGAATATAGGGGTTATTTGACTTTCGGGGATGGAAAACAGGAAGACTGGCTCGTGTCTAAAATGATGCTCAACGATGAATGGTCGCAACGGGATTCACTGCTTGTTGCGATGGGGGATTCGCTCAATGCCCGTGGATTTGAGTATGAGGGAATAGTGCTCATTGATTCGGCTTTTTGCCTGCAGGAAGGAGACTCTTCGTATGCATACGTCAAGAAGGTGGGGGACACGACATATAGGGTATATGTGACAAGAAAAATTAATATGGCGACCTCGTCTATTACAGGCCTCTTTGTTAGTGGTTACGGCTTTGACTTGAAGATTGTCTCTCATGAAAGTGGGGTGGATGAAAATCCGATTATTGCGTGCACGTCACTTCGCTTTGAAGAAGACTTCCCGGAAGACATCGCCTTCTTGAATGGATATGTGACTCGCAAAACTAAGACTTTTTGGAGTGACGATTCTCTTGCGATATCTTGGTCCGTTCGCGACTGGACGGATACCGTGATTACTTCCAATGATGGCTCGTCGTCGTTGTGGTATCAGAATTATCCGGATAGCGTCAGGTTCCAAAAAGAAAAGGTGGACGTCGCCACGGCGGAATTTGAAAAAGTTAGGCAGTCGCTAGTCGGGAATGGGTTCACTATTGTCAAGGAAGACACGATAGAATCTGGGACGGACAATGAATGCTCGCTTGATTCGCTAATACGACGCTACTATTATACGCGCGAAACGGCGACTGCAAGGTATGAGGTGCGGGTGTTCTCGTCGATAGCAAAAAATTATGACTTTACCGGTGGCGGCATATACGCGATATATGATTTCTATGGGGTCACTATGAAGTTGGATATATTCTACAAGAGTAAGCCCGAGTAGAAATTTGTTAGGATGAGAAGGCTAGGAGAGAGGAAAGGGCTGCGCTAAAACGCGTCCAGGGGACGCCGGGCAAAGGAGAATAAAGTATGTTTATCAAAAAGGACTTGAATATGAAGAAATGGATTCTGTCGGCGCTTACGCTCGGGTCGATTCTTGTGACCGCGTGTTCCGATGATAAATCCGTCGTTGGCGGCACTACGGATGATGCGGGCATCACTGCGGTCACGGACTGGGAAGTGGCTGGTGTTACGCAGAAGGGCCCGTTTGTCACAGGGTCTGCGGTGACCGTGCAGGAACTTGACGGCATTACGCTCAAGCAGACTGGCAAGAGTTTCAAGGGCTCTATCAAGAGCGACAAGGGCGACTTTGCCATCAAGGATATCGATCTCAAGTCGCAATATGCCATCCTCGAGGCGTCGGGCTATTACCGCGACGAGGTTACGGGCAAGAAATCTTCGGGGACGGTGATGCTCCGTGCTCTGACTGACCTGAGCAACCGCAAAACGGTGAATATCAACTTGCTCACGCACCTGGAATACGAACGTGCGATGTACCTCGTGAACGAGAAGAAAAAATCGATTGCCGATGCGAAGGCGCAGGCGGAAGAAGAAATATTTGCGGTGTTCGGCATCGAGGGTGATTTCGGGGAATCCGAAGACCTGGACATTTTCAAGACGGGTGACGGCAACGCTGCGCTTTTGGCCGTGAGCGTGCTGATGCAGTCGAACGTGGATGTGGCGGGCCTTACCGAGCGCATGGGCAAGTTCAGCATCGCCCTTGCAGAAGGCGGCAGTTGGGACGATGCCGATACCAAGGCTTCGATTGCGGACTGGGCATGCGATGCCGACCTCAAGGGGACTCTTGCGAACGTGCGCAAGAATATCGAAGGCTGGAAGTATGCAGATTCTGTGCCTGCTTTCGAAAAGTACGTGACGAATTTTTGGTGGGACAACTATGGACTTGGCACCTGCGACAAGAAGCGTGAAAACGAAATCAAGCGAAATGTGAATAAACTGAGTACGCTGTATAACACGTTTTTTGTTTGTGAAGATGGCCGCTGGCTGATTCCGAGCGATGAAAAATCCTCCAGTTCAGAAAAGGCGACATCGTCCAGTTCCAAGAAAGGCGATCCGTCGAGTTCGGCTTTGAGTTCTTCTGCCGGGAGTTCCTCAAGTTCTCTCTATGATCCGTTTGTACGGTCTTCATCAAGCGAACCGTTGGATACGATTCCCCCGCTTCCTTCGGCTGTCGATTTCTTCGATTCGACATATTCGTTCATGGGCTATACGACTTTTGGAGAGGGCAAACAGGAGGTTTGGCATATTACGGCGATTAAATTGGATTCCGATAGAGATGGGAGAGATTCTGTTGCGAGCGCCTTGGTGAAGGAAATGGAAAGGCATGGATTTGCCTTTGAAGGGGCGATATTGAATGATTCTTTGAACGATGTGTATGATTCCGTCTCTTATGTCTATTCAAAGACTGTAGAAGACATCGTGTACAAACTTTCCATCACCAAATGGTATGGTGCGGGAATGATGTATTCTAGTTATTACACATTTACCGTAAAGTTGGTTGTGTTGAAGGACGGATTCGAGGAAGTCCCGACGACAGATTTTAGCTCGCTGGCCTATATAAGGGAATTCCCGGAAGAGCTCTCCTTTATGCGGGAATATTTTACGACCAAGTCGAGATCGGGATATGACGATGATTCCGTTATGAATATGTGGGTGGCTCGTCATGATATCGATTCTGTCAGGTCGACGATGGGCAGCTTTGCGGCATCGTCAATCATGGAAGCACAGGCTAGAGACAGTATGGAGTTGTTTAAAACAGCCTTGCTCGAGAATGAGTTTGATTTTGTGAAATCCGATTCACTGGGCCAGAATGCCAATACAGGCGATACTCATGTTCCGCGGTATTTCTATGAAAAGGAAACTTCGTTTGCTAAGTACGAAGTAACGGTTTCTGCCGGGGTCCAGCAATATTATTACTTTAGTGTTCAATACGATTACGCATATGGCTATACTATGGTAATCCGTGTCTACTACAAAACGAAGCCGGAATACACGAGGAGATCGGAAAGAGAATAGGCTGCCTATCGTAGGTAGTTTTTGCCACCCCCTTTTTGTATATTCGTGAATATGGAAGAAAATGATACATTGACAGCGGATGGTAACATTGATTCTACGGCTCAAGAGCAGGTATTGCCGCGGCCTGAGGATTTGGGCATATCGATTACGTCGGGACCTGCGGACGGGATTCCCTCGCTCACCATGGGCGATACGTTTGAATATCCCGTGACCGTGAGCTGGAATGTGCAGGGGAGTTCCTTGCTGGTGGTCCCCGTGAGTTCCGTGAACGCAAAGGGGCTTACGCAGCTCGGCGTGTCCCAGGTGTCTGCGCGGTCCGTGAAAGACGGTGCAGAGGTCGCCTCGATCACGTTTACGTACAAAATTGTGGTCCAGGACACGGGCGATTTGAACATTCCGGCGCTGAAGTTTGAAATTCCGACATCTCTGGGCTCGTCGATTGACTTGCGCAGCGAATCGGTGCCTGTGCGCGTGGATGCCCCGTTCAACCCGTTGCCGATTGTCGTGGGAGCATTTGTTGCTGCTTGCCTGATTTTTGCCGGGCTGTGGCGGGCCAAGCGGCGGGCGCGGGCACGCGCCGCAGTGGCGGCGGAAAGTGCCGCTGCAGCCGCCCTCCGCGAAAAGATGGTGGTGTTGAAGCAGCGAGTGAACACGGCTGATAGCCGCGAGTGGCTTTTGGAACTGGAGGGCGTCTGCAAGGAATTTGCCGCGGGCAAATTCGGCGCCCCCGCCAATACGGTCAACCTGGAAACTTTAGTCAAGGACGGCAAGCTCGAAGGCTGGGAGAACCTTGTTGAAGAATTTGCGCATGCCCGCTACGGTGGCGGCAAGCGAGACGGCTTCGAGAACAAGGAGACTTGGAAAGCCTCCATGAAGCTCATGGGAATTTCCGAAGATGATGAATAAATTTTTTTTACAATCGGGATGGATGTTGAAAGTTTAAATTTCTTTTGGGATGGAACAACAATAAGAGGCTTATTATGAAAATGAAATTTTTCGCTGTAGCATTTGCCGTGTCATTCGCGATGGTTGCCTGCGATAGCGGCTCGTCGACTGAACCGAATGAAAATGGGATTCAGGAATCCAGCTTGTTGCCGGATGCGACCTCTTCCGATACGGAAACAATTTCTAGTTCCAGCCAAGGCGCTGCCAGTGCAGGCGGAACGCCTACGAGCAGCGTTGATAGTGCGCCTTCGAGTGGTGCTGGGAATGCTCCCGCAAGCAGTGCTGGCGAGGTTGTTCACGGTACAGGAATTGGGTCCAGTTCCAGCATGAACCTCAGCACAATTGGGATAACCCAAGAACAGTATGAACTTTACAAGGCTATTAGCGCTCAGTTAAAGAGCTCTGATGGTGCAGATGGTGGAAGCGCTGCCGTTCCACAAAAAAACGAGTGCCAAAATGGTGATGTGAAAACGTCTGTCGTTCGTGGTCAAAATGTACAGTGGACCTGTATTTATGGAGATTGGGTTCCGACTTCAGGATTCGATAAAGTGATAGAATCGCTCTCCCCCGAGGAACTGGCTATTGCCACCACAAACACGGGCTTGACCAAGGAACAACTGAAGGCGATGTTTGAATTCTTGTCGCAGATAGATGTGTCCAAGGACAGTGCAGAGATGTATTGTGAAGGTGAATTGACGGATAACTTCTGGAAGCTAAATATGACAGGAACCTTTGCCGGATTTGATTTCCTTATGAAAGGCGACGTGACTTTTGAAGGGGATTCAATGGTTACGAACCGTACCACGGAAATGGAAATGGGCACGGAATCTGCCTGTCAGGCCTATTTGAACGCGCTCGATGATGAAGATGAGGATGATGACGAGGGAACGGCTCTTGACAAGATGCGTTATGGAGATATCGTTGAAACCAACAGCAGTTGCAAGGGAAGCCGCATGGTCATGACGGATAAAATGGTCAACAAGAACGTGACGGACGAATCTCGTACATCGGCCTATGAAGATATGATTGTTCAATGTAAGGACTATCGCGACGGAAAAATTTCTTTTGAAGACTTGATGATGGCGGAATAGACGTAAGTCTAGTGGATATCCATTTTCGAGAATAAATTCAGTAAGGAAATTCGGCATCTGCTTTTTCAAGCAGATGCCGCTTGTTTTAATGAGAGCGATGCGGATTCAGCCTTTTCCTTTCAATTCCTTTCGCTCAGAACGTAGATTGATTTTTTGCCAAAATCGATATTTGATGATGCAAAAAACGCTTAAAAACGTGCAAAAACAAGATAAAATGTGATGCAAATCGAATTGTTCTCCTTAAGAGAAGCGAGATGGGCTGTATTTAGCACCAAATGTTAATTTTTGTTTATATTTAAAATACTGCAGATAAATATGGAGGGAGCATGCTATTTGAATATAAGCCTAGTAAGAGATGTTAGTGTTCCTAATTATTATAGGGAGTATTATGATGA
>Ga0265298_10011757_pt1 | contig 10212 bp, 5 predicted proteins | sample AusTroGonzalo_MG_3_FD_193486 | JGI IMG/M metagenome (GOLD analysis project Ga0265298, IMG submission 193486) | Bovine rumen microbial communities from tropical cattle in Woodstock, Queensland, Australia - Gonzalo_01 | ecosystem: Host-associated > Mammals > Digestive system > Stomach > Rumen ... | reverse complement strand
CACCAAGAGCAGCAACCAGAAATGGCTTGCCGACTGGGTGCAACGCACCAACTCATCGGCAAGCGGCTATTATCACTGCCGCACACACATCCGCCATCCGAAGGGCGAAAAGACAGAAGCACAGATACGCAACGGCGAGATAGACCAGACCTACCTCTACTGGGCGGGCGACGGCACAGTGGTTGACGGACAGCTGCAGGTGCTTTGGGCTGGTGTCTATAACGGCACGGAGAACCTGATGCAGAGCGACAACCGCGCCCTTGCCATATACTCGCTCGAAGGGACGCCCGGCAGCAGCACATACCTCAAGCTACTGAGTGTTGACCATAACTTCTTCGAGCAAGACCCCATCGGCTACGGACAGACGCTTTGGGAAGACGAGGACGGACACACCTACCTCTATGCCTGCAACCAGTTCAAAAAGAACGAGGGCGACCTGCTCAACACGTCGTCGCCCGTCGTGGCCCGTTCCCAGACGCACGACCTCCGTTCGACGTGGGAATACTATGTGGCAGATGCCGGCGGCACGTTCCATTGGCAGAGCACCTACCCCACCAGCGAAGAAGTCAACCGCTCTGCCATCAGCTCGCGCAGCGTCTCCACGGCATGGGTCTTCAAGGACGGCGACTGGTACTACATGACGGCACAAGGCTATGTCTTCTCCAAGCAGATGTACATCATGCGCAGCCGCACCCCCTGGGGTCCCTTCGAGGAGTGCCACCAGCTGTGGACGATGCCGTGGGTGCTCGACAAACTCGGCACACGCACCTACGGGAAGTTCTATATGCCGCACCTACATCAGGCACTCTCCCGCGAGGGAGAACTGGTCTTCTCCACCAATACCGACTGCGAGGAGTGGAACGACAACTTCAACGCGAAAGGCTCTGCCGACTTCTACCGCCCCTACTTCTTCCGCGTCTATAACTGGAAAGCGATATTCGAGGAAAGTGAATAGTGAAAAGTGAAAAGTGAAAAATCTGCTATTGCCTTAATGTTTAATGTCCTATTATCAATGAAGAAATCCCTATTCCCTATTCTCTACTCCCTAATCCTTCTTTTGTTAGCTTCCTGCTACAAGCTCATTTCCACCTTTGCGCCGAGCGAGGTGGAGCCAGGGCAGACGTTCGAGGTCAGCTTTACCGTCATCGACGACGGCTCAGAGACACAGAACTTCGTGACGGACTGGAGCTATGCAGGCATTCGCGTGCCCAAAGGCTGGACGGTAACTGTGCCACAAGGCGCACACCAGCAGTTTGCCGAGGAGTGGGTCTATTACAGCGACGGCTCGAAGGTCAGCAGTTCGCACGACATGGAGCCTTGCGACAAGCTGTCGCAGTTCTACAACTCCGCCTGCCCAAAGGCTGGCTACACATGGGCGGGCTTCAAGAGCGTGGGCAAGATTCCCAAGAACATCTCGGCCTGCTGGCGCAACGGCTGCGACAGCATCCGCGTCACCTTCCTCGTCACCGTGCCCGAAAACACATTCCCCGGACGCTACACGATTGACTTCATGGGCGGCGACGAGGAGGACGATGCCGGCATAGACAAGTACAGCAGCTACACTGACGCCAAGGACTCGCGCCTCTTCCACGTCGGCACCGCAGCAGGCTCCTACGTCGATAACCGCAACGCCTCCCTTGCCCGCACCGTCATCGTTCTCGATGCAGACGGCCTTACAAAAATGGTAAATGGTAAATCGTCAAATCGTAAATGCTATGACCTCAGCGGACGACCTGCGACAATAAATAACAAGCTAATAATCAAAGATGGTAAAAAGATTATTCAACAGAATAGGTAGCCTATTACTCCTATTAACCCCATTCTGCCCGTTAAGCCTATCCGCCCAGGCGCAGGACTACTCAATGGTCGTCAACACCACCGAAGGCAAAGCCACGGCCTACCCGACCAGTCAGATTGAATCGGTGGTCTTTACCGATGAAGCCACAGAGCCAGCCCCCGCATCTGCCAAGATAAAGATGAAGCGGAACGTGGTCTTCCTTGGGCATAGCATCTGGCGTAACGACAACTATTTCGTGAAGTATCAGAACTCCGGGACATTCGTGACACCCTTCACCGGCACCTTCAAAGGACGCGGCTACCAGACGCTCCTACAGGAGGTCTTCGAGTTCCCTTCGGTGGCATCGCCAGGGCCTGACGGCGGTTATAGCGGCTATTCGTTAGGCGGAACAAGCCAGACGGACAGCAAAAGCATCGCTGTAGTGGCACAGCAGGCAAACAACGGCTGGCCAAGCGTGCAGAACGCCATTTGGACGATAGACTTCATCACCAACGACTTCAAGCGCAATGTCCCCCTTGGCACGCTGGCCGACTACAAGAACGCCACGGGGCCTGCCACCTTCTATGGTGCTGTCCGCCAGCTCTACGACAGGATAAAGGAGCTTTCGGGCAACGATGTCATCATCGTCTTCGCCAACGCTCTGAAGCGCAACAACTCGAACTACACAAGCACCAGCCAAAACACCGTCGGCTGCACGCTTGCCGACTACGAACTGGCACTGCTCACCTGCGCCGCTTTCAATACCAACTGGTATTTCGTGGACCAGAACCGTCTCTCCGGCATCACGGACGAAAACCTTCCCGCCGTCACAGCCGACGGCCTGCACCTCAACAACCTCGGCTACACCATGGCCGTCCAGCCCTGGATCAATGTGCTCCGCACTTTGGCAGACAAATAAACCCTCCTGATGAAAAGAACTTGGCTGCCAGAGCACCGCTGATGTTGTGCCAGACGCTGAAAACCGCTCCCGGAACTGCGGCCAAAGGATAAGCGGCAAAATGCATGTTGGCCAAAGAAGTGGCCAAGCCTGAATTTTGCATACCAACCTCGATGGAGATGGCTCGCTTCTTCGGTTCTGCAAGCCCCAACAATCGTCCTATCAGATAGCCAAGCCCAAGGCCACAGAGGTTGTGAAGCATCACCACCAACACGACAATCGTGCCTCCAACAAGCAGACGGTCGGCATTATGCGACACAACGATGCCAACCGTCACAGCTATTGCTATCGAAGAGAATGCTGGCAGATAAGGCACAATGCTCTGGGTCAGTTTCGGCAGGAAGCGTTGGCAGAGCAAACCGACAACGATTGGTGCAATGACCACATAGACAATGCTCTGCAACATGCCCCATGTATCGACATCCACCATTGTGCCTGCCATGAACCACACCAGCAACGGTGTCAGCACAGGAGCAAGCAGGGTGGAGCAAGCTGTCATGCCAACGGACAATGCCAAATCGCCCTTTGCCAGATAGGTGATGACATTCGATGCCGTGCCGCCCGGACAGCAGCCCACCAGAATAACGCCAAGCGCCAGCTCCTTTGGCAGGGAGAATGCCCACGCCAGCCCGAAAGCCAGCAACGGCATCACGGTGAACTGCGCCAAGCAACCGATGAGGATGTCCTTGGGGCGCGAGAGCACAATCCGAAAATCCCCAGGCGAGAGCGTCAGTCCCATGCCGAACATGATTACGCCCAGCATAGGATTGATGACCCAAGTGTCAATCCAAACAAAAGAGGCTGGCCACAACAGCGACACCGCTCCCACCAGCAGAACCATCAAGCCCATCCATCGGGCTATGAAATCACAAACATTCTTCATCACTATTTTTCTTAGTAACTTCAGGTTTACGACTGCAAAGATACAAAGAAAAGTGAAATGTGAAGCGCGAATAAGAGCGTATTCTTTGTTATCCCGACAATTATTCATATCTTTGTGCCTGTAATACACAAAAAAGACATCTATGACCATAAAACGACACCTCCTGTTTTTCCTTATGAGCACATTGTCCCAAGCCGTCACGCTTCACGCCGAAAGCCTACAGGCTGTGGCCGACCTGATGAACCGCATCGACACCAGCCATACGCTTGCCACAAGAGTTGAGACACGGCTTGACACAACGCTTGGCACACACGAGCAGTTCATCATCTGTCCGCCCGAGACAAAAGGCGGCTGTGCTCTCATCAAAGGCAACACCGTCAGCGCCTTGACAACGGGGCTGAACTGGTACCTCAACCACTATGCCCGCATCAACCTCTCATGGAACCGGCTCACCACAAACATGAGCCGCATGACCCTGCCGAAGGTGACTGCCACAGAACATCACTACAGCAACGGCGAGTATCGCTACTACCTGAACTACTGCACCTTCGGCTATAGCATGGCGACGTGGAGTTGGCAGCGCTGGGAGCAGGAGATTGACTGGATGGCATTGCACGGCATCAACATGCCCCTGCAAATCGTCGGACTGGAAAGCGTGTGGCGAAGCTTCCTCATGAAGGATTGTGGCTACAGCGAGGCACAGGCAGAGGCTTTTGTGCCAGGGCCTGCTTACACAGCTTGGTGGGGCATGAACAACCTGCAGGGCTGGGGCGGCGACGGCAAAGACCAGTCTAAAGGAGTCACAGACAATGCCTGGTACGAACGGCAAAGCCGTCTGGCCAGGCAAATCACTAACCGCGAACGCGAGCTTGGCATGGAGCCTGTGCTCCCCGGCTACAGCGGCATGGTGCCTACCGACTTCACGGAGCGGACAGGACACGCAGCCGAAGTCACCAACCGATGGTGCGGTTTCTCTCGTCCATACATCCAAGACCCTACGGACAAAGCCTTTGCTGAATGCGCTGCAAAGTACTACGCCCGGCTGCAAAAGGTGATGGGTACGTCGAAGTACTACTCCATGGATCCCTTCCACGAGGGCGGCACCATCTCCAGCGGAGCATACGCAGAAGGCTACTCTGCCATCTATAAAGCGATGAACGACAACGTGGGAACTGGCACGAAATGGGTTATCCAGCAGTGGCAGTGGGGCAACCACCAAAGGAACAGCCTGACAGCTGTGCCTGCAGGTCGTCTCATCGTGCTCGACCTCTTCAGCGACGGCAAGCCTGGGTTCAGCAACTTCAACGGCTACACTCCACAAGAAGCCATCTATTGCACCATTCCCAACTTCGGCGGACGCTCGGGCATGATGGGCCGCCTGAAAGCCCTTGCCGCCAACTACTTCACGAACAAAGCAACCTACGCCACCATCAAGGGCGTAGGCACAGCACCGGAAGCCATCGAGCAGACACCCATCACCTACGACCTGCTCTTTGAACTCCCTTGGATGGAGGGGCAGCCCTCTGTCAACGACTGGGTGAAGGACTACGCCACCAGTCGCTATGGCATAGAGAACAAGAAGGCACAAAGCGTCTGGGAAAGACTGCTTGCCACCATCCTCGACTATAGCACCGACGGCATACAAGGCCCTGTGGAGGATGTCTGGGCAGCACGTCCCAACACCCTCGGACATGCCGCCAGCACATGGGGCAGCTCTATCGGTTTTCGTGGACAACATGCTTCGGAGACCGTCAGCAAGACCTACACTGCCGACAAACAGCAACTTCTCATCAGCACGGCCTACGACCTCATCAGCCTCGGAAAGCTTCTTGCAGGGAACGAAAACTACCGCTACGACCTCGTGGAAGTTGTCAGCCAGGTGATGGCAGACTATGCCTACCACCTCTTGTGCGGCATAGGCGAAGCCAGAAATGCTGGCAACACGGCATTAGAGGTCAAGCGGAAAGAGACCTTCCTGCAACTCATCCTCGACATGGATGCCTTCAAGGGAACAGAGCCATCGTTCCGTCTCGGCCGCTGGACGCAGGAAGCCCGACAGGCAGCCGCTGAAGTGAAGGGAGCCACCACCGCCACTCCCGACTGGTACGAACTCCGAAATGCCCGACAGCTCATCACCACCTGGGGCGACAAGACCAACAGCGATGGCAGCGGCCTGCACGACTATTCCTACCGTTCGTGGCAAGGGATGCTCCGTGATGTCTATTACCCACGATGGCAATACTACTTCTCGCACGACTGCACAGCCCCCACCGGCGGCTGGTTCCTGATGGAATGGGACTGGGCGCACCGCATGAAATGGACTGACACCGACACAGAGAAGAGCGCGACACCCCTCAAAGAAGGCGACCCAGGCTACAGCTATTCGCCCCAGCCAAAGGGAAATGCCTGCAAGCTTGCCAAACGGCTCTTCCGCTCCTACCTGAAACCCGTCCGCCAAACCGACGGCAGCACCCTCTGGAGCTACCGGGCACTCGAAGACAACTTGTAGTCGTGATTATAACATATAAGAAGGACATGTCATTTTGCGTTGACATGTCCTTCTGTTTTGTAGCGGGAGTGGGTCACGATCCCACGACCTCCGGATTATGAATCCGACGCTCTAACCAGCTGAGCTATCCCGCCATCCGCTATTCCTTTTCGGATTTGCGAGCGCAAAGGTACAGCTTTTTCGCGGAACTGCCAAACATTTAAGCTACTTTTTTCGTATTTTCCTATTTTTCACTTTTCACTTTTCACTTTTCCCTTTATAATAATATATAATGTGTATCTTTGCAAAAGAATTATGAAACAGGAAGTCATCATAAGCAACAACCTTCAGCAGGACATCGAAGGAGCCATCCTGCACCAGCCGCATGACCGTCTCTTCGTGCTCACAGACACCACGACATTCCGTCTCTGCTGGCCGCTCGTCTGTTCAATGCCTTGTTTTGAGGGGGGACAAATGATAACCATCGGCGACACAGACGCCCATAAGACGCTCGATTCGCTGACGCACGTATGGACGGCTCTGCAGCAGGGCGGTGCCACCCGCCATTCGCTCCTTGTGAACTTGGGCGGCGGCATGGTGACGGACTTGGGCGGCTTTGCTGCCAGCACTTTCAAGCGCGGCATTGCCTACATCAACATCCCAACGACCCTCCTCAGCCAGGTGGATGCCAGCGTGGGCGGCAAAACGGGCATCAACTTCGGAGGGCTGAAGAACGAGATTGGCGTGTTCAACTGCGCTGCCTCGGTCATCCTCTCTACCGAGTTCCTGCATTCGCTCGACCACAAGAACCTGCTCTCCGGCTATGCTGAGATGCTGAAGCATGGCCTCATCAGCAATGAAGAGAGCTGGGCGGAGCTGCTTCGCTTCGAGCTTGATTCCATTGAACATTCAACATTGACCATTGACCATTTGGCTACGCCCAAAGCAGCAAACAACAATGGTCAATGGTCAATGGTCAATGGTCAATCTCTCTATCGCCAGCTCGGAGCGCTGGTCGCAAAGAGCGTCGCCATCAAGGAACGCATCGTGGAGGAAGACCCGACGGAGAAGGGTCTGCGCAAGGCGCTCAACCTGGGGCATACGGCTGGTCACGCCCTCGAAAGCTTGGCTTTGGAGCAAGGGCAGCCTGTCCTGCATGGCTATGCTGTGGCATGGGGACTCGTCTGCGAGCTCTACCTAAGCGTCGTGAAGTGCAACTTCCCAATGGACAAGCTTCGCCAGACGGTGCACTTCATCAGGCAGAACTACGGCAACTTTGCCTTCGACTGCAAACAGTACGACCGCCTCTACGAATTTATGACACACGACAAGAAGAACGAAGGCGGCATCATCAACTTCACCCTCTTAGGCGGCATCGGCGACATCCGCATCAACCAGCAGGCAACGAAGGAAGACATCTTTGAAATGCTCGACTTCCTGAGAGAGGGCTAATGACGATATAACAAAATAACGATATAACGAAACTAAAACGACCAAATATCATGAAACGATTCCTTTTTTCTGCACTTCTCATTATGCTTGTCGGCTTGGCTAATGCAGCCGATTTGAGCAATGCAAGATGGTACACCATCAAAGTGAGCAACGGCGGCTACCTCAGCACCAAGTCCGGCTATACGGAAGGCCTCTATCTGTTGCTGAGCAACACCACGGAAGACACCAGCGACAATGGCCTCTGGACCTTCATCGGCAACGATGCCGACGGCTATTCCTTCTACAACAAAGCCAAAGGCGAGAAATATGTTTTAGGCATGACGGGTTCCGAAGCAAACGGACGCGCGAAGATGGTGCCTGAAACCAACAAGGTAAGCGTCACCAAGTTCGACAAGGGGAAGAACGGCAGCGGCTTTTGGATAAAAGACCACGGGTCGGCCAACAAGTATTGGAACAAGCGCGGCAACTACCTTGCCTACTGGGACAATGCCGCTGGCAGCACCGATGCCGGCTCGTGCTTCATCTTCACTGTCCAGGGCATACCCGACTTCTTCTCGACAGACGAACAAGAAAGTTACTACTACATCACCTTCGCCAAATCCGACCTTGTGATTCAGGACATGGGGGCCGCACAGAACATCACAACCCAGGCTCGCAAGTATGGCGAGGCAAGCCAGCTCTGGAAGCTCGTTGGCGACGAAAGTAACTTCCAGCTCATCAACAAAGGCTCCGGCCGCTATGCCTACTACGACGGGAGCCGCGTCAAGACACGCCAGGCTGCCGACACAAAGGGCTTCACCATCGAAATGACCACGAACACCAGCTATGCAGGCAATTACGAAATAGCATGGGTGGGCGCAGCCTCCCAGACAAACCGCTACTTCAACCAGTGGGGCGGCACAGGTGCAGGCAAGGAAATAGGCTTATGGCAAGCTGCCGACGGAAATAATATCCTCTATCTCGTCGCCGAGGCCGATGTGCAGCCCACCGAATTCTGCGTGGGGCAGAAAGGCTCGCGCCCGACAGGCATCCACGACTTCTCGCTCTGGTACGACACTCCCGCCACCGCCACAGGCGTCAGCGACACTTGGATGGAATACTCCCTGCCTATGGGCAACGGACAGATAGGCGCCACCATTCGCGGAGGCGTGCTTGAGGACAACATCCAGTTCAACGAGAAGACGCTATGGAGCGGAACCGCCACCAACTCCGGCAACCAAGGCTACTTCCAGAACTTCGGCTCTATCCTTGTCAAGGACCAGAGCGGTACCTTCTCGGCTGTTGCCTCCGACGGCAAGGCCATCGAGAACTACAACCGCTACCTCGACATCATCGATGGTGTGGCTGGTGTCAACTTCCAGTCCGCAGACAAGCAGACCAGCTTCCACCGCCGCTACTTTGCCTCTGCCACAGACCATGTTTTCGTAGCACATTATGAGGCAGACGGCACAGAACAGCTGGCCTTAGGCATCAGCTACGCTCCCGACGGACAAATCAGTGCCGGCAAAGTGACCTACACAGCAGAAAGCGACGGCACAGCCTCTGCCACCTTCTCCGGCAAGCTGGAAGTCATCCGCTACAACACGCGCTTCAAGGTGAAGACCGACGGCACATTAAGCGTCACGGGCGAGGGCATCAGCGTTAGCGGAGCGACATGGACGGACATCGTCATGGCTGCTGCCACCGACTACGATGCAAGCAAGGCAAGCTGCGTCACCGGACAGACCGCATCCGACCTTGCCACACTGGTCAGTTCCCGCATAGGCAATGCACTCGACAAGGGTTACAGCACGCTGCTCTCGGACCACAAAGCTGCCCACAGTGCCCTGATGAACCGCGTCAGCCTGCAACTGGGCGGCTCATCGACGAAGACGACCGAAGACCTCATCAAGTTCTACAATGCCTCCGACCAGAACAAGACGAGCAGCGACGGCCTCTTCCTCGAATCACTCTACTTCCAGTATGGCCGCTACCTGACCATCGGTGCCAACCTCGACACCACCATCCACGCGCCCTCCAACCTGCAGGGCATCTGGAACGACCGCAGCAACACCCCCTTCTGGCATTGCGACATACATGCCGACATCAACGTGCAGATGAACTACTGGCCTGCCGACCCGACGAACCTCTCGGAGATGCATCTGCCTTTCCTCAACTACATCCTCGACCTCGGCGCTCCTGGCAGCAACTCCCCGTGGTATCAGTTGGCAAAGAATGTCAAGGGTGCCAACGGTTGGATGGTAGCGGTGGAGAACAACATCTTCGGCGGCACATCGAACTGGTGCAACGGCTCCATCAAGACGTGTGGCTCGTGGTACTGCACGCATCTGTGGCGCTACTATAAATACACGATGGACAAGGAGTTCCTCAAGAAAGCCCTGCCCGTCATGTACCAGTGCGCACTCTTCACGAAGTCCATTGCCACGAAGGACAGCAAGGGACTCTATGAAATCACCGGCGAATGGAGTCCTGAGCATGGGCCGGGGGATGTGACAGCCTTTGCACAGCAGACCAGCTATGAGGTGCTGGACGAAGTGATGAAGGGCCATGCCGAGCTTGGCAGCGAGTCTCCCCTTACTTCAACCCAGATTGCCGCCATACAAAACCTCTACGACAACTTCGACCGAGGCCTCTGGACAGAGACCTACGACGGC
>Ga0265298_10011755_pt1 | contig 10212 bp, 7 predicted proteins | sample AusTroGonzalo_MG_3_FD_193486 | JGI IMG/M metagenome (GOLD analysis project Ga0265298, IMG submission 193486) | Bovine rumen microbial communities from tropical cattle in Woodstock, Queensland, Australia - Gonzalo_01 | ecosystem: Host-associated > Mammals > Digestive system > Stomach > Rumen ... | reverse complement strand
CCGTTCCTATTTTTGTGACGCTATTGGGAATGCATATGGAGGTTAGGCATGAACAATCCATGAATGCAGCGTTACCGATAGTTGTAACGCTATTTGGGATGGCTATTGAGGTCAGATTTGTACAGTGTTCGAATGCATAATCATCGATGGTTGTAACGCTATTGGGGATGGTTATTGAGGTCAGATTAGAGCAATTACAGAATGCAGAATTACCGATAGTGGTAACACTATTGGGTATGGTAATGGAGGTCAGACCTGTACAGCCATGGAATGCATGATCACCGATGGTGGTAACACTGTTGGGGATGGTTATTGAGGTTAGATTAGAGCAACCAGAGAATGCATGATCACCGATGGTGGTAACACTATTGGGGATAACTGTGTTATTACACACCGAAATTAACGTATTGCTTTCAGTTTCAATAATTGCATTGCAGTTATCACGTGAATCATAGGTCGGATTACCCGATTCTACGACGATAGAGTTAAGGCCCGAACAACCAGAGAATACACTAGGTTCTATGTTAGTTACGGTTTTGGGGATGGTAATAGAGGTCAGACCTGTACAACCATTGAATGCAGAGTTACCTATGGTGGTAACGCTATTGGGTATGGTTATGGAGGTCAGGCCTGTACAACCATGGAATGCAGCTCCCGCTATGCTTGTGACGCTATTGGGGATAGTTATTGAGGTCAGACCTGTGCAGTTTTCGAATGCATAAACCCCTATATTAGTGACGCTATTCGGGATAGTTATAGAAGTTAGACCTGTGCAATCTCTAAATAGATTATATTCTAAACTTGTGACGCTATTGGGTATGGTAATGGAGGTTAGACCTGTACAACCATTGAATGCCCCACTTCCTATAGTTTTGACGCTATTAGGAATAATGATTGAGGTTAATTCACTGTTGTACTTGAATGCTTCCTTTCTTATAGCTGTAACGTCGTATTCTACATCTTCATAGGTTACTGTTGATGGTATAACAATATCACCACTATAGGAAAAATAAGAATGAAAAGCTACCTCGGCATTATTCGATTCAAAATTTAGATTGTAATAAATGCCGTCAATATAAACAATATAGACATATTCTGCCTTTGCTACCATCGGTAGCACCATCATCATGAGTAATATTAAATGTTTCTTCATATTCTAGGTTATGATCAGTCGGGTGTGTTCTTTGATATAAATCTCAGTCCGTAATCATTATTATTTTAAGAGTTAAGACTATCTATCTGCAAAGGTACAATAATTTCAAGAAGTACAAAGAAGATTCGACTTCTTTATAGTAACAATTGACTATTCTACGTGTTTTAACGTTCTGTAAGGAAAATGTCAGGTATTAGAGAATAGTTTTTTGCAATATTCTTTGTGAGTATCAAGATTCTTTGTATTTGCAGATAAATCATAGTACAGAAACAGGGCAATCCTCCTTATGTTAAGAATATTCTTAAGAAACAAGTATCACTGTCACGTCTAACACTCTATCGCACAGAGCGTTAGGTGTGACACTTATTTTTCAAGGTCTTCATTGAGGCAGTCTATTTCCATAGTCATTTTCCGTTTTCTTTACAGTATATCAAAATGAATCTTAAATCAGCAACTATTATACCCCATTTTAGCCACTTACGTCGTCATATCAGCACTATTCGTCGTCTAAATCAGCTTTCACACTTCGTGCGACGGCCGTCGCACAATATAAAACAGCGTAAATGAGCGCAGATACAGCAGTATACGGATGACAATAGGGAAACTTGTGTCGAGCTTTCAAGTAAGCATCGCACCATCTAACAAGTGTCACACCAAACGCGCTATCATTCAAGTACTTAGGCGTGACAGTGACACTTGTTTTTACACAAAATCTTCTATAAATACAAGATTACATTGGCAGCGCAAGGACGAAGCGGGCACCAGGACCGGCATAGGTCTGGTCGAGATAGACATTGCCACCAAAGCGCTGGGCCATGGTGCGGCTGAAGGCAAGACCTATGCCGAGACCTTCCTTGAAGGGATCGAGCTTGACAAAGCGCTCAAAGATGCGCTCAGCCTCTTGTTCAGGCACACCGACACCCGTATCTTCGACAGCCAGTATCAGTTGAGAGTCTGCCATAGAAGCCTTCAGGGTGACAGTACCGCTGGCGGTATTCTTCACAGCATTGTCTAACAGCTGGAGTACAATGAGGCGCACGGCACTCTTATGAATCTTTACCTCGAGGTCGTCGCTCAGTTCTGTCTCGAAATTAACCTGAAGCAACTTGCCTTGCTCGCCGTCGAGATGGATGCCGTCAACAATCTTGCGCAGGAACTGGTTACACTGGATATCTACCCTACCGTCGTATGTTGCCGACTCATGGGAAGCAATCATCAGCACCTCGTCGAGCATCAGCGTGATGCGGTTGCTGTTATGAATCACCATATCAGACATGTAGCGATACTCCTCGGCAGTAATCTTCCTGGTGGGGTCGGCCATGACCTGTGCGAAACCACTGATGACATTAAGAGGTGTGCGCACCTCATGGCTGACATTCTGGATGAAGACGGTCTTCATCTTGTCTGACTCAATAGCACGATGATAGGCCTTGCGTATCTCGCGGAGATGGCGATGGCGCGTTTGAATAATATAGAACAGGGCGATAACCAGCAACAGCAGCAACACGGTGATAGCAATGATACCATAGAGCTTACGGAGTGCCTCGTCGCGCTCTTGCTCATAGCGTTGGACCTCCTGCTGGATACCTTGCAGCGAGCTGCCCAGCAAGAGACTATTGATAGAGTCGGTCTCAGCCATATCCGTCTTCTGCATCTCAAAGGCTTCTTTCCAACGGCCTGCAGAGGCATAGATCTGGGCAATGGTAGAGTAACGGTCGTCGAGCGTCTCATCAGCCATCTTGACAGCCTCATCAATCCTTCCCTGCTGTACAAGGTGGTAGACCTCCAGTGAGCGGCCATGAACAGACGACAGGCCTTTAGCCTCCCCCTTCTTATACTCCTGATAGCCTTTGTCGAAGCGCTCCATATCACCCATGCGGTAGTAGGCCAGCGTGCGACGCGTCTCGATATCGAACTCACGCTCTGGTGAGGACTCACGAGCCACCGATGCCGCCTGGTCAATCAGTCGCAAGGCATCTTCAGGGTCTTCATCAATCACGATATTCACCAGATTCATATAGATAGGGGGAATACTCTCTCGATAGCCCTCACGCTCCATGCGACGTATCACTTCCCAGAAACAGCGCTTGGCACTGGCGTTATTGCCACTGAAATGATAGATATGTCCCATCATGTTGATAGCCATATACATCTCCTTGTCGAGCTTGCGCTCGGTGAGCTCACGCGACAGTCTGACAGATAGCATATAGGCCTCATAGATATTCTGGCGATTCAGTTCAAAAACCACCTCATTACAGCGCTGCGTATAATAGGCATGCAGGTCGTTTTGCTTCAGCAGGTATTTCTGCAACTTATGTACGGAAGAAAAGAAGTTTGCTGAATCGCCCTCGTTGAAGGCATGATGCATAGCCTCGCGCAAGGAGAGGTACTCTTGCGACGTTTTATAGTCAGAAGGAGTCTGTGACTTTGGGGATTTCTCTGCCGTTACCGTCACGATACAGCATAAGAAGGATACAACTATCAAGAGGATTCTTTTCATAAGCTTTTGATTATACAATTCACCCGCAAAGATATGTAAAAAAACGCACACTTCCAAGTTTTTTACAACTTATTTAACTATCAGGAATATTTGGAGCGCAAAAAGACTTTCTTATTTTTGGTACTTTAAAGGATTATGCTTACTTTTGCAAACATGAACGGAAAGATATCGGTAGTTATCAACACCTATAATGCAGAACAGCACTTGGAGCGAGTGTTGGAGGCAGTGAAGGACTTCGACGAGATTGTGGTATGCGATATGGAGTCGACAGACCAGACGCTGGCCATTGCCCAGCGCCATGGTTGCAAGATCATCACCTTTGAGCGCAAGGCATACAACATCGTGGAGCCTGCCCGTGAATATGCCATCCACGAAGCCCAGCACGAATGGGTGTTGGTGGTAGATGCCGACGAGATTGTAACCAAAGAGTTGCACGACTACCTGTATCAACGCATCAGCGAGGCCGACTGTCCTGACGCATTAGCCATTCCGCGCAAGAACTACTTCATGGGACAGTTTATGCGCAGCCACTATCCTGACTATATCCTCCGCTTCTTCCGTAAAGACAAGACCCACTGGCCACCAGTCATACACTGTGCGCCAGAGGTTGACGGCCGTATAGAGAGGATCCCTGCCAGCAGAAAAGAACTGGCCTTTGAACATCTGGCCAACGACTCCGTGAGCGATATCCTGCGCAAGCACAACACCTACTCCACCAACGAGGTGCCTCGCCGCAGACACAAAGGCTACGGTGTGGGAGCTATGTTGCTGCGCCCACTATTCCGCTTCATCAAATCGTATTTCATAAAAGGTGGCTGTCTTGATGGCAAGGCAGGACTCATCCAGGCACTGCTCGATGCCCACTACCAGTTTGCCGTAGTGGCAAAACTCATCGAGGAAAGAAACAAGAAACAATAACCATTAACCGTTAACCAATAACCGTTAATGGTGCCAATAGCTACGCCAACCCATCATTTTTGCATACTCTTCTTCTGTGACCTTCTCATAGACCTTACCGTCCTTGACATACCAGCGGATGTCGAATTCCTCCTTGGTACGCGACCAGCGGTCATGACTCCATAGCCACAGGGCAGGATCGCGACGGATGGTGCGCTCCAGTTCTTGCATATAGCGTTCTGTCAGCTCGTAGTCAGGGATATTCTCCGACTCACGTTCTATCAACTTGAACTCACACTCATAATAGCCTCGCTTCACACGACGCACATCACCATAGAAGAAAGCTTGCTTGGTGCGCTTGATGATGCGCTCAGAGCCAGTAAATACTGGCGTCAGATGGTTGAGGAAAGGTACCCACAGGTGGATATTGCGCCAGTTGGGCTTCTGGTCGGCGATATAGCCAATGACGAGCGGCTTACCCTCACGCTGATACTTCACGATATGACGCAACGTCTCCTCCATGGGGATGCAGACACTACCAAAGCGCTGACGGATATAGAGGAACAGGCGGTCAAAGTCAGGATTCTCAATAGGATGATACAGCTCGGCACAGACGCCATTGGAAGACACGGCAAGAGGCAACGTGCTAATCCACTCCCAATTACAGTAGTGGCCCAGCATAACACCACACGATATGCCCTCGCTCCACAGCTTCTCAATCTCCTCAGTGCCCTTGAACGTCATGCGGCGACGCATCTCCTTCTCACTGATAGTCATCAGCTTGATCGTCTCTACCAGATAGTCGCAGAACCAGTGGTAGAACTCACGCTCAATGCGCAGCAACTCCTCGGCACTCTTCTCAGGGAAAGCACTCTGGATATTCTGACGTACTATTTTAGTGCGATAGCCAGCGATACGATATAAGATAAGGTACATGATATCCGAGAAGATATAATGTACCCACATAGGGAATATTGACGTTACCCAAAGCAGGGCAAAGCAGCAATAAGCCAGTAATTTGTTCAGTCGTCTTTTCATATCGCCGATGCAAAGATACGAAATATTTAACAATTGACAATTGATAATTGATTTTTTTTTCGTATCTTTGCCATCTAAAAGAGAAAAACATGACGAGAATACTGTTTCTGCTAAGCCGATTCCTGGATGGAGGCATCGATGCCGTACTGCTGGACTATCTGCGCTATCTGGCGCAGCGCAAGGACTACAGCATCACGCTGGCCATCAGCATCCACATGGGCGAATTGGAGGTTTTTCGGAAACAGATTCCTGAGCAGGTCAAGGTGGTTTACCTCGTCAATCAGCCCATGCTGACACGCTGGCGCCAGCAGAAGATTACCCAGCGGCTACCTTTCTATATAAAGATGTATGACGAGGTACTGCTCTCGCCTATCCGTCGCCACATGATAGGTCAGAAGCTACGCCAACTGGCTGCACAGCACGACGTGGTCATCGACTTCGACTGTTGCCACTATGCCTACTTGAAGAACGTCAAGACATGGAAGGTGGCGTGGTTCCACTTCAGCTTCAAGCAACTCATGGAGCAGAACAAGCGACGCACAGAGCGCATCGGCAACCACCTGCGCTACTACGATCGCATCGTCACCATCTCACAGGCCATGCTCGACGAGGGCAAGGAACTATTCCCCTGGTTGGACGGTCGCTGGCGCCTCATCTATAATGCCAAAGACGAAGAGCTGTTGAGGCAACGTGGCAGCGAGCCTGTCGACGATGTACGCCTCAACGACAGCTACATCTTAGCCATTGAGCGACTGGAAGAGTCGCAGAAAGACCTGTCAACGCTGATTCGCGCCTACCAGCTGTTGCGCAACGAATACCACCACAAGGAAAAGCTCTATCTTCTGGGCAAAGGACGCGACGAGCAGCTGCTACGCCAACTGGCAGAGAGCCTGGGCGTAGCCGATAGTGTGGTATTCCTTGGCTTTAGCAGCAACCCCTACCCTTGGATAGCCCATGCCAAGGCCATTGCCCATAGTGCCAAGTTCGAGGGACTGCCCACCGTGATGATAGAATCACTCATCATGGGCAAGCCCATCGTGGCTACCGACTGTCCTACAGGACCTCGTGAGATACTGGACCAAGGACATGCTGGACTGCTGACACCCGTAGGCGATGCAGCAAAGATGGCAGAGGCGCTACACCAACTGCTTACTGACGAGGCGCTGCAGACAGCCGTCCTCGCCCGTGCCAATGAGTATAAACACCAGTTCCTCTTCGAGCATGCCGGCAAGCTGTTCGACGAAGTGATACACCCCTAATAACCTTTATATCTATGATTCCCACCGTAAGCGTCATCATTCCCAACTATAACCACGCCCCCTATCTGAAGGAGCGCATAGACAGCGTACTCAACCAGACCTATCAGGACTTTGAGGTCATCATTCTCGACGACCGCTCGCCAGACAACAGCGTAGAGGTTATCGAACAGTACCGCAGCAATCCGCATGTGGCACATATCATCGTGAACGAACAGAATACGGGCAATACCTTTATTCAGTGGGAGCGGGGCATCAGCCTCTCCAAGGGTAAATATATCTGGATAGCAGAGAGTGATGACGTGGCAGAGCCTCAACTGTTGGAGGCATTGGTCAGTCAGTTGGAGCAACACCCTGACGCCAGCGTAGCCTTCTGCCACTCACGACTGATTAACGGTGAAGGCCGACTGCTATCAGAGCAGAATGCCAAGAACCCAGCACAGCCAGGACAGGTGACCATTGACGACAGCAAGACCTTCCTGCGTCATCTGCTCATCTTCAACTATATCTATAATGCCTCGATGGTGGTGTTCCGTCGTGAGGTCTACGACAAGGCAAATACCGACTACAAGCAGTTCCGCTACTGTGGCGACTGGCACTTCTGGGGAAGCGTCTGTGCAGCAGGTAGCATCATTGAGGTACACGACATGCTAAGCCGCTTCCGTCAGCACCAGCGCAAAGTGACAGAACACGCCAAGAAAGATGTTGCCAAGCGATGGAACGACGAGATGAAGACCATTGCTTATATTGCCTCGCTATGCGAGCTGTCTGCCCTCGAGCAACGTTGCTTGAAAGGGCGCCTCTCTAAGCGTCTGCGCAAAGCCGACATGACAGAAGACGAGCGCCAGCAACTGCGCAATGAGTATCCGGCACTCTGCAACGGCAGCACATTTGATACGATATGCTATGAGTTGGGCAAGAACCTGTTTGGTTTTCTGCGCCACAGAGAGAATATGGGATTTCTAAGTAAGTTCTTCTAATGCGATAATAAGCGACATGATTGAACAGTTGAAATGGGACAGTGACTTCTTTGGACTGAAGATTGGCAAATGTTGTCTGAACACTCAGTCTGAGATGGATGAGCTTTTCTCTCAGAGAGAGAGGCTCTGCACTGACTATGACTTGGTTTACCTCTTCTCTGAAAACAACCTACAGGGTGAGACGGAATGCAGCCATCTGGTTGACCAGAAAGTCATCTACGTTACTGAACCATCGGCAAGTCCTACCAATGACTACATCACAGATTATCCTACGAGCGAGGTATCACCAGCCTTGTTGTCTCTGGCACTCGCCAGTGGAGCGTATTCACGTTTCAGATTAGACGACAAACTCCCTAAGGGTTCTTATGAGCGCCTTTACCAGCGATGGATAGAACTGTCAGTGACGCATGAGATTGCCACGGAAGTATTTTGCTATATGGTGGATGGAGAACCCAAAGGAATGGTGACACTGAAAAGGGACGGCACAGATGCCTCCATCGGTTTAGTGGCCACCGACCCACAATATCGCGGAAAAGGCATTGGTCTGTCGATGCTTCAACATGTCAAGAACTACTGTTGGGAACAAAACATCAAGAAACTGACCGTTGCCACACAGAAACAGAACCTACCAGCCTGCCGTATGTACGAGAAAGCAGGATTCCAAGTCCAGAGTTGTACAAATATCTGGCATTGGTGGCTTCAATAATTATTTAGACGACCCTCCAAAAATGAAAAAACTATGATACCATTTAATCGTCCTTTCCTCACGGGCAAAGAGGCCCACTACATGTACAAAGCGGTATATACTGGCAAGTTGTCGGGTAATGGTGTATTCACCAAGAAGTGCCAGCAGTTCTTCGAAGAGAAGTACGGCTTTAAGAAGTGCGTACTCACCACGTCGGGTACTGACGCCCTGGAAATGGCCGCCATCCTCTGCGACGTACAACCAGGCGATGAGGTCATCGTACCCTCTTACACCTTCGTATCATCTGCCCTCGCCTTTGTGCGTCAGGGTGCTCGCATCGTGTTTGCCGACAGCTATGCCGACAATCCCAATATCGATGCCGACAAGATTGAGAGCCTCATCACGGAGAAGACCAAAGTCATCGTACCAGTCCACTATGCTGGTGTGGCCTGTGACATGGATAAAATCATGGAGATTGCTAATCGTCATGGTATCTATGTTGTGGAGGATGCTGCACAAGCTATCGACTCCTATTATAAAGGACGCCCACTGGGTGGCATCGGCCATTTCGGCTGTTTCTCATTTCATGAGACCAAGAACGTCACAGCAGGTGGTGAGGGCGGTCTGCTGTGTGTCAACGACGAGCGCTTTATCCGTCGTGCAGAGATTATCTGGGAGAAAGGTACCAACCGTGCGGAGTTCTTCCGCGGCATGGTCAACAAATACGGATGGGTAGATACTGGTTCCTCCTTCCTGCCATCAGAGATCAACTCAGCCTTCTTGTGGGCACAACTGGAGAACTTAGAAGCCATACAGACTCGCAGAAAGAATATCTGGAGCACTTATCAAGAAGCGTTAAAGCCCTTGGCAGACAAGGGATGTTTCAAGACACCCGTCATTCCCAGCGAGGCCACCAATAATGGCCACATGTACTACCTTGTCTGCAACTCTCTGGAGGAGCGTACTGCCTTGATAGACTATCTGCGCCAGCACGATGTCTATGCTGTCTTCCACTATCTCAGTCTGCATCTGAGTGACTACTACAGGGAGCATCATCAGGGAGCTATTCCTGAGCTGCCCTGCTGTGACCATTTTGCCGACTGTCTGGTCCGCCTGCCCATGTTCTATGAGCTGTCAGAAGAAGATATCGCACTCATCATCAAACTCATCAAAGAATTCTACCATGCCTGACCAGCTGCCACGAATACTCATTATCTCATCTACCGACCCGACAACATCGCTGGGAGCCTATGCGCTACCTTTCTATACAGCGCTCAAGAACCACGGTTATGAGGTAGACTTCCTGACCAAGCATCGTGTGAAGGGACATCCAGAGTTTGATTATCTCCTTGACATGACTCGCTGGCCCAACTATATCCGATATAAGTTGAACAAGAAGATCAATAAGAGGTCTATTCAGAAAACGCTGGCAGTAGCACAGACTGGCAACCACAATTTCGACTACGGACGCGAGGACGACCCACCAATAGCGCCAGAGCTGATTCTCAAAAAGATAAAAAAGGAATATGACATCGTCTTTATCGTCTTCTGGTATCAGATGATTTCCTACCAGACGATCGAGGCCATCTATAACAAGCTGCACTGCCAGATACACCTGAGTTGCGTGGATAATCAGGCAGTAGCCGGTGGCTGTCATTTCATTGGCGACTGTCCGCGACTCTCTGAGGGTTGTGGCTACTGTC
>Ga0265298_10011754_pt1 | contig 10212 bp, 9 predicted proteins | sample AusTroGonzalo_MG_3_FD_193486 | JGI IMG/M metagenome (GOLD analysis project Ga0265298, IMG submission 193486) | Bovine rumen microbial communities from tropical cattle in Woodstock, Queensland, Australia - Gonzalo_01 | ecosystem: Host-associated > Mammals > Digestive system > Stomach > Rumen ... | reverse complement strand
ACACGGGCCACATCTCTCACGCGCACCACCTTGCCTGTGACTGGGTCGGAGAAGATAATCTGGTTGGCAATTTCCGCCTCTGAGTTCTCCATCGCTTCCACATGGATGGGTATTTGCTGGTCATCGTCGCTGACGCTACCACTTATGGTAGTTACTCCTTGTGCTTGCAGACGGCTGAAGAGCAGCTGCTGGCCTATGCCATAGGCTTGCAGTCGTTGACGATCTATATATAGACTGATTTGTTCTTTCTGCTCTCCAAACAGTTTTACATTGGCAACTGAAGGTATGCGACGCAGACGGTCGCCCAAGTCGTCGCTGTATTGTTTCAGTTCACGGTAGTTGCGCTGCGAACTCTCGATAGCGATGAGTAGGGCAGAGGTGTTGCCAAAATCGTCATTCACTACGATGGCCAGTACGCCAGATGGCAATTCTGACTTGAAGTTGTTGAGGCCATGTTTGATTTTTGACCATACCTCGTCCTTGTTATTTACTTCATCGTTCAGCTTTACCATCACGAGGCACATGCCATTCTGCGAAGTGGTGGTGGTCTTGTCGCGGTTCACTTCACCGTAAGTAAAGAGGTAACGTTCCAATGGACGTGCCACTTGCTGCTCTACCTCCTCACTGGTGGCACCGGGATAGACTGCCACTACCACCCCCTGACGGATGGTGGCATTAGGAAATTCGTTTTTTGGCATGACATACATGCCATATATGCCCATCACTAACAGGATGCCAATGATGAGCAGGGATATTGAGTAGTGCTCCAAAGGCCAACGGAGCCAGTTCATCTTCTTTTCCATAATCAGTAAATCACTTTGGTACCCTCACTCAGTTTCTGGTATCCCTCAATGACAACACGTTGTCCTTCGTTGATGCCTGATGTAATTGCCACACGGTTGCCAATGGTACTGCCGATGGTAACGTTGGTGCGATGGGCTTTGTTCTCATTGTCAATAGTCCATACGAAAAGAGAACCGCCGGCGTTCTTTTGAACGCTGGTGACAGGCATGCTGATAATACCCTTCTGGGTGGCAGCATCATTGCTCCCATCACTGAAAGTGACGTTGGCCACCATTCCAGGCAGCAACTTTTTGTCAGGATTCTGTACTTGGATGCGGATTTCGTATGTATGGGTCAGGGCATCAGCTTGAGCACCCTTTTCTATGCGTCCACCATTTACTTGTTTGTCGGCAGCAGTTACATTGATGGTGCTGGGGGTATTGGTGCCGATGGTATTCATCTCTGCTTCTGGTATAGACACTTTCACCTTCACGGTGTTGATGTCGAGGATGGTCACTACTGTCTGTGAAGGCATAGCTGTCTCACCAGCACCCACCATCTTGCGACCTATTACTCCACTTACAGGAGCTATGAGTTGGCAGTCTGCCAAGTTCTTCTTGGCAATGGCCAGCTGCGACTCTGCTTGTTGCACCTTACTTTGTATCTCCACCCATTTTACCTCGGGCAGTGACCCATTGTCGTGCAGCATGCCATAACGCTGCAAGGCATCATTAGCTTGTGTCATAGTTGATTCGGCTATGTTCAGCATATTGCGTGCTGAAGTGTCATCCATGTCAGCTAAGAGTTGCCCACGTCCCACAGTCTGACCTTCGTCCACTAACATTCGTCTTACTACTCCCATGCCAGTGAAGCTCACGGCTGTTGTTTCGTTTGCTTCTACAATGCCTACATACGTCTGACTCCCACCACTGAATGTTGATTCTACCACTTCTGTCTTCACGCGCATAGGAGCTTTCTCATGTTTGCTTTTACTTTCTGAACAACTACTCATTGCCAATCCAAAGGCCAGTAGTCCCATAAATGTCACTAATCTCATATTATTGGTTATTATTGTTTTCTATATATCGCCTGCAAAATTCGTAACTTTATTTGGATTATCAAAGTTCTAAAGAGGATGAATAGTGGTTTATTTTTCACAATATTCTGATAAGTTTTATAATATGGTTTCCCTCTTGAAGTTAAAGTTGTTTTGCTGATATAAAGAGGTAAAAAGAAAAGCGGAGAAAGCATCATGCTTTCCCCGCTTTTTATAAGCGACTTAAAATATAAATTTAAATCAAGAAGCCTAACAGCACACCGGCTGCCACAGCTGAACCGATCACACCGGCTACGTTCGGACCCATAGCCTGCATCAGCAAGTAGTTAGATGGGTCGTATTCCAGACCTACGTTCTGTGAAATACGGGCAGCATCAGGCACTGCAGATACACCTGCGTTACCGATCAACGGATTGATCTTGTTGCCTTCTTTCAGGAACAGGTTGAAGAACTTCACGAACAATACACCAGAAGCGGTTGCAATAACGAATGACAATGCACCCAGACCGAAGATCAACAGTGAGTTCACGGTGATGAACTCAGAAGCCTGAGTTGAGCAACCAACGGTGAAGCCCAACAGGATGGTTACTACGTCAATCAACTGGTTACGTGCAGTCTCTGCCAAACGACGGGTTACGCCACTTTCCTTCAGCAAGTTACCGAAGAACAGCATACCCAACAGAGGCAGACCTGAAGGAACCAGGAAGGCAGTCAGCAACAGACCAACAATTGGGAAGATCACCTTCTCATTCTTAGAAACAGCTCTTGGAGGTTTCATACGGATAACACGCTCCTTCTTGGTAGTAAGCAGTCGCATGATAGGTGGCTGAATCACAGGCACCAGTGCCATGTATGAGTATGCAGCCACAGCGATGGCACCCATCAAGTTTGGTGCCAGCTTACTGGAAAGGAAGATAGCGGTAGGACCGTCAGCACCACCGATGATACCGATAGCACCTGCCTGCTGAGGATCGAAGCCCAGCAACAGAGCCAGCATATAAGCACCAAAGATACCGAACTGGGCTGCTGCACCGATGAGCACCAGACGAGGCTGGGAAATCAGCGCAGAGAAGTCGGTCATGGCACCAATGCCGAGGAAGATCAGTGGTGGATACCAGCCGTTAGTCACACCTCCGTACAGAATGTTGAATACGGAGTTAGATTCATATACACCTACTTTCAAACCTGCATCGAGGTTGAAAGGCACGTTACCTACCAGGATACCGAAGCCAATTGGTACGAGCAACATAGGCTCGAACTCCTTGGTCACAGCCAGGTAGATGAATACCAAACCCACAAGAATCATGATCCAGTTGCCCAGGGTAGCGTTAGCATAACCCGTGTACTCCCAGAATGTCTGTAGGTTGGATCCTAAGAAACTAATAAATTCTCCCATATTCTTTATTCAATAACTATAAGGTCAGTACCTTCAAGGATAGAATCACCCTTGCTTACATTAATTGCCACAACCTTTCCATCGCGATCGGAAGGAATGTTGTTCTCCATCTTCATGGCTTCCAATACCATCAGTACCTGTCCGCGCTTCACTTCGTCGCCAACATTTACCTTGATCTGCAGGATTACACCTGGCAGAGGAGACTTGATGCCACTCTTGCCACCGCCACCGGCTGGACGGCTAACCTTTGCAGGTTCTGGAGCTGCAGCAGCTGCAGGAGCAGCAGCAACAACTGGGCGAACTACCTTCTTAGGAGCAGCTGGAGCCTTCTCCATCTCTACTGTGTAGGGAACTCCGTTCACCTCTACATGAGCGATGTTTTCTTCAATATCGCCAATAGTAACGTTATACTTGTTACCATTGATTGTATATTTATATTCTTTCATTGTTTATATTACTACTTTTAAATATGGTGTAATTATTTTCTTACTACAGGTATCTGTCGCATAGCAAAAGCCTTGTTGCTCCAAGAAGATTCTTCTACCTTAGGATCGGTGTGGATGGTCAGCACCATGTCTTCCATGTCGTGAACATCGTTCTGCATCTCGTGCAGAGCCATACCGATGGCAGCAAACACCTCACCAGGAGTCTCACCTGCCTTCTTGTCAGCAGCGGCTGCAACTGGCTTGTCACCAGCGTTAGCAGCCTGTGCCTTCAGTTCGTTCTTCTTGGCCATGTTCAAAGAAATCTTAGCCTGCAAACTGAATGCGAAGAACAGCAGAATCAAGCAGCTGAACACAACTGTCATAGCGGTGATAGCCATACCTACGCCAGCAGGGTCTTTCTCAGAGAAAGTAACCATCTTCTGGTTCACATCGTTCACTTTGTTGGCGGTGTTAGGAGTAACATAGGCATCTTTATTCATGCCATTATTATCCTTAACTTCCCAATTCTCAGCACCCAGCTCAGTCATTGTTGGGTCTTTGCGACCGTATGACTGATCTGCATGCAAGGTGTTAGCAGGAATCTTCACCTCGTCTATCAAATCCTTGTTGGAGTTGTAAAGACGGATGGTGGTGGTCCTGGTGGGATCCAAGGTGAAGTCTGTGTGAAGAACTCCCTTCTTTGGCTGTCCGTCTGCCCACAGCACAATGTGCTGACGTGCAGGTATGATAGTCACCTGGTCACCCTTAGGGATAGTATATTGCTCGGCTTGACCGCCTTCTGGCTGTGCCTCGAGGATGTAGCCTGCAACATCTATCTGTCCATAATATTTAACGAATAATTCTACCCATGCGCTATGATCACCATATTCGTCAGTAGCGTTGGTTTCGTTCTGCATCATCACCTCATTGATCAACACCTTGCTGGTGGTTGACAATTGACGGCAAGAAGAGAAACTCACTGCCAGCACGAAGGCAAGAATTATTCCAAAATTGATTTTCTTCATAAATACTTTTCAATTTTAATGATTACAGTGGAATATTGCCATGCTTCTTAGCAGGAGTGGTCTGGCGCTTGTTCTTCAGCTGCTCCAGAGCGCGGATGATGCGGAAGCGAGTGTTACGAGGCTCAATCACATCGTCAATGTAGCCATAAGATGCTGCATTGTAAGGATTAGCAAACAACTTCTGGTATTCAGCTTCCTTCTCAGCCAGGAATGCCTTAGGATCTTCCTTCTCCTTAGCTTCCTTAGCAAACAGCACTGCTACAGCACCTGCAGCACCCATCACAGCAATCTCAGCAGTTGGCCAAGCATAGTTGATATCAGCACGCAGCTGCTTGCAACCCATCACGATGTGAGAACCACCGTAGCTCTTGCGCAGGGTAACTGTTACCTTTGGTACAGTAGCCTCGCCAAATGCATACAGCAACTTAGCACCGTGCAGGATCACACCATTGTATTCCTGACCAGTACCTGGCAAGAATCCAGGAACGTCAACCAGTGTTACCAATGGAATATTGAATGCGTCGCAGAAACGAACGAAACGAGCACCCTTACGAGAAGCGTTGCAGTCGAGCACACCTGCCATCATCTTAGGCTGGTTAGCTACCACACCAACAGACTGGCCGTTCATACGAGCGAAACCAACGATGATGTTCTTAGCATAGTTCTTGTGAACTTCCAGGAACTCTCCATTATCAACAATTGCGCCAATCACCTCATACATGTCGTATGCGTGGTTAGGATTGTCAGGAATAATCTCGTTCAGAGAATCCTCCAGACGGTCGATTGGGTCGTCGCAAGCCTTGCGTGGAGCCTCTTCCATATTATTCTGTGGAATGTAGCTGATAAGGTTGCGAATCAATGCCAAAGCATCTTCCTCAGTAGAAGCAGTGAAGTGAGTAACACCTGACTTAGAAGAGTGAACGCTTGCACCACCCAGGTTCTCCTCGTTTACATCCTCGCCGGTAACGGTCTTTACCACCTTAGGACCAGTGAGGAACATGTATGAAGTACCTTCCATCATGATGGTGAAGTCGGTCAGTGCAGGAGAGTAAACGGCACCACCTGCGCAAGGGCCGAAGATACCTGAGATCTGTGGGATAACACCAGATGCCAGGATGTTGCGCTCGAAAATCTCTGAATAGCCAGCCAAAGCGTTAACAGCCTCCTGGATACGAGCACCACCAGAGTCGTTGATACCGATGCAAGGAGCACCCATACGCATAGCGAGGTCCATTACCTTGCAGATTTTCTGTGCCATTGTCTCAGACAGTGAACCACCAAATACGGTGAAGTCCTGTGCGAAGACATAAACAAGACGGCCGTCGATGGTACCGCAACCGGTTACGACGCCGTCGCCCAGGAAGTGCTTCTTCTCCTGACCAAAGTTGGTGCAACGATGCTGCACAAACATGTCAATTTCCTCGAAGCTGCCTTCATCCAACAGCATAGTGATGCGCTCACGAGCTGTGTACTTACCTTTAGCGTGCTGCTTTTCGATAGCTTTTTCGCCACCGCCGAGACGAGCCTTAGCACGAAGCTCGATCAGTTCTTTAATCTTTTCAACCTGATTACTCATTGTATTGTAACGATTATGATTATTTATTCGGATTTTCACAAAGTTCGGTCAGCACGGCTGCTGTTGATTTTGGGTGCAGGAACGCGATGTTCAGGCCTTCAGCACCCTTGCGAGGAGCCTTGTCGATGAGGGCGATGCCCAGACCTTCAGCCTCTGCCAATGCGTTAGCTACGCCATCTTCAACACAGAATGCCAAATGATGCATGCCACCGCGACCACCGTTCTTCTCAATAAACTTAGCGATGGTGCTCTCAGGGCTTGTTGGCTCCAACAGCTCCAGTTTCACTTCGCCAACCTTCAGGAAAGCGGTCTTTACCTTCTGGTCTTCTACAACCTCGATGTTGTAACACTTCAAACCTAAAACATTCTCGAAATAGGGGAGAGCTTTTTCAATGCTGGGAACTGCGATGCCCAGATGCTCAATGTGTGAAATTTTCATTTGATTATTTGTTTTAAAAATTAATATTTTTCTATTTGTGTGCAAAGTTACACAATTCTATTTATAGTAGAAAATTTTTTAGCCCTAATTGTAGTCAAAAATTATACAAATTGCATTATCTTTGCCCTATCGTTAATGAATAGAAGGAAACAGAATGTCTGAATTAGCTCCCTTAATTGCCGACTTGGCGCTTATACTGCTATGTGCGGGTGTGATGACCCTGCTCTTTAAGAAACTCAAACAGCCTTTGGTGTTGGGCTATATTGTGGCAGGCTTCTTGGCCAGTCCGCACCTTAGTTACACCCCCTCTGTAGTGGATAATGAGAGTGTGCATGTGTGGGCCGACATAGGCGTTATATTCCTCTTGTTTGCCTTGGGATTGGAGTTTAGTTTTAAGAAGATTGTCAAGGTAGGCGGCTCAGCCGTTATTGCTGCCTGTACCATCATCTTCTGTATGATATTTTTAGGGGTAAGCGTGGGTTCGCTCTTCGGTTGGAGTCGCATGGACTGTCTGTTCCTTGGAGGTATGTTGGCTATGTCGTCCACTACCATTATTTACAAAGCCTTTGCCGACCTCGATTTGTTCAATAAGCAGTTTACCCAATTGGTGATGAGCATCCTCATCCTCGAGGATATCTTGGCCATTGTGCTCATGGTGCTGCTGTCAACAATGGCTGTCAGCAACAATGTTAAAGGACTGGAACTGTTGCTCAGCATCGGTAAATTGGGCTTCTTCCTCATCCTGTGGTTCGTTGTGGGTATTTGGTTAATACCCTTGTTGTTGCGTAAAACACGCAAGCTGATGAGCGATGAAACCTTGTTGATTGTTTCACTGGCTATGTGTTTCTTTATGGTGGTGATTGCCGCCAAGACTGGCTTCTCTGCTGCATTTGGCGCTTTCATCATGGGTTCCATCTTGGCAGAGACGGTAGAGGCTGAGCATATAGACCATTTGGTGAAACCCGTGAAAGACCTTTTCGGAGCCATCTTCTTCGTGTCAGTGGGTATGATGGTCGATCCTTCGATGATTGTTGAATATGCTGTTCCTATTCTTGTGATCACCCTTACTATCCTGTTGGGGCAAAGCATCTTCGGCTCTATGGGCGTACTTCTTTCAGGACAGACGCTGAAAACGTCGATGCAGTGTGGTTTCAGTTTGACACAGATAGGTGAGTTTGCCTTTATCATTGCCTCCTTAGGCGTTTCGTTGGGTGTAACCAGCGATTTCTTATATCCCATTGTAGTGGCAGTGTCAGTAATCACTACTTTCCTTACGCCCTATATGATACGTTTGGCAGAACCAGCTTCTACCTTCGTTGAGGCTCACATGCCAAAGAGGTGGAAAACGGCATTGGAGCATTACGCATCAGGTACGCGTAATGTAAATCATGTCAGTGATTGGAAACGATTCATGGTAAGCATTATCCGTAATACGGTCATTTATGCCATCGTGTGTGTGGCCATCGTTACCATCTTCCTTAACTTTGTGCAACCGTTTGTAACGGGTATCATACCTGGCTTCTGGGGCAACTTGTTAGTAACTGTGGTTACCATCATGTTATTGGCTCCTTTGCTGCGTGCCATTATGGTCAAAGGCAACCATAGCGAAGAGTTTGTCTCCCTATGGCAAGACACAAAGAACCATGCTTTGTTGCTAATGACTGTGATTGTTAGAGTGCTGATAGCCATAATTTTCCTAATGTTTGTTATATCATCACTTTTCGATATTTCTGCTGCTTGGTTGTTCGGATTGGCATTGATTTTGGTCATTGGCATCATTATATCGCAAAACCTGAAACATCAGACCAACCTTATCGAGAAGGTCTTTTTCAAGAACCTGCGCTCTCGTGAGGTGAAGGCAGAATACTTAGGCACTAAGAAACCTGATTACGCAGGTAGGTTGATGTCGAAAGATATACACTTGGCCGACTTTGAGGTGCCAGCTGAAGTAGAGTGGGTGGGCAGTACCTTGAAGGACCTCAATTTTGGAAAACTCTACGGTGTGCATGTGGTGTCGATATTACGAGGCAGGAAACGCATCAATATTCCGAAAGCCAACGACCGTGTGTATCCCAACGACCGCATACAGGTGATTGGCACTGATGCTGATTTGGCGAAGTTCCGAAAGGTGCTCATACCAACTATGGAGTTTGAGGAAGACCTCTATGAACAAGGCGAGATGATATTGCGTCAGTTTGTGATTGACGAGAATTCTCCGTTTTTGGGCAAGAACGTGATAGACAGTGGTATCCGCAATCGATACCATTGCATGATTGTGGGCGTGGAGCGTGGTTCTGACGAACTGCATGCCGCCAATCCGCACGAGTTGTTCCAGTTTGGCGATGTGGTGTGGATCGTAGGTGAACGTTCTGCCGTACATTCTGTAGTCAGTGGAGGGTATGCTATTTCATACGATTAAAAGAATAATATGATGGAAAAAGTAAGGTGGGGATTTATAGGTTGTGGCGAAGTAACCAAGTATAAGAGTGGTCCGGCATTTCAGAAGATAGATAACTCCGAAGTGGTGGCCGTAATGAGTCGCGATTTGAATAAGGCGAAGGACTATGCCCAAGAGAGGGGCATACCCAAGTGGTATGACGATGCATCGGAGTTGGTGAATGATCCCGATGTGAATGCTGTTTATATTGCTACTCCTCCTTCTTCTCATGCCACCTATGCCATTATGGCCATGAAGGCTGGTAAGCCTGTATATATTGAAAAGCCTATGGCAGTGACCTACGAGGAATGTTGCCGCGTCAATCGTATTTCGGAAGAGACAGGCGTGCCTTGCTTTGTAGCCTACTATCGCCGATATCTTCCCTATTTTCAGAAAGTGAAGCAGCTGGTGGAAGATGGAGTTATTGGTAATATCGCCAACATACAGATCCGCTTTGCGGTACCACCTCGAGACCTTGACTTCAGTGGGACACAACCTTGGCGACTGCAACCTGATATCGCAGGCGGTGGTTACTTCTATGATCTGGCCCCTCATCAGTTGGATATGATTCAGTATATCTTCGGTATCATTGTCGAGGCAGCTGGCTATAAGGCCAATCGTGGCGGACTTTATCAGGTAGAGGACTCGCTGAGTGCCTGCTTCCAGTTTGAGAGCGGTTTGGTAGGCAGCGGTTCTTGGTGCTTTGTGGCACAGGAGTCGGCACGCGAAGACCGAGTTGTCGTGATAGGTGATAAGGGCACCCTCAGTTTCTCGATTTATACTTATGAGCCCATCAGACTCTATACCGAGGGTAAGTGTGAGGATATTGTGGTAGAGAATCCTACCTATGTGCAGCAGCCTATTATTCAGGCTGTTGTTGACCATTTGTTAGACCATAGGTTATGCACCAGTGATGGCGAAAGTGCAACGCTCACCAACTGGGTAATGGATAAAATACTTGGCAAGATATAACAAAACAGGCTGCAAAATGCAGCCTGTTTTTATTCATCTTCTTCATCGTCTTCCTCTTCTTCAAAATCGAAGTCGAAATCACCGAGAAAGACAGGATCTGTA
>Ga0265298_10011753_pt1 | contig 10213 bp, 10 predicted proteins | sample AusTroGonzalo_MG_3_FD_193486 | JGI IMG/M metagenome (GOLD analysis project Ga0265298, IMG submission 193486) | Bovine rumen microbial communities from tropical cattle in Woodstock, Queensland, Australia - Gonzalo_01 | ecosystem: Host-associated > Mammals > Digestive system > Stomach > Rumen ... | reverse complement strand
TGAGCTAAAGAGGCGGGTGGGCAGCTACCTGCATCGCGCCGCTACGACCTAATACCCTTGCTGCGTTCCCACCCTGGGGGATTCAAAGGGAGCTGGCCGTACAGGACTGCCCATTTTTGCTTAGCGGCTGCAAAGGTACAACAAAAAAGTGAAAAGTGAAAAGTGAAAAGTGAAAAGTTTCGCTTTTTAACTATTTTTTTTGGCAAAGGTCAAGATATCTGCAGGAAAATGCGTAATTTTGCACGCTGAAAGTGATAATTGTTAAATAATGACAGCTCCAGAATACGTACAATTAAAGGCTTACGCCCGTCAGGACGGCTTCTTCCTCGCCCTATTGTGGACGGCGAGCTTTGCCTGCTACATCCTTGGCGTCACGAACCATATCATGGAGATGCTGGCTTTGGGCCTTGCCATCACGACGCCTTTCTTCGTGGCTGGGCGTCTGCGCAAGTTCCGTGATGAGGGTAGGGAAGGACTGATCTCCTTCGGCCGCAGCTATGCTTATACAATCTTCGTATTTTTCTATGGCGCTGTGCTCTTGGCGGTGGTTCAGTTCCTCTATTTTGCCTATATGGACAACGGCTATCTGCTGAGCAACTTCTCCAAGATGCTGAGCACGGAAGAGGGTAGGGCGCTGGTCACTCAGTACGGCATGACGCAGATGGTGGAAGAGGGACTGGCAGAGATGGCCAGCATCCGTCCGATAGACTATGCCTTGAACATCCTGACGATGAATATCATGATCGGGTTCGTGCTCGGTATTCCCATCGGCCTCGTCATGCAGCGCAGTGAGGTGAAAAGGTGAAAAAGTGAAATAAAATCGTAAATAATATCGTGGATATATCAGTAGTAATACCTCTTTATAATGAGGCAGAATCGTTGCCTGAGCTGTATGCCTGGATAGAACGGGTGATGCAGGCTAACGGTTTCAGTTATGAGGTGATCTTCGTGAATGACGGCTCTACCGACGAGTCGTGGCAGGTGATCAGCGACTTGGCAGCCAAGTCAGACTGTGTGAAGGGCATCAAGTTCCGTCGTAACTACGGCAAGAGTCCTGCTCTGTATTGTGGATTCGAACAGGCACAGGGCGACGTGGTGATTACGATGGATGCCGACCTGCAGGACTCTCCCGACGAGATTCCCGAGTTGTACAAGATGATCAAGGAGGACGGCTACGACCTGGTGAGCGGCTACAAGCAGAAACGCTACGACCCCATCTCGAAGACGCTGCCCACGAAACTCTTCAACGCTACGGCCCGTAAGATCAGCGGCATCAAGAACCTGCATGACTTCAACTGCGGACTGAAGGCCTATCGCAAGGCCGTGGTGAAGAATATCGAGGTGTATGGCGAGATGCACCGCTACATCCCCTATCTGGCCAAGAATGCCGGCTTCGACAAGATCGGCGAGAAGGTGGTTCACCATCAGGCCCGTAAGTACGGCTCGTCGAAGTTCATGGGGCTGAACCGCTTCGTCAATGGCTATCTCGACCTGCTGACACTGTGGTTCCTCAGTACCTTCGGCAAGAAGCCGATGCACGTATTCGGGTTCCTGGGCACTATCATGTTCGTGATCGGTTTCATCGCCGCCTTCGTCATCGGTGCCGACAAACTCTGGTGTCTCGCCAATCATATCCCACAGCGGTTGGTGACGGATTCACCCTATTTCTATATCGCGCTGACGATGATGATCATCGGCACGCAGCTGTTCCTGACGGGATTCCTCGGCGACCTTATCAGCCGTTCGTCGAGCGGTCGTAATGACTATCAGATAGAGGAAACGATTTAGGTATGAAGAATAGGTCTAAGATGATGAGTATGGTGGTGGTAGGACTAATCTCTTACCTCTTGCCTCTTACCTCTTACCTCTTGACATCCTGCACTTCCATCGAATGTTCCATCAATAGTCTGGTGCGTACCCGTTACCAGTTTACCAACAGTGCCGGCGACTCGATAAGCCTGCAGGACACCCTGACCGTAGTGACCACCCGCAAAGACGGCACTCAGACCGTCATATTCAGCAGCGACTCTATTATATATAATAAAGGTGTAGGCACCTGCAAGTTCCATCTCCCCATCAGCCATTCCCATCCTGAAGACGAACTCGTGTTCCACTTTATCGGTGACAGTATTCATCTGACGGACACGCTGTGGGTGGAGAAGGAGGACTATCCCCATTTCGAGTCTGTCGACTGCAATGCCAGTTACTTCCATAAGCTGACGTCTATCCGGCATACCCATAACTGTCTGGATTCGGTAGTAATAGTAAACCCCTCAGTGACCAATGACGATCAAGTCGTACATGTCAACATTTATCCGAAGATCGGCAATTAGCCTGTTGCTGCTAGTTGTTGCGACAGGTGCCCATGCGCAGTTGAAGTTCTTCACCGTCGAGAAAGACTCCATCCCGCTGTTCCGTGGCTTTGCCGTATCGTTCGACCTGGTGGGAGCCGGTTTGCTGGCATTGTCTGACTATGGCCAGTATGAGGCTGCTCTGCGCGTGAACCTCCACGACGAGTGGTTCCCGATTGTTGAGGCGGGACTTGGCAAGGCCAATTACGACGACGAGGTGACGCTGTTGCATTACAAGACCTCAGCCCCCTATTTTAAGATAGGTATAGACAAGAATATGCTGAAAGACAAGCACGGTCCCAACCGTCTTTACTTAGGACTGCGTTATGGCTTCACCTCTTATAAGATAGACATCTCGCGGCCTGTTTATCAAGATCCGGTATGGCAGTGGGATACAAACTATACTGTGAACGATGCTGCCTGCAAGTATCATTGGGCGGAGATCGTCCTCGGTGTCGATGCCAAGATCTTCGGTTCGTTGCATCTGGGCTGGAGTGTGCGTTACAAGCAGCGTCTGTCTCATTCAGAGGATGGCGAATGGGGCAAGCCGTGGTATGTGCCTGGTTTCGGAACTTACGATACGAAGTTAGGCGGCACCTTTAACGTGATTATTGATATATGAGAAATAAGAAACTGATCTGGCAGTTGCCATTCCTCGTATTGCTGATTGTCGGTACCGTGCTGATCATCAGCCATCAGCGTTCGATGCCTTATCGTCAGGTGTCGGACTTTGTGTTCGGAACGACCTACAAGATTGTGTACCAGTGTGATTCTGATCTGAGCGTGGCCATCCGTAATGAACTGATGAAGGTAGACCATTCCCTTTCGCCTTTCAACAAGGAGTCGGTGATTACCGCCGTCAACCAGAACCGCGAGGTGACGCTCGACCCCTATTTCGTCGAGGTGTTTACGAAGGGGATGGAGGTGTCGCGTGAGACGGAGGGTGCCTTTGACATCACCGTGGCGCCGCTGGTCAATGCCTGGGGCTTCGGCTTCAAGCATGAGCAGATGCCGACGAAGCATCAGGTGGACAGCCTGCGGCAGATCATCGGCTATCAGAAGGTCTCTCTCGCCAGTGGTAAGGTGAAGAAACAGGACCCTCGTATGATGCTCGACTGTTCTGCCATTGCCAAGGGCTTCGGCGTGGATGCCGTGGCCCGGATGCTGCGAGACCGTGACGTCCAGAACTTCATGGTGGAGATTGGCGGCGAGGTGGTCACCTGTGGTGTGAATGCGCAGCGGCTGCCGTGGCGCGTCGGTGTGATCAAGCCCTCCGAGGACTCTCTGAGCGTCGGCCATGAGTTGCAGACCATCCTCAATGTCACAGACAAGGCGATGGCCACCAGTGGCAACTATCGGAATTTCTATTATAAGAACGGCCGCCGCTATGCCCACACCATCGATCCTCATACGGGTTATCCCGTACAGCACAGTCTCCTCTCTGCGACGGTGTTAGCCAACAGCTGTACCGTTGCCGATGCCTATGCCACCTCGTTTATGGTGATGGGGCTGAAGCGCGCCCAGCAGCTCCTGGAACGTCATCCGGAGCTGATGGCCTATCTTATCTATGACAGTGGCGATGGCGACATCGCCGTGTGGTTCTCCCCTTCTCTCCGTGACAAAATCGAGGAATAGTGGCCGTCCTGCAGATATACGACAGACTGCTCCAGTTCCCGTTGTTTCAGGGCATGAGCCGTGACGATCTGGAGATCGTAGCTGGTCACACCCGCTTCGGATTCCTGAAGGTGACTGCCGGACGTGAGGTTATCCGTGCCGGAGATCCCTGCACCCACCTGTTTTTCCTCATCAACGGTACCCTGAAGATTGAGACCTTCAGCGATGACAGCCGTTATTCCGTCATTGAACAGATGTCGTCGCCGTACATCCTCCAGCAGGAGAGTATCTTCGGTTATTACCAGCGCTACACCCATAACTTCTATGCTCAGACAGATGTCAACTTCCTGACCCTCGACAAGGAGGAAGTGATCCGTCTTACCGAGGATTTCCTGGTGTTCCGCCTGAATCTGATGAACCACCTCGCCACACAGAGCCAGAAACTGATACAGTCGCTGTGGCGCCGCAGTCCGCAGACCCTCCAGGAGCGGATATCCCGTTTCTTCTTCCAACACGCCCTCTATCCAGCAGGCGCCAAGACTTTCCATATTCTGATGGAGAGGTTGGCGGAGGAAGTCAACGACAGCCGTCTGGACGTGTCGCGGGTCTTGAATCGTATGCAGGCCGACGGACTGCTCGAATTGCACCGTGGCAGGATTGAAATTCCGCAACTCGAACGTTTGCTCATGTGAAATTAATTAAAATATCAGTGATAATCTGTGTAATCTGTGGCTTTTTTTGTATTTTTGCACCCCAGAAAATAGATAAGTATGACAGAGAATAAGAGACAGAACCCGTTCTTTCAGCCTTATGGCACTCCCCACGACACGGCCCCCTTCGACCGTATCACCTTAGAAGACTATGAGGAGGCGATGATGGAAGGTATCCGCCGCGATGACGAACAAATCGAGAAGATCATCAACAATCCGGAGAAACCCACCTTCGACAATACCATCATCAGCGTCGACGACGAGAAAGACGACAACGGCTACTACGACCTGCTGTCGCGTGTCAGCAGTGTGTTCTTCAACCTCCTGTCGGCAGAGACCTCCGACGAGATGGATGCGCTGGCACAGAAGATGAGTCCCGTGTTGACGAAGCACGCCAACGATATCCGTCTGAACGAACGTCTCTTTGAGCGCATCAAGTATGTGCACCGTCATCACCGCAAGCTGACACCGGAGGAGAAGATGCTGCTCGACAACTGTTACGACGGTTTCGTGCGCAGCGGTGCCCTGCTTGATGCCGCAGGCAAGGAACGTCTCCGCCAGCTCACTGAAGAGGCCTCGATACTCGGACTGCAGTTCTCGCAGAACCTGTTGAAGGAGAACAAGGCGTTCACCCTGCACCTCACCGACGAGGCCGATCTCGACGGACTCCCTGACACTGCCCGTGAGGCGGCAGCCCAGACGGCGAGAGAACAGGGCAAGGAAGGCTGGGTCTTCACCCTCGACTTCCCCTCATACTCTCCCTTCATGACCTACAGCACCCGTCGCGACCTGCGCCGGCAGATGTATATGGCCAAGAATACGGAGTGCATCCACGACAATACGGAGAACAACCTGGAGATCTGTAAGCGGCTCATCAATCTGCGTCGCGAACTGGCACAGCTCCTGGGCCATAAGACCTATGCCGACTACGTGATGCAGCACCGTATGGCCGGCAATGTCCGCAACGTCTACAAGCTCTTCAACGACCTCATCGCCGCCTACAAGGCTCCCGCGAAAAAAGAAGTCGCTGAAATCGAAAAGGAGTTTCATAAAGATTTGAGGAAAGAGGAATTCCAGCCTTGGGACTTCTCGTTCTATTCCCATAAGCTGCAACTCAAGAAATACAATATCGATGCGGAGATGCTGCGGCCTTATTTTGAACTGTCGAAGGTCATCGACGGCGTGTTCGGCCTGGCCAACCGTCTCTATGGCATCACCTTCAAGGAGAACAAGGATATTCCTGTCTATCATCCCGACGTGAAGGCCTATGAGGTCTTCGACAAGGACGGTTCGTATCTCGCCGTCTTCTATGCCGATTTCCATCCCCGTCAGGGCAAGCAGTCTGGTGCCTGGATGACCGAATACCAGGGGCAGTGGATAAAACCCACCTCCAACCCCTCCCGAAGGAAGGGGAGCTTAGATGCCTCTTTCACGAGAAACAATCGACAAAGTAATCAATCACCCCTCCCTTTGGGAGGGGATGGGTTAAACGTCCGTCCCCATGTGTCGGTGGTGATGAACCTCACCAAGCCGACAGCCGAGAAACCAGCGTTGCTGACGTTGGGCGAGGTGGAGACTTTCCTCCATGAGTTCGGCCACTCGCTGCACGGTATGTTCGCCAACACCCGTTTCGAGAGTCTCAGCGGTACTAACGTGTGGTGGGACTTTGTCGAACTGCCGTCACAGTTCATGGAGAACTTCGCCATCGAGAAGGAGTTCCTGCGCACATTCGCCTTCCATTACCAGACGGGTGAGCCCCTGCCCGACGAACTCATCGACCGCATTGTCCGCAGCCGCAATTTCAATGTGGCCTACGGTTGCATGCGTCAGGTCAGCTTCGGTCTGCTCGACATGGCGTATTATACGAAGAAAGACAAGTTCACCGACGATATCATCCCCTTCGAGAAGAAGGCCTGGGAGAAGGCGATGGTCCTGCCGCAGTTGCCCGACACTTGTATGACCGTACAGTTCTCGCATATCATGGCAGGTGGCTATGCGGCTGGCTATTACAGCTATAAATGGGCAGAGGTGCTCGATGCCGATGCCTTTGCCGTGTTCAAGAAAGAAGGCATCTTCAATCCTGCCACGGCCCAGCGCTTCCGCGACTGCATCCTATCGAAGGGTGGCACGGAGAACCCGATGACGTTATATAAACGGTTCAAGGGCTCAGAACCGACCATTGATGCCCTCCTCAAACGCAATGGCATTAAAAGATGAATACAGATAAGCAACATAAACTCGATGAGCGTTATCTCCGTATGGCGAAGATCTGGGCGGAGAACTCCTACTGCGTGCGTCGCCAGGTGGGAGCGCTTGTGGTGAAGGACAAGATGATCATCAGCGACGGCTACAACGGTACGCCGAGTGGCTTCGAGAACATCTGTGAGGATGACAATAACGTCACCAAACCTTACGTGCTCCACGCTGAGGCCAACGCCATCACGAAGCTGGCCCGTAGTAACAACAACAGCGACGGTGCCACCATCTATATCACCGCCTCGCCTTGTATCGAGTGTGCCAAGCTCATCATCCAGGCAGGCATCCGCCGTGTCGTCTACGGTGAGAACTATCGCCTCACTGATGGCGTCGACCTCCTGAAACGAGCTGGTATCGAAGTCATCCTGATGGAAATGAAAAGTGAAAAATGAAGAAAAAAGTATATAAAGTTCAGAACATATGAGAAAGTCTTCCCGCTTTACGCCGCTGTGGATTGCGATGGGTGTCGTGATGGGCATCCTGATCGGAACCTTCTACGCCAACCACTTCTCCGGCAACCGGCTGAACATCATCAATACAAGTGGTAATAAGCTCAATAACCTGTTGCATATCATCGACGACCAGTATGTCGACACCGTCAACGTGAACGACCTGGTTGAGAAGGCCATGCCGCAGATCCTCAGCGAGCTTGATCCGCACTCCGTGTATATCACCGCCCGTGAGGGAGAGATTGCCAACGACGACTTGCGCGGCTCGTTCTCCGGCATCGGCATCGAGTTCACCATCCGTCAGGACACCATTCGCGTGCAGAACGTCATCGGCAACGGTCCTGCAGAGCGTGCTGGTTTATTGGCAGGCGACAAGATCGTCGAGGTCGACGACTCCGTCTTCGTCGGCAAGAAGGTCACCAACGAGGAGGCGATGCACCGTCTGAAGGGTCCTAAAGACACGAAGGTGAAGATTGGTGTCATCCGCTATGGCGAGAAGAAGATCCGCCACATCACCGTCACCCGTGGCGAGATTCCCACCAAGAGCGTCACCTCCAGCTATATGATCGATGACGAGACGGGCTATATCAAGATCAAGAACTTCGGCGAGAACACCTATCCCGAGCTGATTATCGCCCTGGCACAGTTGGCACAGAAGGGCTTCTCCAATCTCGTCATCGACCTGCGTAACAATACCGGCGGCTACCTCGAGTCGGCCGTTCAGATAGCCAACGAGTTCCTCTCCAGAGGGCAGCTCATCGTCTATACCGAGGGACGCCGCTATCCCCGTCAGGAATACCGTTCCGACGGCCGTGGCTCCTACCAGCACATTCCGCTCGTCGTCCTTGTTGATGAGGCCTCCGCCTCCGCCTCCGAGATCCTCGCCGGTGCCATCCAGGATAATGACCGTGGTACCATCGTCGGTCGCCGCTCGTTCGGTAAGGGTCTCGTGCAGAAACCCATGGAGTTCTCCGACCACTCCATGATCCGCCTCACCATAGCCCGCTATTATACCCCCTCGGGCCGTTGTATCCAGAAACCCTATAACGACGGCGAGAAGTACGAGACCGACTGGATTCAGCGCTATCAGCACGGCGAGTTCTTCTCTGAGGACAGCATCCGTCATACCGGTCCCGAATACCACACCGCCAACGGTCGTGTGGTCTATGGCGGCGGCGGCATTACGCCCGACATCTTCATCCCAGAGGACACCGTCGGCGTGACCTCATACTATAAAGAGGCCTCCATGTCGGGACTTATCCTTCAGTTCGCCTACAACTATACCGACGAGAACCGTGCCCGTCTGAGCAAGATGGACGATGTGCATGAGATGGAGCGCTATCTGAAGAGCCAGAACACACTCGAGCTGTTCGTCAACTTTGCCGACAAGAACGGTCTGAAGCGCCGCAACCTCATGATCCAGAAGTCCAGGAAACTGCTGGAGCGTTTCGTCAACAGCCGCATCATCTATAACATCCTCAACGAGCAAGCCTGGACGGAGTACCTCAATCAGGACGATCCCGTTATCATCGAGACACTGCGTATCTTCCGTGAGGGCCGTGCCTTCCCCCAGCCCCTTAAAGCTACGGAAGGGCAGACGATTGCCTATGTCTAAGGAAGCCCTTCGTCGTGAGATTCGTCGTCTGAAGCAGCAGTACACGCCTTCCCAGTTGGAAGCGTTGTCCGAACCCGTCATAGCCCGTCTGCGACAGGAACTGGCTGATGCCCGTACCGTCCTGGCCTATTACTCTCTGCCCGACGAGGTTTTCACCCATCAGCTTGTCGATGACCTTGTCGCCGAGGGCAAGACCGTCCTTCTGCCCCGTGTGGTGGATGACACGACGATGGAACTCCGCCGCTACACAGGCCGTCAGGACATGGCCGAAGGTGCCCTCCGCATCATGGAGCCCATAGGCGAGCGCTTCACCGACTACGCACTCATCGATGCGGTTCTGGTTCCTGGCGTCGCCTTCGACACCGCCGGTCACCGTCTCGGACGTGGCCGTGGCTATTACGATCGTTTCCTTAATGATCAATTATCCATTGTCCATTCTTGCGTCCCTTTCGGTGGCAAGCGCCCCTTCGGGTCGGGCAGTCCATTACTAATCGGCCTTTGCTTCGACTTCCAGATAGTCCCCTCCGTTCCCGTCGACACCAATGACATCCCCGTAGATACTGTGATATGTAACAGATAAATCTTCGAGAGAACATACAGTTGCGCACTCAGAAATTGCAAAAAATTGTTTCAAAATCAACAAAATGTGATTTGCAAGGCACTTAGTGTTTGGTAATTTGGAATAATTTGTTTATCTTTGCAACTAAAAATAGGAAATTGTAATATAACATTAATGGATATCAAAAAGATTGCTATTTGTTCGGTTGTCGGCATGCTGCTGCTGACTACTACGGGTTGTGACATCAACAGTTCTGCAACAAGGAAGCAGCATCAGCAGGCCGATAGCCTGATTAACGTCGCCTATGAAACTAAAAACTATGACCGTATAATGATACTGGCCGACAGTCTGAGGGAAACGGGCGGTCTCAGCGATGGCAAGGCCTACTACTGGCTGGGGTATGCCAGCGACCGTACACATAAGAAGCGCATGGCCGAACTCTACTGGACCAAGGGTATGTCCGTCATGGACGACGTAGATACCCCTGAGGAACTGGAACTCTATGCCGCCATCGCCAGCCGACTGACTGGCTTGAAATGCACCTGGGGCGAGTATGAGGCCGCCCTGAAGGTGGCCATACCCGCGCTGGAGCACCTCAAGAAGCATGATGCCAAGATGACGAGCGACTACATCAACCTGCTCATCTACCAGGGTTGCTG
>Ga0265298_10011752_pt1 | contig 10213 bp, 9 predicted proteins | sample AusTroGonzalo_MG_3_FD_193486 | JGI IMG/M metagenome (GOLD analysis project Ga0265298, IMG submission 193486) | Bovine rumen microbial communities from tropical cattle in Woodstock, Queensland, Australia - Gonzalo_01 | ecosystem: Host-associated > Mammals > Digestive system > Stomach > Rumen ... | reverse complement strand
GTGAAGGTCGAAGGCTTGAATTAGCGACGGTAGTAAATACTGGGCCCCCCTCCCCGACGGCGTTGATGATTTATGTTGCACGCCCTCGCGCGCGTTCCTTAAACAGCGACGATTGGTCGAGATTTTGGGCTCTGGATGATGCCATTGAAAGTTTCTTTGGCTTCCTGACATGGTTTTTTGGCCCAAAGGGCATTTCCGCCGCAAATGCCTTGGAAGTGCCAGGAATCTGTGGAGAGACCCCCAACGGCATTGGTGATTTTACGCGCATCCGCTCCATGCTCGTAGAAAGTGGGGTCCATAACGGTAGCCTGACCTTTCGCCCATCGGTAGCGTGACCGACATGGAGGACGTGGGGGTTGTTCCTTATTCAGGTAGTAAGTCCACATTGCGTATCACGGAACGTGCAAAATGTCAATTCCGTGCAAATACCGAGGCTGTCAGAGGCTGTCAGTGGTGTTGACCGACATTACAGAATATGGTATCATATCCGTCAAACAATTTAAGGAGGAATTATGCCGCATGTCAATTATGCAGAGGATATTGTGCCGCTTTCGTCATTCCGCTCGGATGTGACGCATCTAATGGCGCAAACTCGCCAGACGCATCGCCCTATCGTCATCACGCAGAATGGACGGGCTGCCAATGTGTTTCTTGATGTTGCGGATTATCAGCGGCTTATTGATAAGCTTGAGTTGATGATGGACATCTACAAAGGAGAACGGGACATTGCGGCGGGACGCATCCATTCAACAGAAGATGTTCGTCGCGCTGTCGCCGCCGACCTTGGAGTATCCGTCTGATGGCAATGGTAACATGGTCTGATCATGCGATGGCATGTATGAGGGAGCAGGCACGGTACATTGCCGAACATGCTTGTAACGTCTAACGGCATAAACAAGGAGAACAAAATAATGACAAGGATTTTCTGTGCCGTGCCGAGATTTGCGCTCGTGGTCGGTTTTGCGGTTTCGACCCATGCCGCGGTGATTGAGGTCAAGCCGTGCGTCGGCAACGCGACGCCTGCCGTGGCTGCGGCGTTGGCGCGGCTTCGCGACGGAGACACGCTGCGCTTTGCAGACGGCGAATACCATTTTTACGTAAAGGGCGCGAAGAACGAGTTCCTCGCCTCGGTGGGCAGCTCCACCGGAATGAAGAAGGTCGTCTTTTACCTTGAGGGGCTGAAGGACGTGACGATTGACGGCGGCGGCTCGCGGTTCTTCTTCCACGGCAACACCTTCCCGTTTGCAGCCGCACGTCCCGTATTGCGTCGGCGAGAAGGTCGTCTTCGACCGCGAGATACCGTCCGGCTGGATCGGCTGCGACGTGGCGAACATATCTCATGCGCCGACGATCTGGATACACGGCAACCACTTCCACGACTACATGCACCTGCGGCTCTCCGCGTTCGCCGACATTCTCTTCGAGAACAACCGTCTTTCCAACGGGCAGAGCGTCATGATGGTGGACGACCTCGTCGGCTATTGGGGCGAGTGCGGCCCCGTCCACAACCTGACGGTGCGCAACAACGACTGCGAAGACATGAAGCACACGTTCTTCGACTTTCGCGTGCCGTTCACCCGACGGGCGGTGCTGGAAGGCAACCAAATCCGAGGGCGCAACTCAGACCGGGCCTACAGCTTCGGCCCCGGCGTAAAGGTCGAGGGCTTAAATTAGCGGGCGGCGATTTGGTATAATTTCACACGGCAGGAAAAAGGAGAACGCGAATATGACGAGAGGAACCATCTTGATGGCGGCCGCAGCGGTCGTCGCGGCATGCGCACCGGCGACGCGCGCCGCGCATGTCGTCGAGACCGGGTCGATTGCCGAGGGAGGGTTCGGCGTCGCCACGGCCGAGACGCTGACTAAGGACGGCTGCGGGACGCTCCTCAACCTCTTCCACGGCAAGTGGACCCCGGAGAAGATACGCGCCGTCGGCGAACACTGCCGCAAGCACGGCTGCACGTTCACGATGGACGAGATGTTCAGCCGCTGGAGCGGCAGGATGAAGAGCGAGTACGAGTCGCAGAAGGACGCGCTTCTCGCGGCGCTCCGCGACTATGCGGACGTCTGCGTCGGCACGCAGCACTACAGCGAGTCGGGCGGGCTCATGTTCTACTGGCATCCGCACGACACGATGCACAAGGGCCGCCCCTCGCCGCGCATAGCGAAGGGCGGGCGCTCCATGTCGCAGGCGTACTCCGAGACCTGCGCCCAGACGCGCCGCGACTTCCTTCAGGCGAAGGACGCGGGGCTGCCCGCCCCGGTGTTTTCAATCGAATGCGCCTTTGGCTTCGCGCCGTACCTGCTGCGGGCCGGGTATGACCGCGTTGATCTCGAGGTCGTCTATTCCGACGAGCTGGAGCGCGCCTACGCAGGCGTCAAGACGGCGTCCGAGGCGTTCGGGCGCGGACGCTTCGGCACGGACATGGCCATGGAGTGGTACGGCGGCATGCAGAGCGACGCCCTGTGGGAGGCCCGCTGGCGCACTTCCCTATGCCACGCCTACATTCGCGGCGCCGACCCGATCTACAACGAGCACGGCCTCATGAGCCACAAGTGCCACGGACGGAAGTTCGGCCACGACCATCCTGTATCGAAACGGTACCGCAAGGTGCTCGCGGACTTCACTTCGTGGTGCAGGGAGCATCCTCGCGCGGACGGATATCCGCTTGCGGCCGTCGGCGCGGTCCAAGGCCGCCTCGACGGGTACGTCGGGATTTTCCAGACGCATCTCTTCGGGCAGCGCGGCAACGACGCTTTCCGCGTGACTGAGGCCGACCGCACGGCATGGCGGCTCTTCGACGGACTTTACCGCCGGCGTGGCTGGCAGGAGCGTGACAGCTGGGGCGACGCGGACTATTCGGGGAACCCGCCGCTGGGGGCCGCCGGCATACTGCCGTTCGATGCGCCGGACGCCGAGTTCGCGAAGTACCGCTTCCTCTTCTTCCTCGGCCGCAACGTGATGGACGACGCCCTATACGCGAAGCTTCTTGAATATGTGAAGGGCGGCGGAACCCTGATGCTAGCGGCGAGCCACATGACGGTGCAGGACGCGCCCGACGGGGCGTTCGAGCCGTACAACGGCGGGGACTGGTCGGAGCTTCTCGGCGTAAAGACGGCGCAGGGCGAGGCGTGGCATGTGCCGCACGGCATGAAGTTCGTGAAGAATCCCGGCCCCGGCTGGAATTTCCAGCCGCTCACGGACACTTGGGACCCCGACTTCATCGAAGGCGGGTTCGACGTCCCTGCACTTGAGGCGACGACGGCCGAGCCGTTCATAGTCGCATCAGACCGTTTCCACGAGAAGAAGCTTGCGGAATGCAAGGGCATAGGTTTCGTGAACGAGATCGGCAAGGGCCGCGTCGTGTTCCTCGCGTCGCTCGACTCGCCGGGCGCGTTCGGCGTGCGCAGGCTCTACGCCTACCTGATGGCGAAGGCGATGGAAGCCGTCGGCTCCGAGGTCTGGCCGAAGGTCGAGTGCTCCGACACCGTCCGCTGGAGCGTCTATCCCGACGGAACGATTTACCTCCTCAACACCGAGGCGCACGTCGCGCAGGAGGCGATCGTGGAACCCGCCGCCGGCGAGCCTCGCGTGACGGTCAGGCTCGCGCCAGGCGAAGTGGCGACGTTCGTCAGGCATTGATTCCGGCATGAAAACGGGAAAGATGCGTCCTGGCGCGCCGGAGGCCTCTGCGACCGGCTACGGGTTCGGAGCGTTCCAGGGAGTGTTCACGCCGAGCATCCTCACGATCATCGGCGTGGTGATGTATCTTCGCTTCGGGTGGATGCTCGGCAACGTGGGCCTCGCGGCTTCGCTGCTCATCGTCACGATGGGTAGCGCCATCACCTTGCTCACGGGGCTTTCGATCTCGGCGCTCGCAACGAACATGAGGATGAAGGGCGGCGGAGCGTACTTCATGCTTTCGCGCTCCCTCGGGCTTGAGGCCGGCGCTGCGCTCGGCATCCCGCTCGCGCTTTCGCAGGCGGTGGGCGTTTCGTTCTACGTAGTCGGCTTCGCAGAGGCGCTTGTGAATTCCGGGATTCCGATCTTCTCCGGGCTGGATCCCCGCATTGCCGGCCTGACCACGCTCGCCGCGCTTGCGGCCGTGTCAACCTTCTCCGCCAGCCTCGCCCTGAAGTCGCAGTATCTCGTCATGGCGGCCATCGCCGCGTCGCTCGTGTCGTTCTTCATGGGCGGTGCGCCGTCTGCTGCGTCCGCGCCGGTCGCTGACGCGCCGCAGGTCGGCTTCTGGCCGGTGTTCGCGGTGTTTTTCCCTGCCGTCACGGGAATCCTCTCTGGCGTCGGCATGTCAGGCGACCTCAAGGACCCGGGGAAGTCCATTCCTCGCGGCACCATCGCCGCCGTCCTCGTCGGATACGCCATATACATGGCCGTCCCGATCGCGCTCTCGCGCTTCGTGCCGGACGCTGCGGCACTCCGCGCGGACTCCATGATGATGCAGAAGTGCGCGCGGTGGCCCTGGCTCATCCTGGCCGGGGTCTGGGCGGCGACACTCTCCAGCGCGGTCGGCAGCTTCCTCGCCGCGCCGCGCGTCGTCCAGGCTCTCGCCCGCGACAGGTTGCTGCCGGGGTTCCTCGGGCGCGGCTTCGGCCGGTCCGACGACCCGCGCATAGCGTCCGCCGCCTGCTTTGCGCTCGCCGCCGCGTGCGTCTGGGTCGGCGACATCAACATGATCGCCCCGGTCCTCACGCTTTTCAACCTTTCCACATACGGGCTTCTGAACCTGTCGGCCGCATGCGAGGAGCTTATGTCGAACCCGACGTGGCGTCCGACGTTCCGCGTGCGCGCGACGCTCTCGTTCGCGGGCTTCGCAGGCTGCGTCGTCGCCATGTTCATGATAAGCCCGGGATGGACCTTTGTGGCGCTCGTCTGCGAGTTCGGCGTTTACTGGGCCGTCAAGCGCCGGGCCTTGAGGGCGCGGTGGGGCGACATGCGCACGGGGCTTTGGATGGCCGTCGTGCGGCTTGCCTTCCGCAAGCTGTCGCGCAGCAGGCACGAGGTGCGCAACTGGCGCCCGAACATCCTCGTGTTCGCGGCCCTGCCGCTTGAGAACGCGCGCCTTCTGCGCATTGCCCGCGCCCTGTCCGGCGGACGCGGGCTCGTCACGGTCGCCTCCGCCGTGCCGGAGGCCGCGTGGTCGCCGGAGCGCGAGGCCACGTTGAAGGACTCCGTGCTGCATGTCGCGGAGAAGCTGGAGCTTGAGGCCGCCGTCAAGATCATGCCGTCGTCCGACGACTGGCGGGGGATGTCCGACATCGTCTGCGCATACGGATTCGGGCCGGTCGTCCCGAATACGGTCGTGATGGGGCTGCCGTCATACGACAGCGCGACGCGGTTCTCGTCATTCATGAAGCTTGCGTCCATGCACCGCCGCAACGTCGTGCTCGTCGGCGGCGGGGACGAGAGAGCGGCGGACGGCTGCGTTGACATCTGGTGGCGCGGCGCGAACGCCAACGGGGCGTTCATGCTCGCGCTCGCGTTTCTGCTCAGGCAGGACGAGAAATGGCGGAGCCGTCCGCTCAGGGTGAACATGATCGTCTCGGGGGGGCAGTCCTCCGACTCCGCCGAAGAACGGCTCGCGGCCTTCCTGAAGGACGCCCGCGTCGATGCGGAGACGCGCGTGGTGGACGGCGGGGAGGCGTCGTTCGTCGAGACGATCGCCGAGTGGTCTAAGGACGCCGCCGTCACGTTCGTGGGGCTGAGGCGCCCCGAACCGGACGAGGCGGCGGATGCGTTCGGGAACTACGTCTGCACTCTTTACGACGGGCTTTCCGCCCTGGCCTGCCCGGTGTTCGTGTTCGCGTCGGAGGAAGTGGACTTCAGGCGGATATTCTCGTAGACGGGCCGTCCGCGCCGGTTGCGTCAGCAGGAATATACGATGTCCGGCGGCGGCGGCGAGGAGAACGTCACGCGCCTGCCCGTGGACGGGTGCAGAAAGGACAGCTCCACGGCATGAAGCAGCTGCCTCGTCGGCTTGAAGTGGAGGCGTCGGTCTTTCTCCGCGCTGCCGTAGGTCTTGTCGCCTACGACCGGGCATCCCAGCGCGGCGGCGTGGATGCGTATCTGGTGCATGCGTCCCGTCTCGATCTTGAACTCCACGAGGGAGAGGCCGTTGCGCTTTCCGAGTACGGTCCAGTGCGAGACTGCGGGGAGCCGGTCGCGGCCGACAGGCTCGTCGATGGTGCCGGACTTTGCCTTTGGCGCTCCGTGCAGCACGGCGAGGTACGTCTTGGCGACGTCACGGTGCGACTCGAACTGACGGCGGAGGGCGAGATATGCGCGCCGGTTCTTGGCGAACACCATCACGCCGCTCGTTTCTATGTCCAGGCGATGCACTACTCCGGGGCGTTCGCGCGAGCCCACGTCGCGCATCTGCGGAAACAACTTAAGGAGCATTGCCGACAGCGCCGGCTCGTTCCGTCCCGGCGCGGGATGAACGATCACTCCCGCCGGCTTGTCCACGACCACGATGTCGTCGTCGTCGTATATTATGTTTGGCGTTGGCGCGTTTTCTCTCGGGCTCATACTCATCTCCACGATTATACCATAATTTGTGGAGGTTTGCGGCGAACCTCTCAAACCTGCGCGGTTTTGTTGCTCCGGTTTTTGTATTTTGGCCTAAATTATGATATAATTCCCCGCGTCATGAGTGAAAAGCGCCTTAACAATACGATATTCCTTATGTATCTGGCGACAGATGCGTACATTCGGCGGCACAATCTGTCGCGCATGGAGTTCCTTGCTCTTGACAGCAAGTTCGGCATCGTCAAGTTCATTTCGGAATGTCCAGACATTTTCGACCCGATGACTGAAATGGAGATGGCAGATGAACTCGATGAATTCGTTGCCCACGCTGCCTGATGCCTTTTTCCATGGATCGGCCATGGCTTTTCGTCACATAGACGTGACAAAGGGGCGTGGAAGGAAGGATTTTGGGCGTGGGTTTTATATGTCGTTTTCCGCTTCGCAGGCTGTCGGCATGATGCACAAGAAGTTTCGCGAATCGGTAAGCCGTCGCAAGGATCAGTCATACGGTGTTCTGCGCGAAACTCTCTATCGTATCGAAATAGACGTAGATGTTCTGAAGGCCCTCCGCGTAAAAGTGTTCCCGTCGGCGGATCTGGAATGGCTGAACTTTGTCCTTCTCTGTCGTCCGTCAAATGGTGTACCACACGATTTTGACGTAGTAATAGGGCCGACGGCAGACGATGATACGAACATGGCTTTGAAATACTATTACGATGGAACGTATGGGCATCCAGAAACAGAGGATGCAAAGCGCATGTTGCTTCGCGTACTTGACGTAAACAAGCTTGGCGTTCAGCTTTTTATCGGAAGCCAAAGCGTTGCGGACAGACTTGTGAAGAAGATGGAGATTGTGGACTGGAGGGAATACGCATGACGCAAGACCGTATCAGACATGCGATTGCGTCATGCGTTGTCGGTTTGACGCGGCATGTCATGCTGCGCGATTCTCTTTCTCATGATGCAGCTTATCGCAAGGTGTTTGGATCGGAACTGTTCAAGTTGGTTTCCGACCCTGACACGCGCTTGTGTTTTGAGCCGAATTCAGAGCTGGCAAGGTATTACGATATTGAGTCAGAGCAGGGTGCTGATTCACTCTACGATGCGATAAATGCCCAATGACGGATTCATCACCGATTTCCGTAATGGCGGTGTCCGCAAACCTTCAGCTCAATCTGCCGCGTGTCATCAGCGCGGCGATTTTGTCTGGTAATATGCGCCAAAGTCGGAAGTAGAAATGCGCCAATCTTTCGGTCATGGGGGCAAGTTCGTTCCATAGCCCATCAAAGTCAATTCCTTTGCCGGCCAAGAAGCAATCTGTCCTGTGGCCAACCTCAAATCCTCCTGTGGCCAGTCGTGCGTGTTGGCGTCAACGCAGTTCGCAGGGGCGGTGCCCGTTGTGAGCAGCGCAAATATTCGCCCTGTGGCTAAGGTCATAATGGTGGCCGTTAACAGATGCTCTATTGACCTTATAGGGTCGGTTGTTGTATAATACGCACTTCAACAACCCCTATAAGGCATGATATGGTATATAGAACACGAGGAGAAATGTTGAAGGTTCTTGGCGCGAACCTTAAGGCTTCGAGGCTTGCGGTCAATCTGTCGCAACAGACGGCGGCTGACCGTAGCGGCATTTCCTTAAAGGCTGTGCGCAACATAGAGTCTGGAGAGAACTCATCGACGATCTCTCTTCTTTCCTATTGTAGGACTTTGCAGAAGACCGATTGGCTGATGACGCTTGCGCCCCCAGAACTGGATGCGACGCTTTTCGAGCGCAAGGATGCGTCAAAGACGCGTCAACGGGCGGGCCGTTCACGGAGGGATACCGCACATGGCTGAGTTCAGGCATGTAAGGCGAATAATGGTTTCGCTTTGGGGCGAGCGTGTGGGAACCATAGTCCCAATAGGCTCGCGGCAGGAGTTCTTTGCGTTCCAGTATGACCGCAAGTTCCTGAAATCGGGCATTGAGATATCTCCACTGATGATGCCTCTCCGCAAAGAGCCTTTTGCGTTCGTGGATTTGCCGCGTAGCGAGTATGCGGGACTGCCGCCGGCATTCTCGGATTCTCTTCCAGATGCGTTCGGGCGCGGGCTTATCGACAGATGGCTTGAGGAGAAGGGCTATGTGCGCTCTGAAATAACGGCGTTGGATCGTCTCGCGTATATCGGAAGACGAGCCACGGGCGCACTGACGTACGAACCGGATCATGGACCGGGTGGGCGGCCTGCCGCGTTTGAGATGCGCAAACTTGTCGAGGCCGCGCGAATGGCCGTGAACGGCGAACTTGAGAATCTCGATGGAGCGGAGGCGTTGCGCGCGATAGTCAGAATCGGGTCGTCCGTTGGAGGTGCCCAGGCGAAGGCGCTTGTAGGATGGAACCGTGAAACCGACCAATTCCTTTTCGGCGACCGCGATCTTCCGGAGGGGTTTGAGCATTGGATAATCAAGTTCACGCCCAGGGAATACCCATGGCGCGGCAGAACCGAATACGAAATCTACCAGAAGGCGAAAGCGGCAGGAATCGACATCAGCGAATCGGCGCTTTACGAACTGGACGGCATCGCGCATTTCATGACAAAGCGATTTGATCGCGACGGCATCGCGCACCATCATGTGCAGACGCTTTCGGCCATGGCGCATTTCCCCATGTCGGTGCCGAAGGAGTTCAGAACCTACGAGCAGTATTTGGCCACGGTGGACGCTTTGCATCTCGGCTATGATGCGATGGAACAGGCGTTCCGCCGTATCGCCTTCAATGTTGGCATTGATGAATGTGACGACCACACGAAGAACTTTTCGTTCATGCTGCGAAAAGGCGGCGAATGGGAACTGGCACCCGCATATGACCTGACGGGTTCAAAGTTCCCTTCGGAAGATCCATGGGCGGCCCATGGTGGATGCCATCAGCTGTCTGTCAACGGCAAACAGTCCGGAATCACCGACGACGACCTTCTCGCCGTAGCGGACAGGTTTGCCATCGGGACCGCGCCGCGCGTTCTGGGAGAAGTGAAGGCGGCTTTTGCGTGACGGACGCACGAGGATGATGATTGCATAGATTCAGGAACAGGAAGAGTTTGCGGCGGCGACGGGCGTGAGTCTGATTGTCGTACGCAACGCGATACGCCGTTTGGTGGACGCGGGGCGCATCAATCCGCGTCCAACTTCCCCTGTCATATCATCCCGGCGCAACATTCCCGCCAGCATGATAGCGACGTTACCGTCCGAGAAGCAGCGTTGACCATTCGCCGGCCGTGCGTCGCGAAATCTCGCGGAAGCCAAGCGGCGCGAACGCCACGAGGACTTCGTCCCGCTGCGATTCGAGCATCCCCGACGCGACGAGCCGCGACTTCGCCATGGACGCGATCTCCTCCGCGAACGAGACCAGCAGCGGACCCAGGATGTTCGCTACCACGAGATCGGCGGGCGGGAACGGCGCGGCCGCGCGGACGGGAGGCCTTTCGAACGCTAGGTCCGGATAGACGCCCTTCGCGGCGTCGATGGAAGAATCGACCGTGACCGTCCCGCCGCCCAGCGCGAACACGCGGCAGTCCACCGCCACGCCGTTCCTGCGGGCGTTTTCGGACGCGGCGGCCACGGCGTCGGGGTCGATGTCGAACGCGGACACCGGCGCGTAGCCGAGCTTCGCGGCGGCGATGGAGAGAATC
>Ga0265298_10011751_pt1 | contig 10213 bp, 9 predicted proteins | sample AusTroGonzalo_MG_3_FD_193486 | JGI IMG/M metagenome (GOLD analysis project Ga0265298, IMG submission 193486) | Bovine rumen microbial communities from tropical cattle in Woodstock, Queensland, Australia - Gonzalo_01 | ecosystem: Host-associated > Mammals > Digestive system > Stomach > Rumen ... | reverse complement strand
TCCGCGCTGGTGCTGCTGGGCAATCCGAAAAACATGGGCTTCTGTATCGCCTGTTTTATCCGGGATACAGCCGGCGCCCTGGGGCTCCACGGCGCAAAAGGCGTTATGTATCTGCGCCCGGAAATCATCGGGATTATTCTCGGCAGTTTCCTGCTTTCGCTGGCAAAAAAGGAGTTTTCTCCCCGCGGCGGCAGCTCGCCGATGACGCGGCTGGTTCTCGGTTTCTTCGCCATGATCGGCTGCCTGATGTTCCTCGGCTGCCCCTTCCGCATGATTCTCCGTCTGGCGGGCGGTGACCTCAACGCGATTCTCGGCCTCGTCGGTTTTGCCGTCGGCATCGGATGCGGCGTGCTCTACCTGAAGCGCGGTTATTCTCTGAAACGGACCTACCGTCTTCCCGTGTCCGAAGGTTCAGCCATGCCGGCCATCGCCGTGGTTCTGCTCATCCTGCTGCTCGCGGTTCCTTCCCTGCTGAAGTTCACTGCGGCTACGGAAGAGAACCCCAATCCCGGCCCCGGCCTGCTGCACGCGGCCACCTGGATCAGCCTTTTGGCCGGCCTGATTGTCGGCGGTCTGGCGCAGCGGACACGCCTGTGCATGGTCGGCGGCATCCGGGATGCGATCCTTTTTAAAGAGTTCAAGCTCCTGCTCGGTTTTGTCGCGATCTTCGCCGCGGCACTTGCCGCCAACCTGATCTTCACGGCAACGTCCTCCGGAACTTATTTCACCGTCGGTTTCGAAGCCCAGCCGGTGGCCCATATGGACGGGGTCTGGAACGCGCTCGGTATGCTCCTGGTCGGTTTTGCCTGCGTATTGCTGGGCGGCTGCCCCCTCCGCCAGCTGGTCCTTGCCGGTGAAGGCAATACAGACAGTGCCCTGACGGTTGTGGGCCTCCTGCTCGGTGCCGCCTTCGCCCACAATTTCGGTCTGGCTTCCAGCGGTGCCGGCCCGACGGACAACGGCAAGATCGCGGTCATCATCGGAATCATCGTCGTGACCGCCATCGGTGAATTCAATATCCGCTCCGGCAAAGCAAAAGGCTGACAGCCGTTTTCTGTCAGTGTCGTTCAAAGTAAGGTTATAATATACCGCCCGCAGGGCGGTATATAACCCGGAAAAAATCTGTAGTGAGGAGAATGGATTTATGGTAAAATTGGATGCGTGCGGCCTTTCCTGTCCCGAACCGGTCATGATGATCAGCAAGGCCATGAAAAGCGGCGACAAAGAATATGAAATCACGGTGGACAACCGTGTGTCAAAGGAGAATGTGACCCGCTACGCGGAGCACCAGGGCTACACCGTCTCGGTGACCGAATCGAACGGAGAATTCACCCTGAAGATTCAGAAATGATTTATATTGCCACGTTTTTTTCCCATTTCGGCGCCATGCACTGCAAAAAGCTGTGCGACCGCGCCGGTCTTCCCGCGAAGCTGATGCCGGTTCCCCGGAAACTCAGCAGCAGCTGCGGCACCTGCGTCCGCGTGGAAGCACAGGACGCGGAACAGATTCCGCGTACGGAGGAATCGGAGCAGATCGCGCTGGAGGAAGAGAACGGTTACCGGATCCTGTGGTCAAATTTCTGATTTTTTATTCATACAGAAGCAGTACGTCCGCCGGAGCAACGCCCAGTTGCTTCGGCGGTTCGTTTGTTCTGAACTCTCTGGAATACCGCCGCCAGACGGGCGGGCTTCCGTCTGCCTGATGTTCAAAGCCGAACTCGCTGATCCACTCAAAAGGTTCTTCCGTTTCACGCAGAATCCGGACAGGAAAGCAGTTTTCCTCTGTATCCGGATGGAAATCGTGGGCCCGGATGCCGACGGCTTTCAGTCCGTCCCGAACCGGTTTCCCGGTCGTCAGTCGGATGCCCCATTCGGGAACAATCACTTCATGTTCCCCGATTTTTTGGGCTTCCGCAATGTTTTTGCATCCGGTCAGCACGGCCGCTGCCCGGGTTTCCGGGTCCGCGAAGAGTTCCTTTGTCCCCTTCACGGTCTGCATCTGCCCCTGCTCCATCACGCCCAGCCGCTCGCACATCCGGAATGCTTCGTCCCGGTCGTGGGTCACCATCAGAATACCCCGGTCGTATCCGGCCAATAGCGCCTTCAGTTCTGTCTGCAGTTTCAGGCGCAGATAGCTGTCCAGCGCGGAGAACGGTTCGTCCAGCATCAGCAGATCCGGCTCGTTCACCAGAATCCTGCCCAGGGCCGTCCGCTGGGCCTGGCCTCCGGAAAGGGCTTCTGGCTGCAGGGAAGCAACTTCCTGAAGCCGCAGCAGTTCCAGCATGTCTTCTGTCCGTTTTTCCCGTTTCTGCTTGTCCTTCTCCCGGTGCAGGCCGCACAGGATATTCTCCCGCACCGTCATGCCCGGAAACAGCGCGTAATCCTGAAAAAGGTACCCGACCCTGCGTTGCTGCGGCGGCAGGTTGATCCGCTTCTCCGAATCGAACAGCACCCGACTGTCCAACACAATCCGGCCCCGGTCTGGTTTTTCAATCCCTGCGATGCATTTCAACGTCATGCTCTTGCCGCAGCCGGAGGCGCCCAGGATGCCCATGAATTCCCGCCCGCAGGAAAAAGCGGCGCGGAGGTGAAATGATCCGAGCCTCTTCTCAATGTCTACTTCGAGCGCCATTTCAGCCTCCCGTTCTTCTTCTCCAGCATATTCACCGTCAGCAGCACCGCCGCCGAGATCGCCAGGTTCACCATCACCCAGAAAAAAGCGCCCTGCTCATCGTTGGTCCGCCAAAGCTGGTAAACCGTGGTCGAGACCGTAGCCGTTCGCCCGGGCGTATAGCCGATCAGCATACTGGTCGCGCCGTATTCACCAAGGGCCCTCGCAAAAGCCAATACCGTTCCGGCCAGGATACCCTGTCTGCAGGCCCGCATACGAACCTTCCAGAAAATCCAGGTATTTGAAAGGCCTAGCGTTTGCCCGGCCCAGGCCAGATTCTGGTCGAAGCTTTCAAAGGCGCCCCGTGCCGTCCGGTACATCAGCGGAAAAGCCACCACCACTGCCGCCGCGATGCCCCCCGGCCAATTCATCACGATTTTAATGCCAAACTGCATCAAAAACTGTCCCACCGGACGCCGTGCTCCGAAGATGAGCAACAGAAAATAGCCGCACACCGTAGGCGGCAGTACCATCGGCAGCGTCAGAATCACGTCCAGGATGCCTTTGACAATGCGGGGCATCTTTGCCACCTTGTAAGCGGCAAAGATGCCCGTGAAAAACACAATGACACTGCTGATTGCGGCGATCCGCAAAGAATTCCAAAGCGGAAACAGATCCATTACTTTTCAGGGGTTTCAGCGGGTATACCCGTGAACCCGACTCCTTCAAAGATCTTTGTTGCCTCTTCTCCCCGCAGGTAATCCAGGAACGCCTGCGCGGCTTCCGGCACGGTGCTGTTCTTCATCACCGCCGCGGGATAAATCACCTGGCCGCACATCTCGGCCGTTGCGGTATCAATAACGCCCAGTCCGGCGCTGAAAGCGTCCGTACCGTAAACGACGCCGCAGTCCACGCTGCCTTCCACCACCTGGGTGGTCACTTCTTTCACGTTGGAGCCGTAGGTGATCTTGCCGGCTTTGGCCAGTTCCTCTTCGTTCAGTTCATAGAAGGCCAGGATCTTCTGCGTATACTGTCCCACCGGCACGTCGGAATTGCCCATAGCCATCAGCACGTCTCCGTCCTTCAGCAGGGCCGCCAACGCAACAAAGCTTTCGATCCCCTTCGGATTGTCCGCCGGCACGACCAGCGCCACCTTGTTTTCCAGCAGGTCGATCCGGCTTCCCTCCAGCACAAAGTCCAGCCGGTCCGGATTTTTCTCTTCATCCTTCGTGATGTCCAGCTGGTTCATCTGTTTCTGCCCGGCGGAAATGAACAGATCGCACACCGCACCTTCCTGAATCTGCGTCTTCAATGTGCCCGAAGAATCAAAGTTGAAAATCAGGTCAATCTCCGGATTTGCTTTTTCATACAGAGCTTCAATCTCCGTCATGGTTTCGGTCATGGACGCGGCCGCGAATACCACCACTTCCGTTTTCGGTGCTTCCGCCGCTGCGGTGCACAGAACCGTTGCCAGTACCAGTGCAAGAATCATCATCCAAACCTTTTTCATTTTCTTCCTCCTCAAGCCTGCTATGAATATTTCCCTTTCTCAAAGGATCTGTTCTGTATTATAATAGATGCGATGGAATCGTGCAAATAAATCCTGATAGATTTTATCAAGATTTCTGATAAATCGACGGGGTCGCAGGATTGAGTGCTACTCACTGGCAGCAAAAAATCAAAGAGGAGGAAAGCCCTGGATGTACAGGCCCTTTGATGCGTTTCAACCCACCGGAAAATGTATTTCAGTCATCGGCAGCGGAGGAAAAACCTCGTTTTTGCGTTATCTCTCAAAGCGTCTTCCCGGAACTGTGATCCTGACCACTTCCACGCACATCTTCCCTTTTCCGGAGTTCCCTCTGGTGGATGTGGCCCAAATGAACCGGGAGCAGGCACTCAGCGCAGTCCGGTCTGCCCTGGACAGCAACCGGATTATCTGTCTGGGAAAATCCGAACCTTCCGGCAAGCTGGCCGATCCGTCTCCCGTTTTGCCCTTTGAAGATCTTCTGAAAGAAGCGGATCATATCCTTGTGGAAGCTGACGGTTCCGCCGGCCGCCCTCTCAAGGCGCACCGCCCCTGGGAGCCGGTCATTCCCGCCTGCTCCGATCAAACCGTCTGCCTGGTCGGCGCCTCCGGTATCGGAAAACCGGTCTCCGAAGTCTGTCACTGTCCGGATCTGTTCGCCTCGCTTGCGGAAACCTCCCCGGACGCACCCGCAACAGAAGAGGTCATCGCCAAAGTACTAAACCGGGAAGCACTGGCGGATGCCTATCTGGTCAATCAGATCAACGCTCTGCCGGATCCGGAATCAGCGCGAAGGCTTTGCGACCTGATCGATAAAGACGCTTTTCCCTGTTCTCTTTTGGAAAAAACCTCTGACGGCTGATCCCTGTTCACCACCGTGCGAACCGTCTTCGCGACACTGTCCGCTATTCGGCGTATCTGTGCGCCGTCGCGGCACAGACCACTTCCAGCACGCTTCCGGCAATGCAGCGGGCCTTGTCGGAGATCGTGAAACAGTTCTTTCTCTCTTCCAGCCGCGGATCCACGTCCGCCAGCTTGAATCCTTTGGAAACAGGATATCCGTCCCGGATGATGCCCCGCAGGATGCCGGCAATCTGTGTGCATACCGGGACTTCTCCGTCTTCGATCATCACGTTCCCGATCTTTTCGCCGGCCTCCACTTCGTCCGCGATATCACGCATCCCGCGGAACACGCCGGCTGCCGGCGAATGAATCACCCGCTCCGCACCATATCCGCCGATAACGCCCGGAATACCGGTGTTCGGCAGGGCGAATCCTTCTGAAATAATCCGTCCCAGGTCATGCCCCCGCATAGTCTCGATCACATAGTGAACATCTTTCCCTGCTTCAAATCCCGGCCCCAGGGCGATAGTCAGCTCCGCCATGTCCATGGTTGTGCCGAGATTTTTCTTTGCCAGGATCGCGTCCACCAAAGCCTCCGGTTTCATTGTCCGGATGCTTTCTCCCTTCGGATCCACCAGCAGCGGAACCTTACCCTGCAAAAGCGTCTCCTCTGCCTGGTCCGCACTGCTGATTCGCACCGCGGTCACACCCTCCACGGTGGCCGTTCCGTCATACACCGCTTCTGAAAAAGCCACTTTCCGCCGAATGGCAGACGGATGATCCGTTTCCAGCACCAGCACCGGAAAGCCGGCACAAAACAGTCGGTGGATCGTTCCTGTGGCGATATCCCCCGCCCCGCGTATAATAATCATCTCTTCACCTTCTTTGTCTGCGTTCGCCGCCTGATCCATACCTGCCCCGTTCAGGCCTCGATCACAATCGCTTTTTCTTCCCTTTCCGTCACGTAGCCGATCATGGCCGCGTCGGGAATCACAGACTTCATCTCCCGAAGCAGCGCCTCCCCGTCCCGCTCGTCCACGGCAATCAGGAGTCCGCCGCTGGTCTGCGGATCAAAGAGGATATCCTGCATGGCTCGGGAAACATCGCCCCGCACTTCCGCCGCCTTTTCGCAGAAATCCCGATTGCGGTAAGCCCCCGCCGGCACCAGGCCCATGTCCGCGTACTCCAGCGCTTCCTGATGGAAAGGAATGGCCGCGGTCTGCAGGTGCAGCGTTGTACCGCTTCCCTGCGCCATCTCGCAGCTGTGCCCCATCAGGCCGAACCCCGTCACATCCGTGCAGCTGTGCACCCGGAATCTTTGCATCACTTCGCAGGCCGTTTTATTCAGCTGCGTCATCTGGCGGTACAGCCGTTCCATCACCGCCGGATCGGTCATCATCTCCGCCTTGGCCGCCGTGGTCAGAATGCCGACCCCCAGTTTTTTGGTCAGGATCAGCACGTCCCCCGGCTTCGCCGCGTCGTTCTTCCGGATCTGCTCCGGCTTCGCAAATCCCGTGACCGCCAGTCCGTACAGCGGTTCGCTGCCGTGGATCGTGTGTCCGCCGGAGATGATCACCCCGGCTTCATAGGCCTTATCGTATCCCCCGCGCAGAATCTCGCGGACCCATCCTTCCTCCATGCTCTCCGTTACGCACAGCACGTTCAGTGCCAGCCGCGGTTCCCCGCCCATGGCATAGACATCCGAGATCGCGTTGGTGGCGGCGATCTGGCCGAAAAGATACGGGTCGTCCACAATCGGCGGGAAAAAATCCACGGTCTGAATCAAAGCGGTCTCGTCGTTCACCACATAAACGCTGGCGTCGTCGCTTTTGTCGAAGCCGACAATCAGCCGCGGGTCCGTCCGCGTTTTACAATCCTGTAACAGTTTGCTCAGTGTCCCCGCCCCGACCTTGGCGCCGCACCCGGCGCAGGAAGCCAGTTTCGTCAGTCTCGCTTCTGTTTCCATATCAATGCACCTTATCTGTCATTTGCCCGTAGGCCACCCGAATCTGTTCCATTCTCTCCGGTGTATCCACATCCCAAAGTTCCCAGGCCGCTTCCGCCTGAACACCGTCGCAGGGGATCTGCCTTTCCCGAATCACTTCCATGCCGCCCCGGTCCCCGGTATAATTCATCAAGTCTTCACGGCAGCCAACCGGAAAAATCACCGGGCTTCCCGGCGTCTGGCCAAAGCACAGCCGAACAGCTCTCCCGGGATTGCGAAAGAACTGTACCGCCATCCTTCGCAGCGATTCAGAACGTACCAACGGCTGATCCGCCGGCATAAAGAGGAAACCCGCCGTATCCGACGGCAGGTTTTCCAGCCCCCTGTGGATGGTATCACTCTTCAAGGGGCCGTCATGCAACACGCAGGCGATCCCTTCCCGATCCAGCAGCACCTTGATGTCCGGGCTTCGGGTAACCGTCAACGGCTGCAGACCGGCTTCGATAAGCCGGTCTGCCGTATGCAGGATGATCTCTCGGCCGTCCAGGAGCTCCAACAGCTTGTTTTTGCCGTAGCGCTGGGACAGTCCGGAAGCCATCAGAATGCAGCCGATTCGTTGTATTCCTTCATTCATGATGTCTGTTCCTCCTCTTTCCTTCATGCCAGGGAGCTGACGCCCCGTCGCAGGTACTGTCCGTCCCCGCGCTCTCCGGTAAACTGTCCGTCTAACGCGACCGTCTTTCCCCGCAGCAGCACCCGTTCCACCGCGCCTTTGATCTTCATTCCTTCATAGCAGGTATAGTCCGCGTTGCCGTGCAGCAGTCCCGTTGTCATCGTCCATTCCCTGTCCGGATCCAGAACCACCAGATCCGCGTCGGAGCCGGGTGCAATGACGCCTTTTTTCGGATACAGTCCGGCCACCCTGGCCGGATTTCCGCAGGCGTATTTCACCAGCTGCGGCAGGGTGATTCTTCCCTTCATGACACCCTCGGAGTAAAGCAGGATCAGCCGTTCCTCCACACCCGGCGCCCCGGAGGGGCATTGGGTGAAATCCTGCGCGCCCTGCTGCTTTTGTTTCGCAAAGGTGAAAGGACAGTGATCCGTCGCCACCGTGTCCAGTTCGCCTTCCGCCAGAGCCGTCCACAGCGCGTCCCGGTCTTCCTGCCGCCGCAGCGGAGGCGCCATGATCGCTTTCAGTCCTTCCCGTGGGTCTTCATACATTTGCTCATCCAGCAGCAGGTACTGCGGGCAGGTTTCCGCGCCGAAATGCGTCTGCCCGGCGGCTCTGGCTTTCCGGATTTCCTCCAGTCCCTTCCGGGTGGAAAGATGCACGACATAAACCGGCGCGTCACTGGCCGCCTTTGCGATGTACAGCAGCCGGTTTACCGCTTCCGCCTCGGCCTCTGCCGGGCGGCTGACGGGGTGCCAGCGCGTTTGGGTCTTACCCTCCTGAATGAATTTTTCTCTGAAATAAGTTACGATCCCGTGATTCTCGCAGTGTGCGGCGATCAGGATCCGTTCCTTCGCGGCGCACTCCAGCACCTTCATCAGGTCCAGGTCGTCCAGTCTTCCGTCATAGGTCATATAGGCCTTGAAGCTCGTGATTCCTTCCTTTTCGGCAATCTCCGTCATGTCCTTCAGCACGTCGTCGTTCACATGCTGCAGCACGCCGTGGAAGCCGTAATCCACCGCGGCATTTCCGTCCGCAAGGCGGTGATACTCCTTCACCTGATGCCACGGGCTGCAGCCCGCCGGGCCGAAGGCCATATGGTCCACAATCGTGGTGGTTCCGCCGCAGGCCGCCGCCGCAGTGCCCGTATAGAAATCGTCAATCACCCGGGCAATGCCCACGTCCAGGTCCATGTGCGTATGGATATCCACCGCGCCGGGCAGGATATATTTGCCTGTCGCATCAATGGTCTCGGACACGGTCGGCGCTGAGCCGCCCGGATTCCGGATCTCCAGAATTCGTCCTTCCTCCAGGAGAAGATCCCCCTGCAGGGTTCCCTCTTCCGTGACAATCGTTCCGCCATGGATCCATGTCGCCATTGCTATGCATCTCCCTGTTTCCGCAGATGTCGGCTGTGCACCGGCAAGTGCCGGTCACTTTGCTTTTCGGTACCAGGTGTTTTCCATCGGCAGCTTTGTCCGGAACACACCGTCCAGCGCGTAATAGGCGCCCTGGAGGGCCGGCGCCGTCGGAATCGCGGCGATTTCGCCGATGCCTTTTGCGCCGTAGGCAACGGGCAGCAGTTCCTCTTTCTCCACATAGATCGCGTGGATCTCAGGAATCTGCGGCGCGCGAAGCAGCCCCAGGGTACCGAACTTTGCCTTCGGCACGCCGTTTTCCAGCGGGAAATCCTCCGTGAGGGCATAGCCCATGCTCATCAGCACGCCGCCTTCAATCTGCCCCTGGATGGAGATGGGATTGACCACCTTGCCGGAATCGTGAGCCGCATAGATTTCTTTCACTTTCCCGTCGTCGTCCAGGATCGCCACATGGGTCGCATAGCCATAGGCGATATGGCTCTTGGGGTTCGGGACGTCGGCGCCCAGCTTGTCCGTGGGTTCAAAATATTCATAGAAGAATTCCCGGCCCTCGAGGGGGGAAAGATCACAGGGTCCGGCGGCAGGGCTGATGCCCGCTTCATCCATGGCTTCCTTCAGCTGCTGCGCGGCGCCGCGCACGGCTTCGCCGGAAAGCAGCGTCTGGCGGGAGCCGGAGGTTGTGCCTGAATCCGGAGCGATTTCCGTACTGCCGCAGCCGTTGCGGATTTTTGACAGAGGCAGACCCGTCGCCTCCGCCACGTCCTGACAGAAGACGGTGAGGCAGCCCTGGCCGATATCCGAGGCGGCGCAATAGATAACACACTGCCCGTCCTCGATCACCAGCCGGGCCCGACCCTTATCCGGGAGGCCCACGCCTACGCCGGAATTCTTCATCGCGCAGGCGATGCCGGCATGGGAACGGTTGGCTTCATAGACATCCTTCACCGCCAGGAGGGTTTCCTTCAGGGCGGTGGAACAATCGGCGATCTGGCCGTTGGGAAGGACCTTTCCCGGCTCGATGGCGTTGCGGAAGCGGATTTCCCAGGGAGAGATGCCGACCTTCTCCGCCAGGAGGTTGATCATCGCTTCCAGAGCAAACTCGCTCTGGCAGACGCCGAAGCCCCGGAAGGCCCCGGCGGGAGGGTTGTTGGTATAATATCCATAGCCGCGGATATCCGTATTCTGATAGCAATAGGGCCCGACGGAATGGGTGCAGGCCCGCTCCAGCACCGGTCCGCAA
>Ga0265298_10011750_pt1 | contig 10214 bp, 6 predicted proteins | sample AusTroGonzalo_MG_3_FD_193486 | JGI IMG/M metagenome (GOLD analysis project Ga0265298, IMG submission 193486) | Bovine rumen microbial communities from tropical cattle in Woodstock, Queensland, Australia - Gonzalo_01 | ecosystem: Host-associated > Mammals > Digestive system > Stomach > Rumen ... | reverse complement strand
CCTCGATGGTGTTAAGGTGAACGGCGTTCTGTACGGCATCCCCACCAACAAGGAACTGTGCGTGCCGGAAGGCCTGATCATCAACAAGACCGCCGCTGCCGCGATCGGCTGGGACGTGACCGCTGACGATGCTTCCATCAAGACCCTGGCTGACCTCGAGCCCTGGCTGGAGAAGTACAAGGCTATGTATCCCGACAAGTACCCCTATCTGATGGACGGCCAGGCCGGCCGTTGGCCTGATGAACCCTGGTGCCCCGACTGGGCAGGCATGGGCTCCAACTCCATCGCGATGAAGATGGCGAAGGGCGAGGATGGCAACTTTGACGAGACCATCTACAGCATCTTTGCGACCCCCGAACAGGAAGAGCACATCCGCCTCATGTACTCCTGGGGCCAGAAGGGCTACATCAGCCCCGATGCCGCTCTGACCAGCTTTGACTACAACGGCACCTTCGGCCGCGGCGACTTCCTGGCCTTCGCTCAGCCCCTGAAGGGCAACGGCATCAAGGCCGCTGAAATGGTCGGCGCCAATGCCACCGCTGAATTCGAGTGCGTGGAAATCACCCTGCAGCCCAAGTACGTCGTGACCACCCATGCGGGCGGCTCCATGTTCGGTATCCCGGTGACCAGCCAGAATCCCGAAGCTGCCATGAAGTACATCAACCTCATGCACAGCGACGCGACCCTGGTCAACCTGATGCTGTTCGGCAAGGAAGGCGTGAACTACACCAAGGCCAATGATCAGCAGGTTGAGCTGACCGACCAGAACTGGTACGGCGTACATGCCGGTGCCTGGACCGTCGGTAACACCAAGCTCCAGTTGGTGCTGACTTCCGAAGATCCCCAGAAGAACGAGCTGCTGCAGAGCTATGCGGATGACGCCATCGCCACCGCTTCCCTGGGCTTCCGTTTCGTGAAGGACAACGTGGCCGACCAGATCGCCGCTGTTGACGCTGTTGTGTCCCAGTACGCGAATCCGCTCATGTGCGGCCAGGTCGATCCTGACGATCCCGCTCTGGGCCTCGAAACCCTGAAGGCTGAACTGACTGCTGCCGGCATGGACGAAATCATCGCCGAAGTGCAGACCCAGTATGATGCCTGGAAGGCTGCTCAGTAATTCATTACTGATACAGTTTAAAAGGTAAAACACCGGCCGCCCCGTGTAAACGGGGCGGCCTTTTCAACGCCTTCTTCGGGATCAGCTCATCTGTTTCAGCGTCCGGATCTCTTCCGCCAGGCGGAGGTATTCCGCCTGGAGCTCCTCCGGGCGGTCCCCTTTCTTCGGGCTGGAAAGCCTGGCGGAAAGCACAGCCATCTGCATTTCCAGCCGGCTGACCGCCAGTTTCCGGTCTTCCGCCGAAGCGTCCTTTTTCCGGGGCGCGTTCATTTCTTCCCAGCCGCCCTCGAAGGTTTTCAGGGTTCCGTCCTCAAAACAGACGATCCGTGTGGCGGTTTTGCGGATGAACTCCTCGTCGTGGCTGACAAAGAGGAGCGTGCCGCCATAGCCGGCGAGCAGCTTTTCCAGCTCTTCCATCGTGAACAGGTCCAGGTGGTTGGTGGGCTCGTCCAGCAGGAGCGTGTTGCAGTCCATCAGCAGGAGTTTGCCCAGGGCGGTCTTCGCGCGCTCGCCGCCGGAGAGCAGGCCCAGGGGCTTATAGATGTCGTCCCCGCGGATGCCGAGGCAGGCCATGACCGTGCGGGCAAAGTGCTCCGGATGGACGGATTCCCGCATGATGTTTTCCAGCACGCCGGCATCCAGGTTCAGGGTGCTCTCATGATGCTGGTCAAACCAGCCGGGGCGCACGGCCGGGTTGAAGCGGGTGCTGCCCCGGAAGGATATGCCGTCACCTGCCTTTCCGCCCAGTACGCGGAGCAATGTCGTCTTGCCGCAGCCGTTCGGGCCGATCAGGGCGGTGCGGCTGCCGGCGGGAAGCACGAAGCCCGTATCCCGGAGCAGGGTTTTATTACCGGCCTGCAGGGAGGCGCAGCGGAACTCCAGCGCGTTCCTGGCTTCCACGGGATGGGTGACGCCCAGTCTCATCTTGATCTCCGGCAGGGCCCGGGGCTTTTCCCTGACCTCCAGGTGTTCCATCCGGTTCTGGATTTTACGCTTCGCGCTGCTCAGCCCCAGCACGGCGTTGGTCCATTCGCGGGTATGAAGCCGCGCCTCGCTGTTGCCCATGCGGGAGGGAGCCTTCTTCACCTGGGAAGCCCATTCGGTCATGCGCTGCGCGGCTTCCTTCAGCCGCTTCTGCTCAGTTTTGTATTGGTCATATTCAAAGGCGGCGCGTTCCCGCTGCCGGGTCCGCTCGGCCATGAAGGCGTCGTATCCGCCGGGAAAGTCCGTAATTTTTCCGTCTTCCAGGTACCAGATCCGGGTGCAGATTTCCCGCAGCAGCGCCCGGTCGTGGGAGACCAGCAGCACGGCGCCGGGAAAACCGGACAGTTTTTTGCGCAGCAGGGCCAGCCCTTCCCGGTCCAGGTCAGTGGTCGGCTCGTCTGCCAGCAGCAGGCCGGGACTGGCGGACAAGGCGCCGGAGATGCGGTTCCGGGTCATTTCCCCGCCGGAGAGGGTTTCCCGGGCTTCCCGGGCATGGAAAAGGGCGCGGGTTTCCGGGTCGTCGCCGGCGTCCGCGTTGCCCTGCTGGTGGATCAGTGCGACGGGGGACAGGCGGCGGACAGTGCCGGTGTCCGGATTTATCTCGCCGGCCAGCAAGCGCAGCAGGGTGGTCTTGCCCGCGCCGTTTTCGCCGATCAGGCCGATCCGGTCGCTGCTGTAAACAGCCAGGTGATCCAGGTCCAGAAGCTGCCGGTCACCGAAGGAGACCTGCAGATCATTGACTTCAAGTATGCATTTTGCCATGTAAAAAACTCCTTCCGCGCCGCGGGAGGAGCATAAAGCGAATAAACAGGAAAAGACGTTTGGCTTTCGCGATACGCAACCTCCAAACGGCGTCACAAAAACTCTTCCCGGACTGCGCCGAGCCAGGGAAATCTGTGGCTGCCGGATATCAGTTGCTCTTTCTCATCGGTCTGGAAAGCCCGTCCTTTCTTTGAACTGTGCATAGCATAGCCGGATTCGGGTGATTTGTCAACCGGGGATCTCAGATCTCCACTCCTGCTTCTTTTGCCCTGACGGCGATATAATCATAGGCCCTGCGGTATTCGTCAAAGGTGCTCATATGCTCAAGCAGCACCGGGGCGTCCGGGGACAGATACCGGTCGATGATCTTCAGGATCCGCGCGAAATCCAGTCCACCCTCTCCCGGGGAGCATTCGGTCAGGAGCGTGGTGAGCTTCACCGGATCCATCCGGGAGTCCTTCAGGTGTGTGCTTTTGATATACGGCCCCAGCTTCCGGAAGCATTCCTCAATAAACCCTTCTGCGTCCAGGAATCTCCGCGGGCTGTTGATCATGTTCACAAAGTCCATATGCACCGCGAACTGCTCCCGGTCCACGTCCTTCAGCAGCTGCAGGTAGCTGTCCGGCCCGTCCGGGATCATCCAGGGCATGGGCTCAAGGCAGTAGAAGGCCTTTTTCGGCTTTGCGCTGTCAATAATCGCCCGGATGGAGGCAATGATCCGCCGGTAGGTTTCCTCCGTATAGTTGCTGCGGTCCGCCGCGTCCCAGCCGGCCGGGCTGTCTGTTCCGGCAATGTTGACGCAGCATGGGATGGAAAGCTCGTCAGCCAGGCGGAGCTGGCGGACGGCATATTCCAGGTTGGCCGGGCCTTCTTTCCGGTCAAAGGGGTTCCGCCAGACGCCGGCTTCGGCGATGACAACATCGTGTTTTTCAGTGATACGGCAGAGCCGGAGAATCTCCTCTTTGGGTGTCTCGCAGGTAAAAGGGGCCGTAATGGACCGGAATCCTGACGCGATGAGCTTTTCTTCCCATTCCGCGGGATTGCCGCAGCATACCGTTCCGCCTAAACGCATGGAAGCATCCTTTCCGCGGCGTGAGCCGCGCCTGTTTTCTGCCATGTTCTTTTGAAAGTATATCATAACCCCGCCGGATTGAACAGCAATCCGGGCCTGAACGCCCGGTCACGTTGCCGAAAAACGTCGTGAAAGGCTTGTAATCATTCTGCTTTTGTGGTAAGGTAATCATAACACCAAAAGAAAAAGACAGGAAGCCATCCCGCAAGGGAGATGACTGCTTTTTCAGGACACAGCGGAATACAGACAACCGGATGAAACAACCGGAAACAAGGAGGTTATTCAGATGCGGAAACTGATAGCGCTGCTGCTGACGATTGCATTGCTGGTGGGCCTGATGTCCACCGCTTTTGCGAAAAAGCCGACCACCCTGCAGATCTACTGGATCGGCAACCAGGACAACGAAGAGATCCGGAAAGGCGTGGAGGAAGCGATCAACGAGTATGTTGAGCCGCTGATCAATGTGAATGTCTCCTTCCATATCATCAACTGGGACGACTGGACCAGCGACGCACTGCAGCCCCTGCTGGACGGGGAGAAGATCGACCTGATCTTCACGGCTGACTGGCGCGACTATGTCCAGGAGATCACGGCCGGAAAGCTCTCCCCGCTGGACGACCAGCTGGAAGAGAACGGAAAGGGCATTCTGGACACCCTGCCGGCAACCTTCCTGGAAGGCGTGAAGTACAAGGGCGTTATTTACGGCATTCCGACCAACAAGGAACTGTGCGTTCCCTGCGGCCTTATCGTCAACAAGACCGCCGCGGAGCTGATCGGCTGGGATCCGGAGAAGGATCCGGTTACGACCACGGCGGAGCTGGAACCTTATCTGGCAAAATACAGGGAAAAATTCCCGGGCCGGTATCCCTATCTGATGGAGAACGGCCGCTGGTCCGATGAGCCCTGGGTTCCGGACTGGATCAATATTGAGGGCAACGCCGTCGCCATGAAGATGGCAAAGAACGAAGACGGCGAATTTGACGAGACCATCTACAACATCTATGAAACGCCCGAACAGGAAGCGCATATCCGCCTGATGCACGACTGGGCGCAGAAAGGTTATATCGCCCCGGACGCCGCTGCATATTCTTACAATAAGATCTTCGGTACGGGTGACTTCCTGGTCTTCACCCAGCCGCTGAAAGGCAACAACATCAAAACCGGGGAAATGCTGGCGGCCAACCAGGACAAGGATCTGCCCGGCTTTGAGTGCACAGAGATCATCCTGCAGCCGAAATACGTCGTGACGACGCATGCCGGCGGCTCCATGTTCGCAATCCCGAAGAGCTGCAAGCATAAGGATCTCGCAATGAAGTACCTGAACCTGATGCACAGCGACGCAACCCTGGTGAACCTGATGCTTTATGGCAAGGAAGGCGTGAACTATACCAAGGTAAATGACCAGCAGGTGGAGCTGATTGAGACAGCCAACTGGTACGGCATTCACGGCGGCGCCTGGACCGTGGGCAACACCAAGCTGCAGTATGTGCTGACAACCGAGGATCCGGAAAAGAATGCCCAGCTGCAGTCCTTTGCGGACGACGCGGTGGCAACGGCCTCCCTGGGCTTCCGGTTCATCAAGGACAAGGTCACAGAGGAAGCGGACGCGGTGAGCAAGGTCGTCAAAGAGCGGTGGCTGCCCCTGATGTGCGGCGCGGTGGATCCGGATGATCCGGAGCTCGGCCTGGAAGCCAGCCGCCAGGCGCTGAAGGACGCCGGCATTGACAAAATCATCGCCGAAGCGGAAGACCAGTACAAGACCTGGAAGGATTCCCTGAAGTAAAGCGCGGATATACAAATCCCCCGTTCAATTAATGAACGGGGGATCTTTCTTACGCCTTTTTGTCCGGGTTCCGACAGTACAGGCCGCAGCTTTCGCAGCTGCAGCCGCAGCAGGTTCCGCCGCCGCGTTTTCTTTTTTGCGTCCGGATGACGCCGAGGCATACTGCCGCGGCGACAGCCAGCAGGATCAGGATATCCCAGAGATTCATAAGCACCCCTCCTCAGAACAGCTGGCCGATGAGCCGGATCACCAGGGCAGCGATCCACGCAACGGCGCACTGCCACAGGACAACACCAAGCGCCCACCGGCGGCCCATCTCCCGGCGGATGGCGGCGATGGCGGCGACACAGGGGGTATACAGCAGGCTGAAGACCAGCATGGACGCGGCGGTCAGGGAGCCGAGGGCGGCGAGGTTTTCAAAGAGCGTCTCCATCACGGAGACCACGCTTTCCTTGGCCATGAAGCCGCAGAGCAGGGAAGTGACGATCCGCCAGTCGCCCAGGCCCGCGGGAGCCATGACCGGAACCAGGAGGCCCGCCAGGGCGGCCAGGATACTGTCATGGGAATCTGTGACCAGGTTCAGCCGGAAGTCAAAGCTCTTCAGGAACCAGACCACAATGGTGGCGATCAGGATCACGGAGAAGGCCCGGTGCAGGAAGTCCTTGGCCTTTTCCCACAGCAGCTGGCAAACGTTCCGCGGGCTGGGGAAACGGTAGTTCGGCAGCTCCATGACGAAGGGGACAGCTTCCCCCCTGAACAGCGTTTTGCGGAACAGCAGCGCCGCGAGGATACCGGTCAGGATGCCCAGCAGGTACAGGCCGGTAATGATCAGCCAGCCGTACCGCGGGAAGAAGGCGGTGACAAAGAAACCGTAGATCGGCATTTTGGCGGTACAGGACATGAAGGGGGTCAGCAGGATCGTCATGCGGCGGTCCCGGTCGCTGGGCAGGGTGCGGGTGGACATGACCGCCGGCACCGTGCAGCCGAAACCGATCAGCATCGGGACAATGCTGCGGCCGGACAGGCCGATGCGCCGCAGGAGCTTGTCCATCACGAAGGCCACCCGGGCGATGTATCCGCTGTCTTCCAGCAGGGACAGGAAGAAGAACAGGATCACGATGACCGGCAGGAAGCTGACCACCGTTCCGACGCCTTCAAAGACGCCCTCCAGCACCAGGCTCTGGATCGAAGCGTTCACATGCGCGGCCTCCATGCCCCGGCGCACCGCGTCCGCCAGGGCGTCGATCCCGACCTGGAGCAGGTCCTGGAAGAAGGGGCCGATCAGGAAGAAGGTCAGGAAGAAGACCGTGCCCATGATCAGAATAAAAAACGGAATCGCGGTATAGCGGCCGGTCAGGACCCGGTCGATTTTTTCGCTCCGCACGCGTTCCCGGCTCTCCCGCGGCCGGATCACGGAGGTTTCGCAGACCTTCCGGATGAAGGCAAACCGCATATCGGCAATGGCGGCGGCGCGGTCCATACCGCGCTCCTTTTCCATCTGCAGCACCAGATGCTCCAGCATCTCCGTCTCGTTCTGGTCCAGTTCCAGCTGCTCCGCCAGCAGGGGATCCCCCACGATCAGCTTGCTGGCCGAAAAACGCACGGGCAGCTCCGCCCGCATCGCGTGGTCCTCGATCAGGTGGCTCACGGCATGCAGCGCCCGGTGAACGGCGCCGCCGTGGTCCTCCACACCGCAAAAGTCCTGCCCGACAGGACGCTCCTGGTATTTCGCGACATGGATCGCGTGGCGCACCAGCTCGTCCACGCCCTCGTTCTTGGCCGCGGAAATCGGCACCACCGGGACGCCGAGCATGGCTTCCATGGCGTTCACATCCACCGTGCCGCCGTTCCCGCGCAGCTCGTCCATCATGTTCAGGGCAACCACCATCGGGATGTTCATTTCCAGCAGCTGCATGGTCAGGTACAGGTTGCGCTCAATATTGGTGGCGTCCACGATGTTGATGATGGCCTTCGGATGCTGCTTCAGCACAAAATCCCGGGAGACCAGCTCCTCGCTGGAATAGGGGGACATGGAATAAATGCCCGGCAGGTCGGTGACCAGCGTATCGCTGTGGCCGCGGATCACGCCGTCCTTGCGGTCCACCGTGACGCCGGGGAAATTGCCGACGTGCTGGCTGGACCCGGTCAGCTGGTTGAACAGGGTGGTCTTGCCGCAGTTCTGGTTGCCGACCAGCGCAAAGGTCAGCCGCGTTCCTTCCGGCAGGGGATCCCCGCTGCCTTTGGGATGGAAACGGCCTTCCTCGCCCAGGCCGGGGTGCTCGGTGGAACGCAGGGGTTTCTTTTCCGCCGCGGCCGCTTTGGGATCCGCCGGGGTAATATCGATTTTTTCCGCGTCAGCCAGGCGGAGGGTCAGCTCATATCCGTGAATCCGCAGCTCCATGGGGTCGCCCATGGGCGCCAGCTTGATCACGGTGACCACCGTGCCGGGAATAACGCCCATGTCCAGAAAGTGCTGGCGGAGGGCGCCTTCCCCGCCTACGGCTTCAATAACGGCGGACCGGCCCGGCTTCAGCGTGTTGAGTTTCATGTCTTTACCATCCCTTCCTCAAAGGAAATCCAACGGATTGAAATCCTTCACGCGCAGTGTACAACATTTATTAGTTAATGTCAACTAACTAACAGGTCTTTTTCTGCGGTTTCTTTTGTTCGCCTTGAAAACAGAGCCCGGAAAAGATACAATAGCTGTATCAATGAAGCGGAGCGGAAGAGAATGGCACTGACAGCCTATTGCAAAAAATGCGCCCGGGAGGTGGACGCGGGGGAGATCTGCCCTTTCTGCGGAACCCGCCTGGGAAAGAACGCAGCCCACGCGGCCTGGTGCGTGGAGCGCACCCCGGTCAAAGACTGGATGAGCTGGAACGCGCTGATGCGGATCCTGCTGCCCGCGGCGCTGGTTATCCTGCTGCTGGTTCTGGCCGCGGAGGGCATCTCCGGGGGCATGGACGCGCTGGAGAAGATGCTGGTTTCCGGTTTCCCCGTGGTCCTGCTGATCCTGCTGGGAACGATCCTGGCCATCGCCTTTGCCGCGCTTCTGCTGCAGGGAAAGGAACTGACGGACTATGTGGTGGACAACCGCGGCATTCACGAGATCCATTATCTCCCGGATCCGACGCCGCTCCGGCTCATTACCCGGCTGAAGTCCCCTTCCCTGATGAAGGACACGGAACCGGGCCGGAAAGCGCCCGTGCTGAAGCTCGGGGAGAAGGACCTGCCCTGGAAAAACGTCGCCCGGGTCCAGCTCTGGCCGGAAAAGTGCATGATCCTGTATTACGCGCCGGCCTGGTGGATGCGCATCGCGGTGATCTGCACGCCTTTTGCCTGGGATGACGTCATGGCGCTGACCCGGGAAAAACTGGGCAAAAAGAAAAAGATCCGGCTGCCTTCCTCGCTGGTGGTCCCGGCGGAGCAAAGGACCCGCCGGGCAGCTTCCCGGCCCCGGCCCGATCCGGATCCGGTGGTTTTCCCGGAGCCTGAGGACAGCCCGCCGCCGGATGAGGACACCGCGTCCGGGGAATCTCCCGGACAGATGAGCATGGACGATATGCTGCAATAGAACCGTTCGGGACAAAGGGCGGCCTGCCCTGAAACAACCGGGCCGTCCTTTTCGTTATATCAGGGAACGATAAAGCAAAAGGAGACACGCGGAATGAAAAAAATCATTATCGGGCTGCTGATTCTTCTGCTGTGGCTGGGCGCCGCCGCGGCGGAGGATGACAGCATCCTGGGGAAGCCCTTCCCGGACTTCACCGTGACAGATACGGAAGGAAACACCTTTACCCTGTCTGAAGCGCTGAAGAATCATGAGGCTGTGCTGATCAATCTCTGGGCCACCTGGTGCGGCCCCTGCGAGGCGGAGTTCCCGGACCTGAACGAAGCCTGCAAAGAGTATGGCGACCGGGTAGCGTTTATCGCGCTTTCCGGCACAAACACCGATACAATAAAGAAAATTGAGTCATACCGCCGCGGGCACGGAATCACCTTCCCCATGGGACGGGATGAGGGCGCGAGGCTGCTGAATTATACCGACAGCGACGGAATCCCTGTTACGATCATCGTGGACCGCTTCGGCAACGCCGCGTTTCTCCGCACCGGCAGTTTTAACAACGCGGGCGAAGTGAAACGCGTTCTGGAGTTCTTCCTGGGCAAAGCCTACGTAGCGACAAAAGTACTGGAGAACATCCCCGCCGAAGCATCCGTTACCCGGGCATTCCCGATGTCCGCGAAACGGGCGCTGCATGTGGAAAACGAAAACGCGAAACCGGTACTGTTTCATATCTCAGGTTTCCCGAACCCCTTCACGTTTTATGTGATTCCGGACGACATGGCTCACCTGCGCCTGGAGATTACAGCGGCTGTGGAGCCCGAAAACATGGTTTATGTGGACGGGTACCGGGGCATGATCCTGACACTGGCGGAATTGCTGGATCCGGAAAAGAACACTTATGTCTGTGAACAGCCCATGCCCGGCGCGGCGG
>Ga0265298_10011749_pt1 | contig 10214 bp, 8 predicted proteins | sample AusTroGonzalo_MG_3_FD_193486 | JGI IMG/M metagenome (GOLD analysis project Ga0265298, IMG submission 193486) | Bovine rumen microbial communities from tropical cattle in Woodstock, Queensland, Australia - Gonzalo_01 | ecosystem: Host-associated > Mammals > Digestive system > Stomach > Rumen ... | reverse complement strand
AGCGAGACGCCGCTCACCGCAGGCGAGATCCGCGCCGCCGTGAAGGCGGTCGAGCCAGAGGAAGGCGGGAACGCGGAGGTGATGGAGATATACAGGACCTGCACCTCCCGGGAGATAGACGAGGCGTTGAAGGGCCTCGCTAAGGCCCTCGACGTGGCCGGGTGCGGGTTTTCGCTCGTCTGCACGGGCGGAACCTACAGGCTTCAGACGACGCCGAGCTGCGGAAGGTACGTGAGGGCGATGCTGAAGATGGATCGTCCGAGCCGCCTTGGCCGCGCCTCCCTTGAGACGCTCGCCATTATCGCGTACCGCCAGCCGATCACGAAGAGCGAGATAGAGGAAATCCGCGGCGTGGACGTCTCGGCCAACGTCAAGACGCTCATGGATCTTCAGCTCATCCGCCTGGTCGGCAAGTCGGAGCTGCCGGGGCATCCGTTCCTCTACGGGACGACGCCGCTGTTCCTCGAGCATTTCGGCCTCGCGTCGCTCCAGGAGCTCAACAAGATAGACCCTACGCTCCAGCGCTCGAACCCGCGCCTGAAGGCCGAGGCGTACAAGAGACCCAAGCCCGCCGAAACCGATCAGCTGCCGCTTGAGGGGGGAACCGAAGAGGCTGAAGAACCCGTGGAGTCCGGCAAATCCGGGGGCTCCGGAGAATCCGGAATGTCCGGGGATTCCGGAGAATCCGAGGACTCCGGAAAATCCGGGGAGCCCGGAACATCCGGCGAGACCGCCGATGACGACGACATCTTCATCGACGACACGCCGGACGAGTTCGACGACGAGGACGAAGAAGACGACGAGCTTGACGAGGACGAAGACGGCGAAGAGGAGGGCGACGGCGATGACGACGAGAAATAGTCCGGGGCTGCTCCGGCTCGCCGCGGCGCTTTGCGCCGCGCTCGCGCTCGTGTCGTGCAACCGCGTCCAGCGCGAGGAGTTCAAGGCAGAGCGTTCCGAAAAGGCCTACCGGGACGCGCTCGCCGACTACTCCGCTGGGAGGCTCGCCGAGGCCCGCGCCGGTTTTGAGAAGGCCGTGGCGTCCGACCCGTCAAACTCCAGCGCGAGGTTCCAGCTGGCCGTGCTTCTGCAGGACGCCGGCGTGGACTATCTCGGCGCGATGTGCTGCTACCGCGACTTCATCATGCTCGCGCCGAATAGCGACAAGGCCCAGCTCGCGAAGGCGAGGCTCGCCGAGTGCGAAAGGCTCTACACGGCCCAGGCGGCGCAGAAGATGAACCTCACGGACAACTCCGAGGTGACGGCGGCCCTTGAGAAGACGAAGGACGAACTCGAAAAGACGCGCAAGTCGCTTGGCGACGCGACGGCGAAGCTGTCCGCCGCTGAGTCGAAGCTGACGACGGCCAACCGCGAGATCGAGCGTATGAGGGCCGTCCTGAAGCGCATGGGCGAAGACGAGGAAGTGGGCACCGCGCCGCATTCGGCTGCGACGGCCGCGTCCTCGGCGGATGACGCCGAGGATTCGCAGGGCCCGAGGCGCATCGACACCGCCGCGCTCGCTGCGGACGACGAGGAGAAGCCTCTTACGATGAACGAGGAGGCGAAGGCGCTTTTCGACGAGGAGGAGCGCGAGGAGGCGTCCGCCAAGCAGGCGAGCGCAGCGGCAGCGGCTCCCGACGAGGCAGATTCGCCTTCGGGGCCGACGCTGCTGCCGCAGCAGACGGAGGCGAACCGCGCGCCGGTCCGGCTGACTGAAATGGGCCGCTCCTTCCGTTCGGGCGACGGCGACGCGGCGTTGCAGCGTCCGCAGACGTACGTGGTGCAGGAAGGCGAGACGCTAAGCCAGATCGCCTTGAAGTTCTACGGCAAGAAGAGCGCATGGCCGAGGATACAGGCCGCCAACAGGGCGACGATCTCGGTTGACGGGAAAGTGAGGGCCGGCCAGAAGCTGGTGCTGCCGTGACATGGGCCGGATCGCGACAGAGATGGTGCGCGACGCGCACGCCTACACGAGATCGAAGACCCCGTGGCTTCTCGACGCATTCCAGGACGGCGCTCCGGACGAGAGCGCGAAGGAAGGTCGCGGGGCCCGGTGGCGCCTTTTCCGCTACCTGTCCGGCGGCGGCATGAAGACGTTCGGGCGCACGATAGCCCAGGAAGAGGCCGAGGCCCGGCGGACGCGCTTCCTCGCGGCGGCGGGTGTGTTCGCGGCCGCATGGCTGATGCTAATGCTTTACTAAAACATCAAACACAAGGAGGACATCATGAAGAAGACGATAATGGCCATTGCGGCGACCGCCGGTCTCGCGGCGTTTGCGCAGGGGCACGGCGGACCCGGCGGACGCGACGCGTTCATGCGCCAGCAGGCATACGAGGAAGTCCAGCGCGTCGCCGGGCAGGTTGACCTGCTGGAGAGCAACCAGGCCGCGCTTTCGGAGCGGCTGGGCCGTCTGGAGCGCGGCGGCGGCGAGATAAACGCCCTTAGGGCCGAGATAGACGCGCTCAAGGCCGAGCTCGCGAGGCTCCGCGCCGAGATGGGCGCGCAGCGCCAGGCTATCGTCGCCGACATCGTGAAGCGCATTCCGAAGAACGACCCCGCGCCGATGCGCCAGCTCCCGCCGCCGCCCGTCTATTCCGGCCCGCGCGAAGAGTATGTCGTGCAGCCCGGCGACACGCTCTCGCTCATCGCCCAGGCTTTCGGGACAACCGTGCCGAAGATCAAGGAGATGAACAGCCTGCGCGGCGACATGCTGCGTCCGGGGCAGAAGATCATCGTGCCCGGCCAGGGCGGGCAGCCGCGCCGCCGCTGAGGGAGGGACAGGACATGAAGATACTCGTCGTTGGAGGAGGCGGCAGGGAGCACGCCATCGCGTGGAGGCTCTCGAAGGACGCCGCTGGGCATGAAATCTTCTGCGCCCCGGGGAATGCCGGAACGGCGGCCGTCGCGACAAACGTCCAGATCGGCGCGGAGGACGTCGCGGGCCTCGTCAAGTGGGCGCGCGAGAACACGCCGGACCTCGTGGTCGTCGGCCCCGAGGCCCCGCTCGTCAAGGGTCTCGCCGACGCGATGCTCGAAGTGGGCTTTCCCGTGTTCGGTCCGGTCGCGGCCGGCGCCAGGCTCGAAGGCTCGAAACGCTACGCGAAGGAAGTCATGGAGGCGGCCGGCGTTCCGACCGGGAAGGCCGAGGTGTTCACCGATCCCGCCGCCGCCAAGGCCGCGCTGCCGAAATACGGGCTACCGGTCGTCATCAAGGCCGACGGCCTCGCCGCCGGCAAGGGCGTAGTTGTCGCCGAGACGCGCGAACAGGCCGAGGCCGCGATCGACGACATGCTAGTCGCGAACAAGTTCGGCGCCGCCGGGGCCGAAGTCCTTGTCGAAGAGTTCCTCGACGGAGAGGAGTGTTCGATTCTCGCGATGACGGACGGCGAGACGGCCGTTCTCCTGCCGGGCTCCCAGGACCACAAGCGCGTCTTCGACGGCGACAAGGGGCCGAACACCGGCGGCATGGGCGCGTACTCGCCAGCGCCGGTCGTGACGGACGAAATGCTCCCGGAGATAAAGGAGAAGATCGTCCTTCCCGTCATACGCGAGCTGAAGAAGCGCGGCGTCACGTACCGTGGCATCCTCTACGCAGGTCTGATGATTACGCCGGACGGCGGCAAGACCGCGCTGTCAGGCTCCAGGGTGAACGTCGTGGAGTTCAACGCGAGGTTCGGCGACCCGGAGACTGAGGCCGTGCTGCCGCGTCTTGGCGGCGACTTCGGGACGGCGCTTCTCCACGCCGCGACGGGGCGCCTCGCCGAGGGGGACATCGTCGTGAAGGACGAGGTCGCCGCGACTGTAATCGTCGCTTCGGGCGGATATCCCGGCTCTTACGAAAAGGGCAAGGAGATACGGGGGCTGGGGAACGGGGAACCGGGAGCGGGGAACGGGGACTGCATCGTGTTCCACTGCGGCACGAAGAGCGACGGGGGGAAGATCCTCACCTCCGGCGGACGCGTCCTCAGCGTGACCGGCATGGGCACGACCCTGCGCGAGGCCGTTGACAAGGCGTACGCGGGTGTGGCGAAGATATCCTTCGACGGGATGTACTTCCGCCGCGACATAGCGCACCGGGCCTTCGACAGGCGGTGAGGGTAGTTTCGCTAGCGAGCGGCAGCGGCGGCAACGCCTGCTGCGTGGAGGCAGACGGCGGCGAGGTGCTTCTCGTTGACTGCGGGATAAGCCGCCGCGAACTGGCGAGGCGCGCCGGCCTGGCGAAGATAGACCCCGGGCGCATAGTCGCCGCCGTGTTCACGCACGACCACGACGACCACGTCAAGGGCGTGGAGACGTTTCACTCGCATTACCCCGGAGTCGCGCTCTACGCAAACATGATGACCGCCGAGGCAATCGCCTGCAGGACCGGCGTCGGCGAAGACGATTTCACGTTGTTCGAAAACGGACAGGGCTTCCGCGTCGGGCCGTTCGAGATAAAGGCGTTTTCGATTCCGCACGACGTCCCCGACCCCGTCGGGTTCCTTGTGCGGACGGAGCGCGCGACGTATTTCCACGCGACCGACATCGGCGCGCCGCTCGACTCCATAGGCGTCAACCTCGCGGAGGCCGACATCGCGACCCTTGAATCAAACCACGATCCGGTGATGCTCGCGCAGAGCCGCCGGACGGAGTGCCTGAAGCGGCGCATACGCGGGCCGCGCGGACATCTCGCGAACCACGAGGCGGCGGACCTCCTCCGGCGATTCGCGACGCCGCGCCTGAAGACGCTTCTCCTCGCGCACCTGTCGCAGGAATGCAACGCGCCGCATCTCGCCGAGGCCGAGGCGAAAGCAGCCCTTGCGGAAAGGGGGCTCTCGTCGGTCGCGGTAAAGACCCTGTCGCAGGACGGAATCGTCGAGGCGTAGAGGCTGGCAATGCTGGACTTCAGGAACATATCGGTACATTACGGGCACCAGGACGTGCTCGCGAACGTGACGTTCCGCGTGAACAAGGGCGAGCGCGTCGGAATAGTCGGCCCGAACGGCTCCGGGAAGTCCACGCTCTTCAAGATCGCGCTCGGGGAGATGTCGTCCGACACCGGCGAGGTGATCGTCGAGGGAAATCCGCGCATCGGCTTTACGCGCCAGAATCCCGCGCCCGACACTCCGGAAGAGACTCTTCTCGAATACTCCATGCGCGGGATTCCCGGTCTTTCGGAGATGGAGGCCGAGATGCAGGAACTCGAAGGCGACCTCGCCGACCCCGTGAAGATGAAGCGGTACGGCGAGCTGCAGACGAAGTTCGAGCATCTCGGCGGCTACGACATAGAGACGCGCGTCAAGGTCGCCCTCGGCGGCCTCGGATTCGCGACGGACGAGTTCTCGAAGCCGTTCTCGGCGTTCTCCGGCGGCTGGCGCATGAGGGCGGAGCTTTCGCGCGTCCTCGCCTCAAAGCCGGACCTCCTGCTCCTCGACGAGCCTTCCAACTACCTCGACCTGCCGGCGGTGGACTGGCTCCAGAAGTTCCTCAAGGCGTACGAGGGGACGCTGATGCTGATCTCCCACGACAGATACCTGCTCAGGACGCTGACCTCAATCACGGTCGAGGTCGATGCGGGGACGGCGACGCGCTACGAAGGCGACCTCGACTGGTACCTGAAGGAGCGCGAAGTGCGCTACGAGCACCTGAAGGCGGCGAAGGAGAACCAGGACCACCACCGCGAGCAGCTCCAGCGGTTCGTGGACCGCTTCCGCGCGCAGGCGACGAAGGCGGCGCAGGCGCAGAGCCGCCAGAAGATAATCGACAAGATCGACGAGGAGCGGATCGTCCTCCCGAAGCGCTACACTCAGTCTGGCAGGCTGCGCCTCGCCGAGCCGCCGCCGAGCGGCATAGAGATGTTCAGATGCGAGGACCTCGGGTTCTCGTATGACGGCGAGCGCTTCGTCTTCAGGGGAGTGTCGTTCCAGATAACGCGCGGCGACAAGGTCGCGCTAATCGGCTACAACGGCCTCGGCAAGACGACGTTGATGCGCATCATCGCGGGGACGCGCCAGCCGACGGAGGGCCGCGCCATACTCGGCCACAACGTCGTCACAGGCTACCTTTCGCAGGAGTTCGCGGAGACCATTCCGCCCGACGTGAGCGTGTACAGGAACGCAAAGAACGCGATTCCGCCGGGGATGAACGAGAAGAACTTCCGCAACCTCGTCGGCGCGTTCGGCTTCGACGAGAACGACGTGGAGAAGCCGGCGGGGGTACTGTCAGGCGGGGAGAAGGTCCGCCTTGCGTTCCTGCGGCTCTTCCTCGCCGCGCCGAACTTCCTGCTTCTCGACGAGCCGACGACCCATCTCGACCTCGACGGGCGGCGTCTTCTCTGCGACGCTCTCAGGAAGTACAAGGGCACCGTCCTGCTCGTATCGCATGACATCGACTTCGTGCGCGACACCGCGACAAGCGTCCTGGAGATCACCCGCGACGGCGTCCGCTCCTTCCCCGGCGGCTACGACTACTACTGCGAGAAGAGGGAACAGGGAACCGCCGTCGCCAAGGCTATGGCGGCCAAGCCGGGGAACGGGGAACGGGGAGGGCCGTCGTCTCCGCCGGCCGATTCCCGGGGGCTTTCCTCGAAGGAGCTGCGGAAGCAGCGGGCGGACGCGCGCGCGGCGATTGCCCCGAAAGTGAAGGAGCTGAAGCGCCGCGTCGAAACGGCGGAGAAGAAGATCGACGAGCTTCAGGCCGCGCTTGACGAAGCGTCGGCGGAGCTTTTCAACCCGACGCCATCGACGGATTTCGCGGAGGCGAACCGCAAGGTGCGCACTCTCCAGTTCGAGATCGACCGCTACACGGCGGACTGGGAGGAGGCCGCGACGGAGCTCGAAAGCGTCCAGTCCGCCGCCGCGAACGACGGCGGGCGGCCTTGACGGAGGAGCGGCAATTTCCTATAATGACAGCATGATTGGAATAGAGGCATGAAAGACGTGTTTCTGGTGGTGGTGACCGTCGTGGGCGGGCTGGGCGTGTTTCTGCTCGGCATGAAGAACCTTTCCGAGGGTCTTCAGGCCGTAGCGGGGCGCAGCTTGCGCCGGTACATGGCGTTTGCGACGACGCGCCGCTCGGCGGGAATCGGCACAGGCGTCGTCTCGACGATACTGGTGCAGTCGTCGTCCGTGATAACCGTGATGCTCGTGAGCTTCGTCGCTTCCGGGTTCATGACGCTCGCCCAGGCGTTCAACGTCATAATCGGCGCGAACATCGGCACGACGGCGACGGTGTGGATCGTGGCGTTCGCGCCCGACCCGCAGATACTGGGGCTCGTCGGCGTCGGGCTCGGCGGGATACTCTACTTCTTCACGCGGCGGGAGGGATCACACAACCTGGGGTTTGCCGTCCTCGGCCTCGGTCTCGTCTTCCTCGGCATGTACTTCATGTCGAAGGGCGTCCAGCCGATCCGTCAGAACCCTTCCATGCAGGCGGCGTTTGCGCACATGGAGGCGACGACGCTCGGGGGCGTGGCGCTCGTCGCGCTCGTCTCGGCGGTGTTTACGGCGGTGATCCAGAGCTCCGCCGCGTCGATAGCGATCGCGATGACGCTCGCCTCGCAGCGCATCATAACGTATGAAATGGCCATTTCGGTCCTCCTGGGGGCGAACGTCGGAACGACGATGACGGCCTGGCTGGCCGCGATAGGGTCCACCGCCGCCGCGAAGCGCACCGCCCTCTCGCATACGCTCTCCAACCTCATCGGCTCGCTGGTGTTCCTGCCTCTCGTCCTGCCCGTCCTTGTCCCGCTGGGCAAGGCGCTCTTCCCGCACTGGGACGCCGTGACCGAGACGGCGAAGGGTCCGATGCTTCTCGGCGTCATGGCCCCGATAGCGGTGACGGACACGATATTCTCCGTTCTCCGCGGGCTGCTTTTCGTGCCGCTGGCGCGTCCGTTCGTCGCGCTTGTCGAGAAGATCGTCCCTCAGAAAGAGGACGAGAAGCCCCATCTTTCAGTCCTCAAGTCCGGCCCCATCTCGCCGGTCGTCGCCTGCGACCTCGCCTTGATCGAGGTGCAGTTCATGCGCGACTCCGTCCTCGACCTCTTCCATTGCGTCCGCCGGATTCTCGCCGGCGACTCAGACGAGGACAACGAACGCCACGTGATGCACCGCGAGGGCGTTCTGGACAACGTTCAGCGCGAGGTGACGGAGTATCTTGGAGAAGTCATGAAAAAGCGTCTCCCCGCGTCCGTCGCGGCCAGGTCGCGGAGGCTTCTGCGAATAGCCGACGAGCTGGAGTCCGCCTCCGACGAGGCCGCTCAGGTCCTCAAGGTCGTGAAGCGCCTCCGCCGCGAGGGCCAGACCATGTCGGAGGCGTCCGCCGCTCTCATGCTGAAGCTCCACGACCGGGTGGGCTCGCTCGTCCACATGGTCTCGCCGTGGATACAGTCTCCGCGCCCGGACATCGACATATCCGCCCTGCAGGCTGAGTCGCATTCGCTTCACGAATTCGTGCGCGAATGCCGCCGCGTGCAGCTCGGGCGCCTCGGGCCGGACGACTCCGGCTCGCCGCTGCGCGTCCTCGGCGAGCTCGACATGATAAACGCCTACGCGCGCGTCCGCGCCTACTACGTCAACATCGCCGAGACCCTCGCCGGCGGGAAGTAGGCCCGAAGGCGTCAGGGACCGAAGTAGGTGTCGAGCAGCATCCTGGCGCGCTTGTTGCCGCCTGACGCGGACTTTTCAAGCCATTCGCGGGCCTTGTCGGCGTCGTCGGCGGTCCCGCGCCCTCCGAGGTAGCATTCTCCGACCATCCCCTGCGCTGCGGCGTTGCCGCGTTTCGCGGACAGCATCGCCCAGGCGAAGCCGGCGTAGTCGTCGCGCTCGACGCCGATTCCGTTGAGATAGCAGAACGCGAGGTCGCTCATCGCCCCGGCGTGGCCGGCCTCCGCCGCGCAGGCGAACCATGTCGCGGCGGCCTCGGGGTCGCGTTCGCATCCGCGTCCGTACAGGCGCATCACGCCCATCGTCGCCTGCGCGCCCGGTTCGCCGTCTGCGGCGGCGCGCCCGTACCATTTGAACGACTCAACGAGGTTCGTTGCGACGCCCCGTCCGTGGAAAAGGCATTCGCCGACGAGCATCTTCGCCTTCGAGTCCCCCGTCTCAGCCCGCGTCATAAGCCGGGCGAAGCGGTCTTCGTCGGTTTCGCCGGGCTGTTTCTCCAGGCTTTCCGGAAGGTCCGGCGGTGACGCCGGGAACACGGCGGCGCGCCGTTCCCCGCCGTTGTCCGCGTGTCCGCCGCCAGAAGGGCCGGAAAGCGCGAGCACGGCGGCGAGGACCGCAGCTGCCAACGCGACGACGACTCCGGCGACTGCCGCCAGATGCCATCTGGGCGCCGCCTCGAGCTCCAGCAAAAAGTCAAGAGCCGAACGTTGCCTTTCGGACGGGTCGTCGCTCGTGGCCTTGTGCAGCACGGCGGCGAGTCTCCGTGGCAGACGGCGCCCGTACGCAGCGCGGACCATCTTGCCGAGCGAATAGACGTCCGACCTTTCGTCGGACTTTCCCTCGACGAGCTGCTCCGGCGCTGCGAACCCCGGAGTGCCGACGCCGAATCTGCGGTCGTCGCGCTCGGTCTCGTCCTTTCTTCTCGCGAGGCCGAAGTCGATTAGGACTACGTCGCCGTTCCGGCGCATGAGGACGTTTGCGGGCTTGATGTCGCGGTGGATCCAGCCCCTGGAGTGGATGTCCGCGACGGCGGCGGCCAGTGCGCGCGCAAAGTTCCATGCCTCGGGCCGGTCGAGCGGCAGGAACGGCGCCTGGAGATATTCCATGACGAAGAACGGTGCGCCGTCCGCCTCGCCCGCCGCGAGAAGCGCGGGTATCGCGCCGCCGCCGATCTCGCGCATGGCCTCTATCTCCATCATGAACCGGCGGCGCATCTCAGCGGAGCGGTCGGTGAGAATCTTCAAGGCGCCGTCGCGCCCGGTTTTCGCGTTGACGGCCCGGTACACCTCGGCGGACCTGCCGGCCCCCAGATACGCCTCGATGCGCCATCCGCAGACGCTCGAGCCCATGCGTAGCCGTCCGGAAGGCCCCCGCTCCACGGGGCGCGCCGCCAGAAGGGCCTCTATGTCGTCAGCATCGTCTTCCACGGCAGAATCATGTACGCGGTCGCGGACAGCAGCGCGATCACAAGCCAAGCAGCTTCTTACGGAACTCCTGGAGTTCGCGCGCCTCCGCAAGGGGAAGAGACGTCTCTATCGATTCAATCTCCCTGATCTTCCCATCGCATT
>Ga0265298_10011748_pt1 | contig 10214 bp, 8 predicted proteins | sample AusTroGonzalo_MG_3_FD_193486 | JGI IMG/M metagenome (GOLD analysis project Ga0265298, IMG submission 193486) | Bovine rumen microbial communities from tropical cattle in Woodstock, Queensland, Australia - Gonzalo_01 | ecosystem: Host-associated > Mammals > Digestive system > Stomach > Rumen ... | reverse complement strand
CAATACGACTGGTATCCTCATACATCATTTCCTGTGCACAAACAGGTGTACATAGCGTATTAAATATGAAAATAAGGAGAAGAAATGTATATCTCATTTTTATTGTGGTTAGCGTTTAGCGGTTAGAGGTTAGCGAATTATGGGTTGGCTTATTGTTTAGTTTAAACTATGCACTATGCACTATGAATTATGTACTATGCACTAAAACGCTATTTTCTTACCGTTAACGATGCAAAGCCCCTTCCGTAGCCCATTGAACATTGAAGAATCCTCTTGCTCCTTGTTTTTTGAATTTTGAATTTTGAATTGCTGCGCAACTCTACGACCACTAAGGTCGTAAATCCCTCCAAATTTTGAATTTTGAATCTCTATTTTTGAATTTTGGATGGTTGTAGCATCATCCTCGATGAGTTCTATGCGGAAGTTATCCACCTTGAACCATCCTGTGCCATCGTTTGTGGTTGTGACGGTGCCGTCGCTCTTCATGTTGCCACTACGGATTCCCAAGGTCAATGATTCTCCAGCTGATACATGGACCGTCACCTCCATATCCTTCAGGATGAACGGTGAACCGCCAGTATCTCCTGCATAATCGGCAAAGGTGGTTTCCTCTCCCTCTGTGAAGCAGTTCTTGTAATCGCTCTCGTGTCCGAAGTATGCCACATTGTTGTTGGCAAACAGACGGGTAACGCCCTTCTTGTTATTGGCAACCCAAAGCTGACAGGTAATGCGGTAGGTACCTGCCTTCAGTTTGCTGGCAGGAATGGTCTGATAGAGTTGGAAGTCGGCAGGGAAGGGGATGGTATTGTACCAACAAACATTCTCGCCATGATGGTTCACGGCATCTCTGTTGATACCGTAGCTGGAACCGCTGAGCGTTCCCCTGACCTTCCATCCGTAGGGCAGGTATGCCTTCTTCTCTACACCGCCGTGATTGAAGGCTGTGGCAGAGGTCTGCTCAAAGTCGGGGTTCACCAACAGCTGCTCTGTTAGTGTCTTCTCGCTACTCTGTGGCAGAGTGGGGAAGACCGTTAGCCTCAGTTCCGTACATCCGTAGGGGATAAGACGTATTTTCTGTGCCGATCCGTTGGCCACCGTTGTGTTGGTACTTGGCGTAACGGGGTTGTAACGGTTGTCTAGTATGGTCCATCTGACAGGTGTTACATCTACCTCTATGGATACGGGAGCCGTCTCTTTGTCGAAGGGATAGGCGCTATTTAGCAGATTCTCGTTGGTAACGAGGGTAAGTTGCTGCTCGCCCTGCTTCATGCCATAGTTCCATTTTCCTGAAGGCGTGATGCTCCAGCACTTGAAGTCGGGATTCTCAGGCACCTTGCCTGCCATATTGTTGTAGACATTGGTGTCCTCTGTCATGGTCTGCGGGATGGCATAGCAATAGAGCAGGGGACCGCATTCTACGTATTGTCCCTGGTCGGCTTTCAATGTGCATATCTGGGGTTTCATCTCGAAGTCAACGCTTACTACATCACCATCCTGGAACTGACGGTTCAGCGTTGCAAAGCCTGAAGCAGACCCCTCTAAACCTCCCCGTAATGGGAGGCTTTCACCATTCACTTTTACTGTATAGTTTTTGCACCAGCCTGGAATACGGAACTGGAAGGGGAACTCCGTTGCGTTCTTCATACTGAAGCGGAAGTCGATATGTCCGCTGAAGGGATAGTGTGTCTCTTCTGCGATATGTACGCTGTCATCTCCCACCTTGAAGGCAATCTCCGACGGACTGTACATGGCAGCTACAATGGCGTTATTCTCTCCGCGCAACCACATCCGACTGGCAAAGTTAGGCATCAGACGGTGTATATTACCGGCACAGCACTCCGTCTCGTGGGTAGGACGATAAGCCTGCCAGGTAGAGCCGCGCTTGAAGTAGGTGTTGTCTGAATTGCCTGTACAGAGAATCTGGTTCAGACCCGAGAAATACTGCAGGGAGCGGAAATCCTTGGTGTGGCAGGCCGGTCCTGCATTAAAGACAGCCCGCTCTATGCGGTCGGCCCATTCGGCCTCACCTGTAGCGGTCAGGAAGTAGCCCAACGACCAGGTGTAGTCTATGATGTCGCACGTCTCGTGTACCTGATCTATGTCGTTGCCGACGGTATATTCTTCGCTGCTGGGCACACCGTCAGGCAGCAGATGGTCGCGCTCCAAGCGTCTTTCGGCATTCATTGCCAGATCCAGATACGACTTATCGCCCGTATAGGCATAGAGCAGCATGGGAATCTTCAGCATTTCGCTGTACGTCACGCCATGTATGTACAGGAAATCTTCGGCACCTGCTACCTTGCTGTCCAGCTCAAAGCCTCCGTTCTTATAGGCTGTCTTGGCCTTTGTCAGCAAAGCGCTCTGTGATTGCTGTCCGTATAGCCACATCATACCTTCTATATTAACAATATGGCGGCGACCGTTGCACAGGTCGGTGGTTGTCATAGAGTTATAGTTGTTGGTCAGGGCGGTACGCACCTTGCGGTCGCCTGTTACCTCGTAGTAGGCTTTCAGGGCACGGAAGAATACGGCCTGTGGCCAGAGGCTGGATATAACTCCGTTACCCAGTCTGCCATTGCTCTGCGGATGGTTCAGCGTATATTTAATACCTTCCTCGCCCTTGCTTATCAGCTCCTGATCCTTCAGCAGATAGCCTAGACGCAGCAAACCGTCGGTATAATAGGCAGTCTGCTCATATCGCCACCAGTCTTGACCATAGTTGCCATTGCGTGGAATATCTCCTGCCCACAGGCAGGTGTTGTATGGGTAGGAGAGTGCCTCGGGGTGACCTGTCATACCCTCCTTCATACGTTGCAGATATTCCAACAGCCAGCCTTTGGGTGTAATATCCTTTATTAATCCTTCGGTAAATACAGAATAGTTCTTGGCACTTGCCAATGATGTAGATAGCAGAAGACTACCAAAAATGATGCTTTTTAGTTTCACTTTTTGAAGCATTAGGTTAAAAATATACGTACTTTTATGGTTTTTGCGCTACAAAAGTACAAAACATCAACAAAATGTGCAAATAATCTTCTGCAAAATCGATATATTGGGACAAGCTTGGGTGCTTATTAGCTTAGTGATTTTATAGGCTATTGAATTTTTGGGGCATGGAGCAAGGGGCGAGGGGATAGTTATACACCTATAATTCAAAATTCAAAAACCAAAATTCAATATTTCTCTAACCTCCTAACCTCTAACCTCTAACCCCTAACCGCTAACCTCCTAACCACTAACCTCTATTTTTCAGTTCCTTCAACGCCTGGCAGAGCTGGTCGGGACATGATGTGGGCTTGGCACCGCAGCGTATGCCTTCCAGGCGTTCTATAACATCGTTAACCTTCTGCCCTTTTACCAGGCGGCTGATTCCTTGTAGGTTGCCATGGCAACCGCCTAAGAAGGATACTTGCTGAATTACGTCGTTCTCATCTACTGATACTGTAATCAGTTTAGAACATGTTCCCTGTGTTATGTATTCAATCTGTTTCATCTTTTTTTTATTTATTATTCAACGTAAACTATTAAGCCACTAAGCCACTATGCTAACCTCTAACCGCTATTTCAACGTCATAATCTTAGTGGGACAAGCTAGTGTACATTTGCTGCATTTGATACAGTCGGGATGCAGGTAGCCACTCTCCAGTCCACGACTATCGTAGGGTGTCAGCTGCATGGGGCAGACACGAGCACAGCTCTTGCACTTCATCTGGCAGCTACTGGCCACATGTATGTTGGTAAATGGTTTGGGTAGCGGATTCTTCTTGGGAGCAACCCAGTTAGAGAGTGTTCCCATAGGGCAGAACGAACACCAGGTGCGTGGTGCGTAGATGAACGAGAGGATTACACCCACAATGGTGGTCACTACAATGATAGTCCAGAATACTCGTCCGATGCCGCTCCACATAGCTAAACCACCCTCGTTCCAGGGAACGGTGAATGTCAACTGAAGTCCGAACATGCTGAAGATGAAGAGCACCATGAAGAGGCGGAAGCCGAAGGTGCGCACGAAGGCAGGAATGGGACGATGGGGAGAGTACTTAGACAGTAATCTGTCGTACATATTACCGCGTGGACATACATGTCCGCACCACCAACGTCCCTTCCAGATGCTGGTCAGTACGGGACCGATCATACAGATAATGGCTATGCTTCCTATCACGGGGAAGAACCAGCCAAGTGCTATATAAGCGATAATAATCCAATAGAGCGGATGCCCTGCAGTCTCAAAGTGTCTATGGAATCTTTTCTGTGCCATACCTTATTATTTATTCTTTAATGTATTTATAATGTTATCCAATTCTTCGGAAAATTTGTCTCTGTCGTTCAGGTTGAATGGGCACGCTTTCAACTCACTACCCATTCTGGAGGGTATAATCTTGTATGCCTGCTCCTCCATTTCCTTCCCTTTCTCTGTCAGGCTAACTATCTGCTGACGTTTATCCTGTTCCCCTTTCTTACGTGTAACAAAGCCTAACTTCTCCATACGCTGCAGTAGTGGCGTCACGGTATTAGTCTCTAACAGCAGTCGGTGAGCTATGTCGTTTACCGGTTGGCAGTCCTTCTCCCACAACACCATCATCACCAGATATTGGGGATAGGTAATACCCAATGTGTTGAGTAGTGGTGTATAGGCCTGCGTAACAAGGCGTGCCGCTGTATAGAGGCGGAAGCAGACCTGCTTGTCGAGTTGCAATTCCTTGTGCATATTCCTTCTGTTTATATCGCTTACGATGTTTCTGCGTGCAAAGGTAAAGACAAAATTTTATATCGCAAGCGATTTACCTACAACTTTAAGGTTGTTTAACAATAAATCGTTTACGATATAAACAGGGCGAATTATAGATCCTGTGTTAAAACTATTAAAATATACTGCCTAAAGACGGGTGTAAATCTTGTCAGGTAACCTAAGATTTACCTGATTTTTTATAATTTTTTTTCTTTTTGTCCTCGACAAATCATTTTTTATGTATATTTGCAAAAGCATTCCGAGCAAGTCCGTGTTGCATATTGCTCCATTGCTAAATTACTAAACTAACAACAACTAATAAAATACATATAAGAGAAAAAGATATATTATATATAACTGAACACCTCTTTTCTCTTCATGACAGGAAGCAGAGAGAGCTTGTATGATAAAATAGAACCCTAAAAACATCTTCCTTCATAGACTTTTATCTTTTATGGATACCCCCTTAATCTTATCATCAAAACTATTACCTGATCTTGACGAGCCACGTGCTGCGTACGGACTGCTCAGCCTTCTTCAGGTAGATGCTGCCATCGAGACACGCCATAGAGCTGCTCGCAAATATGTGGAAGCTTTGAAAGATGTTAAGGTTATCAGAATGTTTCCATACCTATTAGAATCTTCCGACGAAGGGTCTGGGCTGTGGCATAACTATGCCTATTTTCCCATCTTTGTCGAAGCGGAGGAATACGTATGACTGTCGACAGCGGCTGCAGTGATTTGCACCGAATATATGAATGACCTCACAAAAGAGGTTCCGATATGAACACATTGTCTAATGTGAAAACTGGAAGAGGCCAGGATAATCCTCCCAGCGTCAGGTTTACCCCTGATGCCTTCCCCGAAGCAAAAAGCTCAAAAACAGGGGTGTCGGTAAGGTATGTGCCCGAACCAAATAAGAAATGGTTTGTCTTTCGTATTTCATACGGAAGAGAAGACAAAGCATCCGATTATCTTGTGGAAGACGGAACCTATACTTATATAGCCAAGAAGATTGCTGAAAAATATGTGGGAGGAAAGCGAAAGAGATATCTGCAAACCCTCATACCAAATCTGTTGTTTGCCTATACAACACCGGAGAAAGCAAAAGAATATGTCAGCAACAAGGCAGGACTTTCATTCCTGAGTTTCTATTATAACCACTTCAAACTAGACGAAAACGAGAAGAATCCTCCACTGACGATTTCCGATGAAGAGATGAATCGTTTCGTTCTTGCCACCTGTAATATGAACAAGCATTTATTGTTTGTACAACCATCCCAGTGTCATTTCAAGGGAGGTGAACAGGTCCGGGTCATCGACGGTCCCTTTGCAGGGGTTGAGGGTAGGGTAGCCCGAGTAGCCGGTCAGCAGAGGGTGGTTATCTCTTTGTCAAGTATCGGCCTCATCTCCACAGCATATATCCCTACAGCCTTTTTAAGACGTATTGATGCAGATTGAGCAATGAAAATACGAATAAAGAACAACTATCGCACCAACAGGCTGATTCAGCTGCTTATCATCGCGGGAGACTTCGCGGTGCTGTGGGTGTTGCTTTACTTCCTGGTAGGCATCATTCCCCAGTCGGAAGGCTGGGACGAAGAAAAGGGACGTGCATTCTGGATGGTATGCACCTTTGCCTTCGTTGTTGCAGAGTATTGCTTCCCCTCTGTCATTCATGAGCGTGTGGTGGGTGCCAACGACATACTGCGCCGCAGTACAATGCTTGTAGCGACGTACACCTTACTGTCCTATTTGCTGCTGCGTGTCATTCATTTCACGTCCCGACTGGGCTGGCAACTGTTTGCCATGGGGCTTTTCATGCTTGTTCTCATCACTCTGGTGCGCTTCATGGAGCGATGGCTGGTGAAGAAGCTCAGGCAGTCAGGCTACAACACACGTAGTGTCACGCTTGTTGGCGAGGACAAAGAACTACTGCGCCTATACTACAAACTCATGAGTAACCCTACTTATGGTTACAGGGTTAGTCACATCTACGGTGACATTGAGGGGCTGAGTCATGACGGCAGCCTCAGCGACTTCGAAACACTATTGTCCCAGCCAAAGAGTCTGAAGTTGGCTGACGAGGTATATCTGTGTGTACCGCGAATGAAGCGTGAACTGATAGAACAGACCGCCCGTCTGTGCGACCACTGCATGGCCAAGTTCTATTATCTGCCTACTGCGGAAGAAAAACTAAACCTACAGCCAATCCTCATTGACGACATCGGGGTCATGACTACCTACACCAGTCCGTTGGAAGAACCGTTGAACAGATTGTTTAAAAGAATATTAGACATAATCTTCTCCATCCTATGCCTGATACCCACAGCAATACTTTTACCGTTCATTGTATTGGTGATAAAGCGGCAAAGTCCTGGCCCTGTTTTCTTCCGACAGAAGCGTACAGGACTCAGCGGACATGATTTTTATTGCTATAAATTCCGCTCCATGCGTGTGAATGGTGATGCGGACCGTCTGCAAGCCACCAAGGACGATCCGCGCAAGTTCCCTTTCGGTGATTTCATGCGTAAGACCAACATTGACGAGCTGCCACAGTTCTGGAATGTGTTGATTGGCGATATGAGTATCGTGGGTCCACGGCCACACATGCTGGCTCATACCGAGCAATACGATAAACTAATAGATAAGTATATGGTACGCCACTTCGTCAAGCCCGGCATCACCGGTTGGGCCCAGGTGACGGGCTTCCGCGGCGAGACCCGTGAGCTTTGGCAGATGGAGGGACGTGTGGAGCGCGACATCTGGTATATGCAGCACTGGAGTTTCTGGCTCGATCTGCGCATCATTTGGCTAACAGTCAAGACAGTTTTCAAGAGGGACGAAAGGGCGTATTAAAGGCTACTGATAAACGAATAGAAATTAATAGAACAAATAATCAGATTTAACAAAATGAAAGAACCTATTGAAATGCGCAATCTCTACGAGCATGAGACTGACGCTTACAACCTGAAAGACTTCAAGCCCCAGATTGTTGATGCTGAGTACCTGAAGCAACTCGGTGTCACCATTGAACCCTCCGAGGAAACCCTGCAAGGACTCATCCGGGGGTCGAAACTGTTTATGAAACGCTTAGAAGAACACACCGTCATCCCCAAGTCTGTGCTTTATCTGGAGGACTGCGACCCCGACACCGTGGAGACCGAAATCCACAACTACACGGGCCGCTGCCCGACACTGACCTTCGAGGTGAACCCCATCAAGGGCTGTCACGTGGGATGTCAGTACTGCTTGGTAACCGACGGCGTACACGAACAGAAGCTGGTGGCCTACGAGAACTACCACCTCTATGTGCGCAAGCTCTTGGAAGAGATGAACGGTGCTTGCAGCGAGAATCCTAATGCTGTGACCAAGGAAGATATTCAGGAACGCAACCGGCTGCTCCAGGAACTGGCCAAGGCCATTGTCGAGGCGCCAGAAAAGAAGAAGGAAATAGAGCAGAAAATTGTAGTTCTGAGCCGCGGCAAGAATTGGAACCACTACTATTACTTCACGCCCAAAACCGAGGCACTGCAGGAGCCGACACTCTACACAGGTATCGCTCACCGCATCCTGCGCGAGTTCATTGCTCACTTCAAACGATACCCCAACTCCAACGCCCGCCTCTTCATCGCATCGAAGGCCGGCACCAAGCATCTTTTGGTGGAGAACGAGGGCGAGACCATACTCGACCTCTTCGAGCAGCTGAAGGACAAGATGCAGTTCAACACCTCGGTGAGCATCATGCCCAAGCCCTTCCGCGACCTCTTAGAGCCCTACGCCGCCCCGATAGAGGAGCGACTGGCCGCAGTAAAAATGTGCCAGGAGCGCGGCATACAGGCCAACTCGGCACTGGTGCAGCCCATCTTCGTGCCCTATCTCACCGACGAGCACATCAAGGAGTTCTTCGACATGCTCCACGATGCCGGCATCGTGAACTACAAGCCCGAGTTCCTCACCGCCTGCATGGAGAACCTAGCACAGTTGGGACAGTGGCTGGGCTACTTCGACAAAACGATGGAGCGCGACCTCTACATGGACTACATCAGCCCAAAGAATGCCGACCACCGCAAACAGCGCGGACGCACCGCCCCCAACCGTGCGCTCTCCATCGAGAACATCCAGCGGCTGATGAAATACACCGACACCATCGGCATGTCAACGAGTATCTGCTTCTGGGTGCGCAACCAGCTGAAGGTGCCCACGAGCATCATCCCCATTATTAACCGCAACGGCTTCCAGTGCTTAGGCTACCAGTCGAGACTGTTTAGAAGTGAAGAGTGATGACCCCCTCACCCACTTTAGGGGGAATAGAAGTTAGTGTAACTGTGAATTGTGAATTATGAATTTTGAATTATCCTGTCAGGATGTTTGCTTTCAGTTGTTCGCTGACAAGACCGACTACTATCATCACTGGTATCACGCCAAGCCGATGCTGATTACCTCGGAGCGGCGCGACGAACTGCGGCGCATGCAGGCCCTGCTCTACAAGTGCATCGCCTATATGGCGGAGCACTACCGCGAGTGGGTGCCGGAATACATGCCATTAGACGAGAAGGTGATGGAGATTCTGGACCGCCAGAGTCGCTATCCCTTCCGAGCAGGCGCCTACCGCCCGGACTATATCATCAGCGACGACGGACGGCTGCTGTTTGTCGAAATCACCAGCCGGTTCTTCGGACACGGCATCTGGGCGAACTACCCCTCGGAGGTCAAGGCACAGAAGTTCATGGCAGCGCATCCCGGAGCATCTTGGGAGAGCAGCTACGACGAATTGCTGACCTACATGCGCGACATCATCCCCGCAGGCCGTCCACTCTATGTGCTAAAAAGCAGCGACCGAGGTAGCGAGAGTACTTTCTACACGAAGTTCTATGAGTACTACGGGCATGAGGTGACCGTCTATGAGGCTGCCGAGGTGGAAGCGAATATCGACCAGTGGAGTCACGACGCGGTGGTATTCAGTGCGCTCAACCAGCATGACCTGCTGTCCTTCAAGATGGAGACCCTGCAGGCCATGATAGATGTGCGGATGCTGAACGACTTCCGCACCATCTTCCTGGCTCATGACAAACGCTTCCTGCATCTTATCTTCGTCGATGACTTTACACGTCAGTGCCTTACGGAAGAGGAAACGGCATTCTTGCGGCAACACACCATCCCTACCTATTTATATAATAATATGTATAAGGAGATTTGGGAGGATGCCCTGCAGCACAAAGACCGATACATCCTCAAGCCCTACGACCTCGGCAAAAGTGTAGGCCTATATGCCGGCGTGATGACCGATGAGGATACGTGGAAGAATGCAATTTTCAATTCTCAATTGTCAATTTTCAATTCTAACAACATCCTCCAGCCCTTCATTCACCAGCGCACCTATCCCTGCGTGTGGGAGGGCAAGCATTACGACGAGTATGTGTGTGGCATGATGCTTTGTATGGACGACCGCTATTTCGACAGCGGGGTGTTCCGCACAAGTAGT
>Ga0265298_10011747_pt1 | contig 10214 bp, 14 predicted proteins | sample AusTroGonzalo_MG_3_FD_193486 | JGI IMG/M metagenome (GOLD analysis project Ga0265298, IMG submission 193486) | Bovine rumen microbial communities from tropical cattle in Woodstock, Queensland, Australia - Gonzalo_01 | ecosystem: Host-associated > Mammals > Digestive system > Stomach > Rumen ... | reverse complement strand
GTATATTGTCAGCCGCTATGCTTGCTGCCAGTCTCTCTCTGATCGCCTCCGGCTTTCTGTCCTTCGCGCCCTTCGGTATAAAAAGCCTGTCGGCTATTACCCCGCTTCGTATAACGTCCAGCAGTACGGGTATATAGTCCAGCTGTATCGCTATGGCGGGTGCGCCGTACTTCATAAGCGCCAGCGTGTCTGCTTCATCCGTTACCAGGTAAGCAGAGCGTGCCAGGTTCAGCGTATCGCGTGCGTTTGCCGTCCATACCTCCATATTAAACTGCTCCGGGGTCTGTAACACTAACCGTTCGGCCTCCGTCAGTCCGTCAAGATTTGAGTTATCCATTTGGATTTCTCCTTTTTATCATTTATTGGTTTTGTTTTTGTTTTACGTTTCAGTTTTTGCGCGGTTTCTTTTGGTTTTGTCTTGGTAGGGGGGCATCTCAAAAATGCCCCCTATATCAAGACTTCTTGATAGTCTTGATAGTCTTGAAGGGGTTTTTAGCCTCGGAAATCTCCATGAATGGTATGCTTTTTCTCCATGAATGGTATGCTTTTTCTCCATGAATGGTATGCTTTACGTTGTTTCTTGGAGATTTTCAAAAGCCTGTTCATCCGTGAAATTATACTTGATGTAAGCCTTTAAGAAATCGTCTATTTTCTTTTCCGGCTGCATCCCGTCTGATAGCGGCTTTCCGGCCTCCATGCAGAAATCCCATTTAAGGCTTGAAACAGCCTCAATCTCCCGCATAGCCTTTAGAAAAGGATTGATAATGTACTCCGTGTATCGTCCGGCATGGTCTTTCAATACCTTGTCTTTTGTAGGGTAGTCCGTGGCATCCAGCAGCGCGGAAACGGAGACGATATAGGACGGCTTCGCCTTGCGGTGTCCGTTGATATTGCAGAGTTCCGCAAGTTTCATAGCCATTAAATAAGCGTTCGGCGTTCTGTTGCTGATCTGTAGAAACTCTGCCCTGTATGGCATAACGGGAGACGTAAGCAGGGCGGCGGTTAATGGCGTGGATACCTCTACCCGCATTTCGTTGTTTTTGACTTTGACGTAAGGAAACGGGTGTATGCCCTCAAAGCCTTTTTTTACGCCCTTGCTTGTGATCTCTTTCCATTCAAGCCCAGCCCGGAAAAGGGTTTCGCCCATCTCTACAAAGTTCGGCCTCTCTTTGTCTAAAGACGGCTTTGTAGTTTGAAGCCCGCGTACTTTACACCATTCTTCCAGCGGGATATTTACAATACGGTTTGCGTTCTGAAACTGCGTTAAATCTACCTTGCCGCCCTTCGGTCTGCCTACATAGTTGTTTTGCGCCGTCAGCTTCATTACTATGTAGTCCATGAGCATCTTTACTGAAACGTTCCATTTCTTTAGAACGTCTGAAATATACTCTTTCTCCGTGGTAGGTATGAGTTTTTCAAGTTCTTTCTGTTCGATATGCAGTGTTACGCTTGCGCTGCCGCCCTTCCTGGAAACACGTTCCATTCTTACCCCCAGCCCTACATCATCTTTAACATAGTCTTTCGTACTGTTGCGGTGTGTGATACCCCGCAGCCGGTTATAGCCGTCTCTCTGCGCCATAAGCAGAAAAGGTAAGATTCTGTCCGGGTCTAATCCCTTCGCCTCCGGCTTTGTCTGATCGAGGGGGAATAACTCTAACTGTTCGTCTTGTTCCTCCGGCGCTGCCGTCTCTTTCTTTCCGGGTTTGATCTCTGCAAGGTACGCCTCTATCTTTGCAGGTGAGACGTTCAGCGCTTCGGCAATCTCCGGCTGTAAGTCCGGGTTCAGATAATAGCAGGTTACAATCTGATCGCAAAGCATCCGTTCTGCCAGCATCATCTTTTCCCGCTTCGCCGTGTCCTCTATGGCGGCTCTGATCTGTTCGCGTGATTGTGCGGCGGCTAACTTGAAAAGGGTTATAGTCTCCTTCGCCAGCGCCCGCATATCATCTGCCGTGAATAACGGCTTGTCCGGGTCTTGCTTGTCCGGCATCCACTTTGCAAAAGACGGGATAGCCAGCGTTTCCGGCTGTTTCTCCGTGTCCGGCGTGATCGCCTTGTTTTCCGTGTTATCGTCTGCCATTGTCAGCCTCTTATAAGTTCGCTTTTGTTCGCTCTCGTTTTTACGTCCTATAATGCCAATTATCGGACGTTCAGCCCTTCGCCCGTTCCTGTCTCCGGCGCTCTATCTCTGCCGCTGTGATGCGCCATTGTCTGCCGTACTTTGTGGCTTTCAGCCGTCCGGCCTCTATCCAGCGGATAACGGTTAATCTCTGTACGCCGAACAGTGCGGCGGCCTCCCTTGTCTTGTAAAGCGTCATTGTCAGCCCTTCTTGGTCTGTTCGTCCTCGGCTTTGGTTTGCGCGATAAACTCTGCCAGGACGGTTTCTATAAGATTGTTTGCGCTCTGCTTGCGGCGTTGCGCTATGTACTGTATGCCCGTGTAGATGCTTGGGCGCATTAAAAGCTGTACTCTCCGGCTTCGCGGTTCGTAAAAGTCGGCTGCGGCCTTGTATTCGGTTACTTGCCGTGTGATCTGTGGCTTCGCGGCTGCGGGCTTTGCCGTCTCCGGCTTCGCCTGGGCATCGGCGGGCAAAAACTTCATAAGGGGGCTTTCGGAAAAGGTCTTGTTCGGCATGGTTAAAAAATCTCCTCTAAAAGGTGTGTATAGTCCATAGCGCCCGCACTCCGGGTGCTGTATGTGTATATGTCTTTTCCCATCGCCTGGGCTTCTCTGATCGAAACGGTTTCCCGTATGCGCGTACTGAAAAGCCTTGCCCCTATGCCGTCTGCGGCCTTCTGCAATACGGTTTCCGTGTCCTTCGTCAGCTTCTGCCGTGGCGTGTAGCGCGTGAGCAGTATGCCCGCTATTTTCAGCTTCGGATTGCAAGCGCGGCGTATTCCTTTGATCGTTTCGGCTATCTGTGCCAGGGCTTGAATAGATAACACGTCCGGCAAGCATGGAATAATAACCGCGTCTGCCGCCGTCAGCGCGGCAACCGTCAGCGCCCCCAGTGCGGGCGGCGTGTCTATAACGCAGTAATCAAAGCGCTTGCTTATGGGCTTTAGTGCCTCTGCCAGCGCGTACGCTTTCCCGGCAAGTGTCGCGTCTGCCCCTGCAAGAAACGGCGTGCCGGATATGATCTTGCCCGCGTCCGTGGTCTGCATGGCATCTGCGGCGGCGGCTTTGCCCGTCAATACGTCCAGGGCGGTTAGGCCGTCCAGCTTCGCGCCCATGATAAAAGACAAGTTCGCCTGTGCGTCCAGGTCTACGAATAAAACGCGTTTCCCCTTCGCTTTCAGCCCTGCGCCTATGGCGTGTGCCGTTGTAGTCTTTCCTGTGCCGCCCTTCTGCTGGGCTATGGTTATTGTTTTCATCCGGCTTGCTCCCCTGTGTATGTGTTTGTATGTATGTGTGTGTGTAGTTCAGAATATGGCGGCGGCTACCCTTGCTTCGCTCTGATTGTTCGCCCGTTCAAGCGCGTGGCTGTATATCATGGTAGTGTTAAGGCTTGTGTGTCTCAAAAGCTGTTGCGTCTCTTGCGGTGTGCCTCCGTTTAACAGGTTCAGCGTGGCGCAAGTGTGCCGTAAGCTGTGCGCCGTCAGTCTGCTTGAATCGTAGCCCGCTGCTTTCATGTGATCTTTTACGATACGGCTAATGCTGCGGGTAGTCATGCGCCCGCCTCTGCTGTTATTGCTTGCGCTTGCGAATAAGGGCGCTTTCCCGTAGTTCTCGCCCCTCGCTTTCAGATACTCCCGGATTGCCCTTTCAACCTGCGGAACTATCTTTACATATTCGGTCTTTTCTTCATGCCCCTTGCCCTGTATGTAAAGTACGGCTGAATCTCCCGCCGTCCGTATGTCCTCAATGTTCGCCCGTTCCACTTCGATACAGCGTAGCCCCGTTGTTACCATGAGCGTTAATATTGCGTAATCCCGCTTGCTGGTTTCCGTGTCTTTGTCTGCCGTACTGAATACGGCTTTAACCTGTGCGCTTGTGAGGTAGTCCTTTTTATAGCCCCTGTCCAGCTTCGCGCCCTTTACATGGTCTGCGATATTCGGATAAAAGCCCTCTTGCGCCGTCCAGCGGAAAAACAGCCTTGCCGCCGTCATGTGTAAAGAGATCGAGGACGGCTTGTAATCCCGTTTCAGCCGTTCGCGGTATTGCAGAATGTCTGCCCGCCCTGGGCGCGTGATATTCCGGCCTCTGAAATAGTCCAGCATCCGGCGTATGCTTGCCCGGTACGTCTCTATGCTCTTGGGTGCTACGTCAAGAAAGCCTATGAAATGCCCTGCCAGCGTTTCCAGGTCTGCCGTCTGCGTCTGTGGGGTAAGTTCCTGCGGTGTGTATGCAAGCGCGCTTTCCATGTGTTCAAGCCTCCGGGTGTCGGTGTGTGTATATCTTGGCACTAAATATAACATGGTGCGCCGTCAATGTCAAGCCAAAAACAAGCGTAAACGTAAAAAAACACAAAAAATATGTATCTTTTTCGGATATGCTGATACTGTAAAAAAGTCCATGTGCTGATATGCGCTTGCCCGGTTAGCGTGTTTCCTGGGCGGCTACGGCCTTATATCGCTCTGCGGCGTGGCGTAGGAAATGCCGGAGAAAGTCATACACAAAAGCCTCGCCGTCCGTTCGGTCTTTGGCAAAGTAAACCGGCATCCTGTAGCGCTGCATGATAGAAAAGATGCTTTGTACTGCCGCGTCCGGCTTCATGTGGCTTCTGTATCGTCCGGCTTGAATGATCGCCAGCGGTGCTTCTATGAGCAGGGCGGCGCTCTGATAGCCTCGCAACCGTTCAAGCTCCCGCGTGAATCTGTCTCTATCGTGAGTAAGACAGCCCAGCAGGTCTGATAGTTCTTTGCGCTCTATCGCTACTTCGTCAGTAAATCCCGGTAAAGAGTAATCCCCTGCCGTTAATGCGCCTGGTATTACCTCCACCGGGTATCTGCTGAATGTGTACGGCGTTTGCTCTCGCGTGTCCGTAATGATCTGCATTACTTGGCCTCGCCCGCCGTCTGCTCCTGGGCGCTGATAAAGCGCTCTAATTCCTCGCTCTTGATGCGGTTTCTGCCGCAGATACGCGTGAATCTGATCTTTCCCTCCCTGTGCCAGTTATAGAGCGTCTGCGGGTGTACTTTGAGCGTGGCGGCAACTTCTTTGATCTTGTAAAACTCCGGCATGGTTACGCCTCCTTCGTTTTGAGGTTTTCAAATGCAAGCCCTGCCAGCTTGTCCAGGGTGTCTCTGATTGCATCCGTCATGTGTTCCGCGTCCGTCTTGTCCGGGTCTGCGGCTTCGCGTCTCCGATAGTCGGCAATAATCGCGTCTTTCCGCTTGATAACGGCGGCAAGCAGCGCCAGCATATCTGCGAACAGGATAATTTCTTTCTCAATGATTGCGCGGTTTGCTTTGGTAAGTTCGTCCATGATTTCTTGTCTTTCTGCCCGGTCTGGGCGGTTTGTGTATGTGTGTAGGTTTGCCGTCATGCTCAATCTGTGCGGCGGGTGTGTATGTGTATGTGTGCTTACTTCTTGCCCGTGGTCTTGCCCTTGTTCGGCGCGTCTGCCGGCGCTTCTTCGCCCTCGGAGATAAGCCCTTTGATCTGCTTCGTAATATCAAAGTCAAATGCGCTTGCCGCCTTGCGCCGTAGTTCTCTGATACGTTCGATTTCTTCGCGGTCTGCCTTATCCCGCATTTCATCCCGCATGAGTATCATACCTTCAAGCATGGCAATATCCTTGCGCTCTTCTTCGGCAACCGTCAAGAACAGCTTGCAAGCCCTGCGCCAGCTATCGGCGCTCTTGGTTTCGGCGGCAATCATAAGCGCCTTGCTTGCTTCAATCCATCTGCGCTCCCTCGCCTCGGTAACTTCTGCGTCTGCCTTGCGGCCTCTCTTTGAAGCCTCGTACATCTGCTTGTAAAGATCGCTCTGATCTCCGTGATTGTCTACTTTGCTTCCGTTCATCGGTAAGCCTCCCTTTGTTGTTAGTTACGCGCCCTATAAAATTTAGCGCATGAAACAATATAAAGCCATTTCAAGCAAAAATCAAGCGTTTTTCTGCTAATTATCGCGGAGATAACAGAAAACACTAAAATACAGCAGTTTACATAAGCGTTTCGATAAGGGCAAAAAAAGAGACGTGCGGCGCGTGTCCGTCCGTCTCTCCCCCTCGGTCTGTGGTGTGCTGTTTCAGCGGTTCAGCATCTCTTTTGCAAGTTCATCCAGCCGCCCTTTGTATTCCTGGGCTATCGCTTGGATTTCCTCGCGGCTTTCCGTTTCCTCCCATGCGGTCTTTTTGTATAGTTCAACCTCAAGCGCCCCTGTTGCGGCTTGCCAGTCTTGCGCCGTTCTGTGGTCTACCGTCCAGCCCTTGCAGCTGCCTTGCGGCGGTGTAAACAAGAGTTTGTCAGCGTGTGCGCGGATTTCCCATAGCGCGTGCATCTTGAAGATTGTTAGTGTCTGCGGCGTTCGGTTTCGCTCCTTTTCCTTTTCGGCTGCTTCTTTGGCTGCGGCTTCTTCTTGAGTTTTTTTTTGATCGTACTCCCAGTAGCCCTTTTCAATCTCGTTTTCAGACGGTGTGGCTTTCTTCGCCCGTTCCTGTCTGAACTCGTTAAAGCGTTTAACCGCGTCAGCTATAGCGTTATTGATTGCGGCGTTGTACTTCTGCTTCTGTTCATCCGTGAGAAAGTCCACTTGCTCCCGCAGCCTTGCCCCTGCATACTTGATTACAGATAGCGTGTCCGTTCTGATCGAATCGTACAAAAGCATCTTTTCCCGGTTCAGTTTGATTTCTGCGGCCTCCGTGTCAAGCTGCATCTTTTTGGCCTTCGCTACCAGGTATGCGGATTGTGCCGACATTTCAGCCTTGCCGTCCGTGATCGCGGCGGCTTCGTCCTCCGTGAAGATGCGGTAAAGCGTCCGTCTGCCGTCCTTTTTCGTAGCGTACTGCCCCCGCTGGGCGCGTTTTCTTGCGCCGTCAATCGTGATACCTTCTTGCTTTGCCAGTTCTTCAATCGTAAGCCAATCGGACATAACGTCCTCCCTTCTTTTGTGTATTTTTTTGTCCTCTGTCCAGTTTCTAAAAGCCTTTGGCTTTTAATGGTTTGCGTACTGGACAAAAACTAAAATTTCAGATTTGATAAATATGTTGACCTTGACGCGCCCACCTTCGATACCGCCCCCATCCGGGAAGAACCTACTTTGTTTAGGGTGCTAAATGTTTTAGAGGTCTTAACCATTATACCCCCTGCCCTTTAGGGCTGTTTCCTTGCGTTTTAAGACGGGGGTAAGCCCCTGCGCCGTGTGTCTGCCGTGTCTGCGGTTATCATGCGTCTAATGCCCCTTTGCGGTGATTGTCTCGCGTCCGTCAATCTTTGCGCCCGTCCGGGTGCGGCGGCTGGTCTGCCCGCCTGGTCTGCTCCATGAGTTTTAGGGCTGCGGCTATTCTTTCGTCTATAACTCTGTTTAACTTCGCGCCCAGGGGGGAGGGGGAGGGGGCTATGTTGTTTGCCTTTAACACTTCGTCCAGCAGTAAAACAAAAGCAGAGCGTGGCGCTGCCGTCTCGCCCTTCATCCACTTTGAAAGCGTCTGCCGTGATACTCCGAATTTCTCCGCGTCATGCGTTGCCGTCAAATTCAGCCATTCGGCGGCGGCTTTGAATACTTCGGCATCCTTCCGCTTGGTCTGCTCGGTCTGCTGCCGTTCTTCGGCTTTGGCGGGTCTGCCTCTGTGCCTGGTCTGCGGTTTCTGTTCGTCCATTACCATGATCTCCGTTTAAGGTTATCAATCTCTTTCTGTTGCGCTTCGATAAGTTCGCGCTGTTTGGCTATAAGTTCGCGCTGCCCTTTGATTATATCGGCCTGCTCTGAAATAATGCGCTCTGCCTCTGCCTGTGCCGGTGCTTGCTCGGTCTGTGCTTCGGCCTCGCCGTCCTTCATGCCCCGTACTACGGCGGCAATCAATCTGCTCTGATAGTTTGACTTCATGGCGCGTGTTCCTTTCAGTTCTTCGGCGTTACATTGTAGCGGAAACTTGCGGCGGCTGCGAACAGGTCTATAGCGGCGTTGCTGTCCGTGTTCCGTTCCAGGAAAGCCCGCACAAAGTCCGTAATAGTTGCGGCCTCTGCGGTCTGCTCTGCGTTTCTTATGATCTCTGCCATATCCTGCCCGCTGTAAATCTTCCGGGCTTCGTCCTCGTAGTTCCAGGGCTTTTCAATGTGATCTCTTGCTTCTGCGGCTGGTTTCGTGTTCGTTTTCATCTTTTGTGCCTCCGTTGGGGTTAGGGTTTGCGGTCTGTCAGATAATATAGCCTCGTTTTTGAGATTGTCAAGCCCTGCCCGTAATTTTTTCTGCTCTTTTTCTTACGTCCTCCACGTAATTTTTTACCCTCAATCAATTTAACATAATGTATGTTATGCGACACTATATGTGTATGTGTATAAGGTAAGCCGTTTATTTATAGCGTGTTATAACTTTGCTTGTTATGTGTGATAGTTTACCGATTAACATATAACGTCGGCATGGTCTGCGTGAACAGGACAGCTGCGGAAACTCTGCTATATATCGGTAGTCCTTCCGCGTCCTTCCGTCAGATTTCATAGATTCGGAGTACCTTCTTGCCCGGTAGGGGTCTGCGTTTCCGTATTCCCTTGCGGGCTGTCGGTTTCGTCTACGTCCTTTAGTAGATCGTCCGGCAGGGGTTCAAGTTCCGGCAGGGTTTCATAGCTTGGCGGCGTGGTCTTGCGCTTGATGCGTACGCCTCCACCGTGTGCCAGGATAAATGCAAGGGCGGCGGCTTTCTCTTGCTCCGTTAGATCGTCAAGCCTCGCCATTCTCTCTACCTTCCGGCCTCGCTTTCTGAATGTGTACTTTGCAAGCGTGGTATCCGTTCCCCCTTCCGGGATTAGGATTTCCCGCAGGGCTGCAAGGGTAAAGTGTGGCGTGTCTGAAAACAGTACGTCTTTCATCTGTTCCGTGTTCCTATCGCTGAAACGTCCGGCAGGTCTGCTATGCCGTACTTATGCCCGCCGTTTGCTTCTTCAAAGAGATTGAAGCGCGGCGTGTACTCAAATTCTACCGTCTGCCCGGTCTTTCCGCTTCGGTTCTTGAGTATGACGGCTTCGATTTCTCGCGGTTCTTTCTGCTTCGCTGCGTCTACGTCAAAGTCTTTAGCCCCTGCCCCCTTCAACTGCAAGCCTATAACTACGTCTGAACTATACTCAATCGCGCCGCTTTCCTTTAGGGCTTTCATGCTTACCCGTTCGCTGTAGTTGTCTCTGTTGAAACTGGAAATGCAGATTACCGGCGTGTTATAGTCTCTGCTGATGCGTTTTAGTTCCAGTACGGCTTTGTCCGTGTTGGTCTTGTCCGTGGCGTGTGGGTCTGCCGGTGCTAATATTTGCAGGTAGTCTACAATCACTACCGGCGCTTCGCCTCGCATTTCGATATGCTGCTTGATCGCCAGCCGTACTTTTGCTACGCCTATATCGCCTATGCCCTCCATGAAATACAGGTGCTTCGCCATTTCCTTATAGATCGCTTTCGCCTGGTCTATGGTCTGCCGTTCGCTTTCGCTGTACTTCGCGTATCTCGCGCCCTGCAATATGCCCTGTACGGTCTTGCGGTCTTTTTCTGTCTCTGCCGTCTCCGTGGTGATACGGCTAATGCTCTTTGCCATAAGTTCAAATACGGACATTTCCAGCGCTATAACAAGTACGTCCTTACCTCTTGCCGCTATGCTGTCTGCCATCTGCATGGCGAAGGTAGTTTTTCCCAGCGAACTAATAGCGCCTATGGTGTAAAGCCCTGCCGTCAAGCCTCCGGCCTCCCTGCCGTCTCCCAGCGCCATATCTAACGTGTGAAAGCCCGTAGAGATTACAGGACGGCTTGCGCTCTCTTTGATGTACTCCGTCAGAGCGTCCAGCCTCCCCGCGCCCGTTACGTCTTTTTCGTACTGTATGCGCTCCTGGTCTATTACTGCGTCATTCTTTTTAATCCATGCCGGAAACGCTCCCGGCTGTTTGTGCTCGTAGTCTGTAACCGTCTCCACTCCGTCCGGCAGGGCGCAGGTATAAACGCGTATCGGTATATTGTCAGCCGCTATGCTTGCTGCCAGTCTCTCTCTGATCGCCTCCGGCTTTCTGTCCTTCGCGCCCTTCGGTATAAAAAGCCTGTCGGCTATTACCCCGCTTCGTATAACGTCCAGCAGTAC
>Ga0265298_10011746_pt1 | contig 10216 bp, 8 predicted proteins | sample AusTroGonzalo_MG_3_FD_193486 | JGI IMG/M metagenome (GOLD analysis project Ga0265298, IMG submission 193486) | Bovine rumen microbial communities from tropical cattle in Woodstock, Queensland, Australia - Gonzalo_01 | ecosystem: Host-associated > Mammals > Digestive system > Stomach > Rumen ... | reverse complement strand
TGGGAAAATTGATACATGGATTGTAAATCATGCATCTATGGCCAGATCTGAAGAAGAAATTAAAGCAAAAGCAGATGTGTACAAACAATTCAACGAAGAACAAAAGAAGAAATACGTAGAATTATTCGGCGCACCAGAGTTCAACCCTGTAGAATTAGGATTAAAATAATGGCAAACTGGCTTATGGAATTAACAAAACTGTCCAAGACAGATAAAACCGCACTTGAATTGTTACGACAATTAAAAGGTGCAACCACAGAAGAAGAAAAAGAAAAGGCTAAACAAAATGGCAAAGAATACATCCAAAACACCAAGGAAACACCGGTACAAACCAACGACACCGAAACCACAGCCGAAACCACGGTTGAAGTGGTATCAAATCCTGTGGAACAAGACAAAGATGTGGACAGCAGTGATATTGTTGCACCTGTTCATGTTGTTCAAAAGAAAGAAGTAGAAGCAAAATACGATATGTCTGAACCTGCATTTAACCCACGTCTTGCCAAAATGGGCATAACAAGGGAAGAAGAGTTGTTTCAAATGCACGTATTTGTGCGTAAATTGACACGTGAAGAAAAAATGGAAATCCGCCGTAGTATCTACCAAAAAAAGAAAAATTACACGCGTACAACACAGGAAAAATTCCGTCAGCAACGCGCAGAAAAACTGGCAGCACTACAAGCAGACCCAGAATATCAAAAATACCAAAACCAACAGAGATATGTAATTCGTATTGTTGAAGCACTTAAAAACCACTATAATATAGATTGGATGCTGAAAAACATAGAAGGATTAACTGTTGATGTAATCCGTGAACTATTACAAACACCAGCAAATGTGAATAAGTTCAAGGAAGCAAAAGACACATTCGTATCAAATTTCTACAAACGATACGGAAAATAAAATTATGTCATGGGAAATAGGGGTTAACCACACCCCTATTTTTATATTGAAAAACCAATTTAGAAATGTTTATAATAAGAATAGCAAGAGATTAGACCCTTGTTTTCAAAAAACGTGGCACGACTAGAAATAGACCCACAAAAATCCCAAAAAATAAGGCACGACTGATAAATTGCTTTTGTAAGCCAAATAACACTAACAAAAGGAGTTATCAAATGAACGATATTTTGGCAATGTATATTACGTACTTTGATCCATTAGTCAAAGAAGCGTATCAAACAAAAACTACCAACTTAATTGCTGGTACAACTGTCCGTTCTGGCGAAAAGGGCGAAGATGCTCGTTTTGCAAAGTCCGGCAAATTCATCGCGCAAGCGTTAGTTCCTGGCGCAATCGGTGTTCCACAACAGATGGGATATGCACCTGTGAACGCAGTTGTCAATGACGTGTATGTAGATTTCGTTATTGAATATCGTAATGCACCAAAATTGAACATTGACGAAGCACGCGTTAACACAGACAACGCAGTATATGCTTTGAACCGCGCTATCGGTCAAAACATCATCGATCAATTGAACGCAGGCTATGATTCAACAAATATGTTGTTGCAACACGGTTCTGACCCAATGTCCACAGACATTTTGTCCGAAGCGAAAGGTTTGTTGCGTAACAACGCAGTTCCAATGGACAACTTGACATTGGTTGGCCCAGCCACAATGCAAGAAGACATGGAAGACGATACAACTTGGACAAACTTCTTGACCAACGACTATCGCCCATTAGTAACTGGCGATGAAGTAAAAACTTGGATGGGTGTTAAATGGGAATTCGTTCCAGCATCTCAACCAGACTACAAATTGCCAGCTGGTCCAAACAGTTCTGTCGGATCTGAAACCGTTATGGCGTTCTTGTTCGACAAAGCCGCCGTTGGTACCTTTATCGGCAAATTGCGCGAAGTTCATGTCGCGGATGCGCCACAATACCACGGTTACTATCACTCATTCTGGTGCTCAACAGGTTCTGTCGTTATTGACGACAAGGGCGTTGTGGGTATCGAATTGGCTGCTTAATCAAAGGAGTAAAAAATGGCTTTCGCAATTAAAAACTTTGGTTCAGAAGTCGCAAATGCAAAATCCATCTTGGGCGGCATTTGCTACTATCGTTTCTTCAACGAAGATGGCGATACAATCACAACAGCCGGTTACTTCCCAGGCAATTTAGGCTTGAAAGTAAATGACCGTATCTGTGTGATTCCAGATGACCCATCCAATGCTGACGTATGGTACTATGTATCTGACGTGACAGATGGTGTTGTCACAGTAGCTGCTTTATCATAGTTGCTTTGCCTTTGCCACCTGCGATTGTGGGTGGCTTGGGTAAATTAATGGAGAAAAAGAAATGGCATTCACAGCAGCAGAAATAAAAAACCTGGCATTGACAGAAATAAACCACGAAATGATATCTGATTGGACAGATACAACTAACACAGATATCGCAATAATCAACCAGCAATACGAATTAGCACTGCAAAATGCACTTGGCGCATACCCTTGGACATTTGCACTAACACACGTGGAATTAACAACAATAGACACGCCAGATACGGATGCGCTGCACAAGAAATATAAAAAAACAGGAACATTACCAACTAATACACTTGGACAGATTGCAGCAAGCACAAATCCAAGTTATGATAACCTGGCAGATTTCTTGGTTGTTGGCACAAAGATATATTGCCATCAAGACCCAATATATATCAAATACACAGCACGCGTAGACGAAGGGAATTTCACACCAGAGTTCGTAGATTGGTTCAAAACATACTTTGCTATGCGGTTAAATTCATACTTAAACGGCGATATGCAAAGACAGGCATATTTACAGGCCGAAGAACCCGTATTATTCAAGAAAGCAAAGAACATTGATTCTCATAAGAATCCACACCAATCATTAACCGGGAATCCGTTGTTATGGGTGCGCGGAAAGTTTGGTGGTGGTGTAATCTAGGGAGAAGACTATGCAGAGCCAGCAAAAGAAAGTCAAATGGTCACGTGGGGAAACAGCAGATGCGTTAGAAGAACGCACAGACACAGGTATTACCCAAGTATCAGTATCCAAGATGGAAAATATCATTGCCGACATATACGGCAATATATCGCGCAGACCTGCATTTCGTATGACACCGTATGATTCTGGAGTTGTAGATTTAACACAAATTGCAGCATCAGAACAAGCAAAAATGATACCATTTCAAATACAAAAAGACGACCATGTTATATTTGTATTTCCAGATAGCGTATCATCAGAAGAAACACAAGATTATCCATATTATAGAATAAAAAACAATAAAATTGTATACGTAGGAAAAATAACATCAGAAATACAGATTATTCTTCCAACCGGATATGCACAAAACAATAATTATTTAATAATAACATGCGACAAAGGTATATATAAAATTCAAGCAACAGAAATTGGAGATAAAAACATACAATTTTCGCTCGAAAACTTCGTATATTCTGGTGCATGGTATACAGAAAACACACAACAAGCAACTGTTGATAACACAACAATTCCAGGATTAACATTTAACTCCAACCAAGCCGGACCGGTATACGTATCGCTGCCAGACACCGTAAATAATATTGAAAACAATATGTATAGTACAATATCAACCGGTGTAAAATTTACAACAAATAATATAGAATTATTCAATACGCATATACCAGTTGGCTCTATCGTGATGTTTGCTAATATGGGCGGACAAATGCGTATAGAAGGATATATGCCATTTGGAAACGATAATAAATATAATTCTGGTATAGAATGGCCAAATATAGTTTTTGATAATGCAGTTTTGAGCCTTACACAAGCAGAAAATTTTCAAGGCGTATGCTGTCTTGCTTATGGTGTTTTCGAAAACCTTTCTGTAGAATATTGGGCAAACGGAAGGCGTATTGACAGAAAGCAATTCTATATTGGAAAAGGAACACTAGATAAACCATATATTATAATACAAAACAGAAATTCAATAACAGGATTTTCACAACTTGTTGCAAGTCATAGTTTTGTTGCTCCGCGTTGTAGATGGGATGATATTGACCCTGCAACTATGAATATGTACGCATACGGAGAGTTGTTAGCACCTATTGTTGATAAAACACAAGTTGATACGAAAGTAACTGTATTATCTGGATTTACAGAATTAAGCTCTGTAAACTCAACACCCCGAACATTAACATTTTGAAACCAAAAATTGTTTATGGGCGGATTCTTTGCACATCAATACAATATAGACTATGTACAAGATTTTGGTAGTGTTGTGGTCGGTTCACAAATAGCAAAATACAACGATTTTAAAAACAATTATAATGCAGCGAACGAAGCAATAACAATAGATGCAAATACATTGTCAAGAGAACGCGTTCTGCACGTGGTAAGTTATAACGGAATCCAAATATTTACAGATTGCGCAGAATATACATATACCAATGATGGCGCAATTAAACAATCAACAAATGGTTGTTCAGATTGTATGCCAGCCGTATATAATTCTTCCTTGGTATACGTAGATAGATCAAAAAAATATATACGCGTTGCCCAATATGAATTTAGAAACAATATATATAACTCAACCAAGATAAACGCATTAGCACAAGAAGACCTTGTATGGAATCCTGTTAGCATGGCGTTATACGAAGAAAAAACACACCATACAGGATCATTTTTATTCGTAATAAACAATATAACAGACTTAACTGTGGCACACTCACAGATAGCCGTATGTAATTTCTTACCACAAAATCAAGAAGTAATATGGACAAGATGGAATACAGTTGCATACCCATACGAATATGAAGTTACAGAAGAAGAAACTACGACAATTCGATTTGCGTGGTATGACCAGAGAACACAAACAAAAACATTTACTGCCACTAATACACCAGAAGTAAACGACCAATTGTACAAAGAAAACGGAGATCTAGAAGACCAATTCTATCAAAATACAGTTTTTGGCGTTAGTGAAAACAGCATAGAAATATTAAAAGACGAGAGAATGCAAAATTACTATGCTTGGACAGGTGGCGGATATGTAGGTGGCGGATGGACATTATCCGATACACCACAAGTAGATGACCTGTTATATTCGTATTTTGGCGATGGCGCGCATTTGTTATCTGTCAAATTCCCAGAATTAACAAAAGTATGGGCAGTAAGTGGTAGCCAAATCAAAATACAACCCGATATGTATTTCTGGCAGGCAACACAACCAGACGGATATTATGTAAAGAGATACTTCACATTATCGGCCACACCACAGGTTAATGATATAGCATACGGATATAGTGCTGATGTTGGCGTAGGCGACCATCGTGCTAGATTTGTTATAAAAGCCACAGACGGAACATCTATAACCGTTCAACGTGTTAATGACCAGATGGAAACAATAGATATCGTGGCCACCAGAGATTCAACCGGCGACCAATCAGAAGTTTGGGCAACAAGAAATTCAGATAGGGATACAGAAGAACCTGTACAAGATATAATATCATTACCACGATATCAACCTTTTGATGTCACATATACAGAAAGCGTGACAAAAACATACAGCGGAGAAACTGGTATAATTTGTGACACATTACAAATTGACAATAAAATGTATTTCTTGTGTGGAAAAGAAGGAATATACAGATTGGCAGAATTAGACTATGAAGCCACACTTGACTTCCACGCGCCAATTATAGAAAACAAATATAGGCCATCGGGATTATTATTAACTAACAGCACAGTACAAGTATATGACGGAAACGAATACAAATTTGATGCGGTTGTTGGTGCAGATGGAACATTAACACCAAGTGCAGAAGGGTTGGAACACGCAAATGCAGGATACTGGATAAACGCAACCTTGGAATCCCACCCGATTGACATACAAGGAAAAACATATACAGAAAAGAAACGTATTGGTAAATGCGTGGCTGTTATAAGAGATACAGACCCAGGTGCATTTACAGTATGTGACAAGACAGGGTACACATCCAACGATAAAAAAACCGTCAATTTCTATGGTTGCACAGGTATGAAAGATTTGGTAAGATATACAATAAAGAACATAAAGGGGGCAAAGTTCACAATCGAATCATTAACAATGATTATCGAGTACGGAACTTTGGATAGCTAATGGCAGACATCATACAAAGACTATTGAACCAAACAAATAACGAACAATGGCCGATGGAAGCCGCGTACGGCCTTTCAAATGCAGATTTTGGTGGAATGTCGCTGCCAGAATCCCACCCAAACTACACACCTATTCCAGAAGGAATTTATGAAACATCAAATATAGAACCTGTGCAATTTGGTGCAACAAACGAAACCCCAGACGATATTGCAAAGATGCTGCAAGATATATTTGCAAACAACGTGCAAAAACCAGGCCAAGCAGATGATATAGGTGCTGCGTTAAATAAAATGCTTACGTCTACATCTGAATTAAATAAAAAAGCAATGAACCAGATGTTCCAAGGCGCAGTATTTAAGACAGTTGCTAGTGCAAGTGATTTGTTTTCGCGTATGACTGGTATATTTATGGGCGCACCAGGTATGATAAACCAAGAACGCGCAAACGCAGAACAAAACTATCAAAACCAAATGGATGCGCTGGACAACCAAGTATTATACATAAAACACCAATTATCAGACAGATTTAATAAAACTGTAGAAAACAACATAATGAATATGGCTGCCAAGAATCTGCGCGTAACATCGGGTAACGTGCTTGAATTAAGTAAAGATATGGCACAAGAAATGACAGAAGATATGCGTACAGCCGAAAGCAACGCACGGTTGAAACAAATAGCCCTAGAATCCGGAAAGAAGTCCGCACGCGAATCCGCAAGATACGCAAAAACACAATTATGGACAGGTTTAGCTCAAAGCGCAGTTAAATTAGGCTTAATGTGGGAAACAGGCGGCGGAACTGGCGAATCATGGGGAAAACTATACGCAGGTTATAAAAAATACAAAGAAACAAATATCAAGGGGTAAACAATGGCACGCACAATAGGACCAGGAACACCAACACCAATTATAGCACCAAAAGTCAATATACCAGATATTGACCTGTCTTTGTTTGATAAATACGGTGACGAAAAAATCAAAACCGCAACGCGAAACTTCCAATTGTATGCCACTACAACTGCAAACGCAGAAGCACAGAAATTATACCAACAATATAAAAACAACCCGATTGCCTTGGCAAACGCATTATCAAAACTACCACAAATGTTCAATGAATTGCCACAATCTGTCCAGGATGAATTAAAACCAAAACTGGACAATAACGCAATATCATTAGTAACAAAAGCACAAGCCAATCAGCAAAACGCAATCAACAAACAAAATAAAACACTGGCCAACGCAAATGCTACGTTGAATATGCAACAGATATCTGAAGACTATTTCAATGTATTGAGATATATAACATCGCCAGATGAAGAAAAAAGACCTGTTGATTTAGCAATATATCGCACACACAGACAAGAATTAAGCGACCTGGTAAACTTGACCGATGAACACGGTAGCCCATTATTCAATGAAACAACATGTGCCAAAATGGCTATGCCAAAAGAAGCAACCGTTGCCGGATTCAAAAACTTTATTGGCCGTATGGAGAAAGACCAATTAAAACAATGGGATAAAGATTTCTTCCAAGACCGCGAAAAATTTATGGATGACACCAGTATTGATGCCGATACTTATGAAACAATGGAAAAGGCATTAACAAGCCGTATTAAACAATTGGAAGATACATCGGTACGTGAAATCCATGGACAAGCATATTACGACCAATTACACCTTATTGACAACCCAACGCAGTTAAATATAGAAAAAGCCAAAGGGTACGAATTTACAAACAATAAAGCAATAGATAAGGCCGTAGAAGCAGCAAAAGCAATCACACAGGCAAAATACTACGACCCAACACGTAGAACACCACCAGAAGCCTTTTTGACTTCGTATAATATGTTTGCAGAAGCAATCAAAAACAACGACTGGTCGCCAGAAGGAAGAGAACAAGCAATTGCACAAGCCTTCCAAGCATTAAGCAAATTGAAAGATTTTGCCCACGAAACAAACCTAGAACCAGAAACCGCCGATGGATTACTGCAAATGATAACAAAAGCGATGTATAACCGCGAAGCACAACAGGCAATATTAGAATCTGGGTTCGGTATGGACTTTTTAGATACTACCAATCCAGATAGACCATTATGGGATACGCGCAGTATTACACCAGAAGAAAAAACAATTGCGATGATAGGTATGAACCGTTCTATAAGAAACGCACAACAAGCAGCAGAAAAAACGGCATTTGAAAACTATACGCGCAACCTGGAACGCGCAGTGCCATATTATCTGGCCGGCGATTATGATAATTTCAAGACCGCCGTTGCATACGCACACAAACACGCAATGATGGATCGTGCAAGTTATATAGTAAAAGACAGTTTAGAGTGGGATAGACTGATAAGAGAGTATAACGAAGGGAAAAAACCAATTTACAACTATCTAGGTCGTATGCTAGAATTTAAGGGATTTGATAACAAGTCTGCAGTATTTGAAGAAACTTTCTGAAGGGGGAAAAAATGGATGATAAACAAATGCAAGAATTGAACGCATTGGAACAGGCGGCGTTCAATGACCCAGTAAACTTTCTTAACACAGATACAAACCCAAGAAAATGGACATTATCATCCGAAGATATAGCACGAAGTTATAGTATAACCCCAGCAGAATTATTACACACACAAGACGAATTACACCCACGCAAGTGGAACGTGGCAGAAACATTAGCACGTGAAATATGGAACGGCGCATCAAATATGTTTGAAAGCACAATGTCCGGTATGCAAAACGATGCATTAAACACAGTTATATACCGTTCAGACAATATGAACAAAGAAGATGCCGATAGATTAGTTGAAGATGTATTACGTTCACAAGTAATGTCAAGAAGTAGACAGAATATTGACGATGCGCGCCGTGTACACGATAAATGGTCGGCAGGAATCGGTAACGGCATTGGAAGCGTAATGTCAATGGCATTATTAGGATTTATCACGCGTAGCCCAGCAGCAGTGGGTGCAGCAACCGGTCTTGGCGAAATGTATAATGTTCGCAACGAAATGATTGATAAATACGTTGAAGAACAAGGAACAACTGAAGGCGTAGCAGGACAATTAGATAAATACAACACATTATCAGCAGTATATGGTGCATTTGCAGGCGCAGTAGAAGCATCTATCGGTGTTGAAAGACTGGCCGCCGGATCATTAAACAGATACGGAAAATTGGCGGCATTAGAACGTCTGGCCAGACAACAGGGTAAATATGGAAAAGCCCTGGCATACAAAACAGGCCGTGAATTTGTAGCATCTGGCGCAGAAGAATTTGGCGAAGAATTTATACAATCTATCGGCGAAGATGTGGCTGTAGCATTAACACAAGATATGTGGCAAGACCCAGATATCAAAAAAGCACTTGTGCAAGGCATGTTTGGTGCAATTGTTGGCGCGCCATCTGGTGCAATATTCTATAACGGTTCAAGAAAACGTATAATAGACTATATCAACAAATGGAACAACGAGAAAAAAGCAAACTTAACAGAAAGCCAAGTTGTTCAAATGACAGATGAAATCCTGGGCAACGGCGCACACAGAATGGTTGATGATATCACAACGCGCGTTGAAATCCAAGAACACTTCGGTAAAGCTTATGACTTGGTAAAACAACGTCTAACAGAACAAATAGATGCCACAGGAACAACACCTTGGACAGACCAAAACAAATCCAAAGACGAATACATCCAAACATTAGCAGATTCTATCACGATTCCAGCAATCAATGCTGCAAACATGCTGAATATACCATTGTCGGACTTCCTGGAAATAGCAGATATTGAAAAAGCAACCGTGGCAGGCAATATCGCATGGTTGCGACCAATAACCAGCATAGCAGACATCGATACCATCATTGCCAACCAGGATGCAATAATTAAAGAGCAATTAGGGGCAAAGAAACTGGGTGTAGACAACGAAGATATGTTAAAACGTGCAAGACAGCGCAAAGCAATTGCACAACGCGTACGGCAGGATTTAACGGTTGAAAACGCAATCGCAAACAACCGTAGAACAGTAAAAAAAGAAACAGCCGATTATGTGACAGCAAAAGACTTGCAACCAGAACAAGTAAATACACTTGAAAACGCACAACAAGCAGAACCAGGTCAAGAATACGTATTATTCGCAGG
>Ga0265298_10011745_pt1 | contig 10216 bp, 14 predicted proteins | sample AusTroGonzalo_MG_3_FD_193486 | JGI IMG/M metagenome (GOLD analysis project Ga0265298, IMG submission 193486) | Bovine rumen microbial communities from tropical cattle in Woodstock, Queensland, Australia - Gonzalo_01 | ecosystem: Host-associated > Mammals > Digestive system > Stomach > Rumen ... | reverse complement strand
GACTTCATATGTGTCCATAAGGACTTTATCTGAATAATCGTTTGCCCCAATCTTAAAAACCATATTATGCCCCTTATGCTAATGCGTGATATCCTGTTGCCGTCTTCAGCTTCGTGTTCTGTACTCTGACCGTATCAAAGATGTTCTTTGCACTTCCGACAAGTTCAACATTCACGTTCGTGCTTGATGTCTGTTGTCTGCTCATTGCGCTTGTCAGCTGATTGACCGCATATGTCAATGCGTCCGTACTCATACCGTATAAAGAACCGCCGGATGTTGTCGGCTTTTGAATCGTGAAGCTTCTTAATGTGCCAACATTGCTGTTATATGCATTTGCATAATTCCTTGCCGTCTGGCTTCCGGCGGATGTTGCATCACCTTGAATTGATTGCCATACATTTTTTATGTTCTGTGCAAGTTTTTGAACCGCAGCCGTGACCGAACTGATTACTGATTCAAAGCCCTGTGTGAAGCCTTTCAGAACATTCTTTCCGGCGTTTGTGGCTGATTCAACCAGATTATTGAATGCCTGTTTGATTCTGTTGATCACACTTGTGATTTTCCCAACCACATCTTGAAAAGCATCTCCGATCCTCGATGTGATGCCCGGAACGCCTGTTAAGCCTTCAACAAATGCATCCGCAAAGTTCCGAACGGCTGAAACGGCGCTTGACACTGCGCCCCTAACATTTGTCATGGCATTCGAAGCAGCTAAACTTATGCTATCCCAATTCTCAACGACTTCATATATTGCAATAGCCAAAGCCGCCAGCGCAACAACTATCCCCACAATTATCCAAGTAACCGGATTTGCCGCCAGACTTGCCAACGATGCGCCAAGCGCTTGAACGCCCGCGATTGCCGCTGGCATTACGGCTGTTAATGCAAGAATTGAAACTGCCACATTTGAAATTAAACTTGCCACCGGTGAAATCGCCATGACAATAAGGGCAATAACTCCGACTACCTTGACAAGTGTCGGATTCATATTGGCAAGCTTCTGCGCCAAAGACGCAACTACTTCTGATATCTGCTGAATCATAGGCGCTATGGCTTCAAGCACCGGAACAGCTGCCGATGTGAAAGCTGCCTTCATCTGGGCTTTCATCTTTTCAAGTGCGTCATCAAACTGACCTAACCGTTCAAGGTTTTCATCAGAAATGATAAGCCCCATGTCTTCGGCTTCAGCCCCCAAAGCCTTCATTTTTTGACCACCATCATCGATGATCCCGGCAAGTTCTCGCGCTGATTTGCCGAAAATAGCCATTGCGGCTTCATCTCGTTCCGTTTCGTTTCCGATCTCGCTCAATCCGCGAAGCACTTCAAAAAATATTTGTTCGGTGCTTTTATATTCGCCGTTCGCGCTTTTTACTTGAACGCCGATTTTTTTCCATGTATCTTCTGCGCCATCAAGATTAGCAACCATTCGTGTGATTGCGCCCGTGATGTCATTTATATCAACATCAACCTGTGATGATGCATATTCAAACTTCTGAAGTGTTGACGCTGAAACACCGATCTGTTGCGAAAGTGTCAGCCAATCATCAGCTTGTGATGCCGCTTGCATAGTCAATGCAGCCATCCCGCCAAGCGCCGCCGCCGCCGCCGCCGATATTCCCGCTGTTTTTTCTGCGACTACACCAGCCGCATTTCCAACGGATGCTAAAGCACTACCAAAGCCGGTTGCTGTTGACCTTGCCTGTTGCGCTTCTCTGCCAAACGCCCGCTGTTCGTTGTTAAGCCCCGTCAGCCTTGCTTGCGTTTCGGCAATCTCGCGTGTCAAAGCATCATATCCCGCTGACCCTTGTCCACCGTTCTGGGCAACATCCGCCTGTGCTTCCTTTAAAGCTTCAAGCTTCTTTCTGGCTTCTTCCGTTGCTTTTGCAAGAAGGCGCTCTTTCTGCTCGATCAGTTCCAAATTTGTCGGATCTAATTTCAGCGCCTTGTCAACACTTGTCAGCTGTTTCTGTGTTGCGTTCAGTTCTTTGTTAACGTCTTTTAAGGCTCTTTCAATGCCGGATGCATCGGCAGATAATTCAATTGTGATTCCCTTAACTTTTGTAGCCATTAAAAACTCCTAAAGTCATCATCTGTTGCCATTATCGGATATTCATAACTGTCATTTTCGTTTTCGATCAAAACGTCCAGAAGTTCGCCAATCGTTATCTGGTCAAGGTCTGACAACCTAAAACCCAGCTGAATTGCGCGAAGCATCACCAATGGTGTTGTTTCTTCCCTTGTTGTCGGTCTTACTTTTTTTTTGCGACAACAGAAGTCTGTGCGCTGGACAGGTATGTGTTGATGATCTCCTGTCCGACCAGAACGATTTCCATCGGCTCAAAGTTTTCAAGCCATGTGAAAAACTCATCCATAGAAAGCGTGTTCATGTTCACGCCTTCAGCCTGTCTGTTCATAATAAAAGCCAGCTGCGTGACCGTTTCCGAAAGTGTAATTTCCTTTTCCTTGTTTTCGGTGCTTTCTTGGAATATCCGAAGAAGGTCATCACCGAAAAGCTGTTTATATCTGAATGGTGTTGCAGCATTGGCGGCAAGTTTTAATTCCTTGCCGCCCTCTAATGTGATATTTTTTGTCATAAATACCTCTTTTACGTTGTAGCGCCGCCAGATGAAGGCTGCTGAACCGAATTGAACCAATCTGTATATGCCTGTTTGGTCTTGTCGGAAATCTTACCTTTCACGATGTTGTCATCAACCTTCGTGTTGAAGATTGCGCCACAAGCAAGGTCAAGCGTTTCTGTCTGAACTTCAACGCTTTCTTCTGTGGTCTTGCTTCCGATATTCGGTCTTTTTGCTGTTACGTTATACAGAACGTGCCTTGTTGCCGTGTCATCCCCTTCAAACTGGAAAAGAAGCGCAAAGGGCTGTGCCGTTGCAGCTGCTTTTTCAAGCTGGATGTCGGAATCTGCATCAACTACTTCGCCCAGAATGTCTTTTCTGAAGCTGTCGGGAATAACAGCCACTTCAAGTGAACCTTCATATCCCGCATTTGCCGCAAATGTCGCATATGCGATGTTGTCAGCGTAAAACTTGTTCTGTTCTCCGGACGGATCCATTGATAGTGAAACCGCGCCGGGAATTGCAACAGGTGTTGCATATGTTGCTGTGCCTGTTGATGTGTCTATTGTTGCTTTTGCATAATAGACGCGGCTTAAACCATATTTGATCTTATTAGCCATCTTTTAATCTCCCTTCAAATGATTCTTGATGTTTTTTAAAAGATCATCTTCTGCTCTTTCTGCTATTGGTGCTATGTGTTCAAATGGTCTTGCTTCGCCGCCTTGCCATAATGCGTGACCGTTTTCAAGCAAGTGCGCCAGCTGATAATGATTCTTGTTATAGACTAGTGAAGAAAAAACACTTTTTTTCGTTTTCATTGTTTTTCTTGCCGTCCAATCAGCCAGATATGCTGACCACGATTTATATATTGGCGCACCATCTGGCGGCGCTACCATCTGAAGTTCTGATTCGGTCTTTTTTGCCGTTTCGGTAATGCCAGCCTTCAACGCTTCTTCCGTCACATCCTTAAATTCATCAAGCGCTTGCACTATTGCTTGGGCAAGGTTATCCGGTTTAACTGTTTGGCTCATATCTCTATCCCATAGACAATTTGAAGCATATTTTCCGAATCAATATAGTATTCGGACTTATCCCAGATGATCTTTTTATTATTAAGCATTGATTCAATGCCTTCTTCTGATACGGTGTCTTTTTGGTCGCTATACAGTTCAATGTCTACTTCTGTTATCTTGTGGTAGACTTGACAATCCGCAACAAAGTTGTTGGATTCAATTTCCTTGAAACAAATAAACGGAAGTGACGGCGCTGCACCTATCGGGAATGCCCGATATGCGACTTTGCCGACAAATGCATTGCTGTTCACGCCTTCAAGGGCTGTTTTCAATTCTGCAAGTGTCATTTTGACCCCTTCCGTTTCGTTGCGTATAATTCTGTGCGACCATCCGCCCTGTTGTACGTCCGGTATATGGTCAATCTTTCCGTTCCGTCTTCAAGTTCATCTTCCCCGGAATATTCGGTTGCTCTGACCGCATACGATGCAGTAGGCTGAAGCCCGACCATGCCGGCTTGATAATATTCGGATTGACTTATTGATGATTTAACGGCAAAGACCGCCTTCTTCGTTTCGGTTGCAACAGGAACACCGATGTTGTTTGTTGCATATGTTTTTTGTATTAGTGAAATCTTGTATGCTTGATTCATCCTTGTTCACTCCATACTGTGTACCCAGAATTCATGCTCATTTGCGCCTTCTGTTCGTCATATGACTTCTTGAACGCATTCGAACGCTCTATTGACCCGTGAAGCAATTCAAACTGATAACCGCAATAGCAACACACAGCCCGGATGATCGCGGGATCTGTTGTTGTTGAAACGGTCTTGTCGGGATCTACGTCACCAATGTTCAAGTCAATGAACGCTGCCCCGATCAGATCGGTCAGTTCTGAATCAAAGTCATTTGTTGAAATAAGAAGTGCAAGTTTTACTTTATCAAGCATTTTTCACTACCTCTGGATTTTCGAAGCTGTTTTCGTACTGTTCCCGATATTCGGGATATATTGCGATATGTCCGATATGACCTAACCGGACGGAAGGCTCTGCCCATATCTCCCAGCCGCCTTCTGTTGCCCTTCGGCAGAATGCCAGATCTTCACCAAGTTCCCGTGTCGGGAAAAAACACGTTCCGTGCCTGTCTTTGACCGCTTTCAGAATGTCCGTTTTGATGAGAACGCATCCAAAGCCGCATCCCGCAACCTTGAACGGTGCATTCGGATATTCTTTGAACCTGTCAACCCCCGGATGTATCTCCGTGAACAAGCACGATTTGTGTGGCGGTCTTCTTCCGTGACATATACCTGTCACAAAAGGTTTACCGCAAAATTGAAGATCATCAACAATGTTGTCCGTGAATACCATATCGGCATCAAGCCACAGAACATCGGAAAAACCTTCTTCAATGGCTTTTGTTGCCAATGCATCCCTTGCGTGATATACAAGTGTGCCGCCGTGAATATCGACTTCATATTCTATTCCGTCTTCATCCAGCCGCCTTGTTAAAGCCAGAAGGCTTTTCACAAAGTCCATATGCATATAATCGTGCGCGGGAATGGCAATCAACAGCTTCATTTCTTTTTCGTCCTTGTTGTGGTCTTTGCTGTCGCTGTTGGTGCTTTTACGGCTTTTTCTGCGACCGCTTTGACCTCTTTTGTTGCCGTTTCAGCCAGAAGTTCAGCCGAACCGACCGACAACAGGAAATCCGCTGTTGCGGGAGAAACATCAACTATTTCCCCCGCCGCGTGATTTATTCTGCTATCGCGTGTCAAACGTATTTTCATATATTACGTTGTTGCGCCAGAAGGCTTCTTGATGTTGCAGAAACGCCCGGAAGCCGTAAGAGCGTGTGCAACGTACTGTCTACCAACGATCTTGACAAGATCCTTCTCACTCTGGGAAAGGTCATCATACTTCAGCACAATGCCTTCGCCTTCGGGATAGTTGATCTGTGCGCCGTTAAGGTCACCAACTATTGCATAAACTGCATTAGCTGATGCCGTGTCATATGCCGGAAGGCTGTTGTTGAACAGAACAGGCATATTCATGAACGGATCAAATGCAAAGTTTCCGGCTGCCTGTGCGGCAACAAAGTTTGCATATGTAAGCTTGTTCATTATGATTACGTTGTCAACGGCTTCGTCCGAAAGATTGGCAAATGCCTTTGCTATCGTTGTAACCGAAGGCTGAAGTGTAACAGCTGCTGCGCCCGCTGCGCTTGTGGTAGCTGTTGAAGCTGACTTGATATCATTGACGATAAGGTCTGCAAGCTTCTTCACGATCTGATGCGTTAATTCGTCATAGATATAACGAACAAGTGCTTCCCCGCCCATTGCAATGGCTTCATCTGATACGGTGATCCATTTCTTGATGTTTCTGGGGATCATTTCAACAACGCCAAGTGTCAGACTTTCCTCTGTCGGTGCTGTTGTTCCCTCTGTGTGAACGTATGCACCATCAGCCGAAAGTTCGAAAGCAACCTTCAGATTGCCTTTGATATTGGTCTTTTTAACTCTGGAAAGGATGTCATCCTTTTCCCATGCAGTTCTGATGATCTCGTCAACAAATGACGGAACAGGAACAGAACCGCTGACCTGTGTGGTCAGAAGGCTTCTAACTTCTGAATCGTTCTCGCTAACAATGTAACGAGCAAATGCATCAACATATTCTTTTGATGCCCTGATCTCTTCGTTTGTCTTCATTTCTGCTCTCTCCTCTTTTATAGTTTTTACAACTTCACCGACTTCGCCGGCTGCAATTGCGCTTCTTATCTCTGCCTTCTGGGCTTCAGCTGCCTTGCGGGCTTCGATTTCAGCGTTAAGTGATCTCATTTCTTCTTCAAGGGCATTGAGATCAGCGCCGTCATTGTCAAGTTCAGCAACAATTGCTGACTTGCGTTCTTCGATCTGTTCGATCGTCATTTCTCTGATTTCCATGATTAAACCCCTTTCATGATTCTGATTCGTTGTTTCTGAACTTCGATCGCTCTCCTTGCGGCTCTCTCATTCTCCAATGATTCCTTTGCGCTCTCCAACGCATCCGACAAGCCCCTCGCCGTGATGGATGTCTGTTCGTATGCGGGAAACGTCACGACTGACACCTCAAAGATACGACCCAGCTGGGTTATCGTTCTCACAGGATGTTCAGACTCGATATCTTCCCATTTATCCGCATCAACGGTGAACATAAAGGACATTCCGTCAAGATCGCCCCTCTCAACCGCTGAATATAGGCTCTTTGCCTCGGCATTGTTCTCCGTGTCAAGGTCAACGCGGATTGTCATGCCCTCTTCGTCAACACTCATCTGCATTGTGCTGTTCTCGTTGTTGTTACGGCTTCTTGCCAGCGGGATCATATCGGTGTTGTGATTGATAAGGAATCGAACATCCTTCAGATCGGCGCCGTCAAGTGCGCCTTTTTCGATTATCTCGTCACACCAGCCCAGATCCGTGCGGGCATCGTACACAATCGGACGCCCGGAAAGAAAATGCCCGTGATCTTCATTCTGGTCTGCCCGAACTTCAAAATTGAAAGCCCTTATTTCTTTATTCTTCATCGTTGTTTCCCCCTTCATTTATCTTTTCGTTCGCGTTCCAATATTCACCGCGAATGATATATTCTTCGCCTTCGCCGTCCGGTAATGGCGGCAGATTCCATATCTCACGCACTTCATCCCTGTTCAGAATGCCCCTGTCGGCAAGCTGTGAAGAAACATCCAGCTTTTCTTTGTTGGACATATATTGAAGTCTGTTCGCGGTTGCCATCACATAATTGCCTTGTGTCTGTTCTCTTAATGTAAACAGCATTTTCGTGACCACTTCCGAGAACTGAATGGCAAAAGGTTCACACACGCCTTCATATATGGCTGTCCACTTGTCACCAAATGCCATTGATTGAAGCATTTCTTCATTTACATTGAAGTAATCAAAGACATTTGCCTTGATTATCTTTTCTTCATCCGCATCAATAACCCACGGATCGGCTTTGACTTGATTGATGTTGGTATATGTATTCGGGAAAAGAAGAAGCCCGCCGCCTTCTGCATCTTTCGAAAAGTTTTCTTCCGTGAAGCGCTTTCTTTCCTTTGCCAGATCATCGGCTTTTGTGAAATTATTCACTTGCGCATAGAACCTATATGTTGCGGCGCTCTTGACACCTTCTTTGATTCCCTGATTTTGAATGTCAATCAGATCTATTGTCGGGAACAATGCCCTGTTGCTTTCGCCGAAAAGGTCATCACGATATTGGAATTTGGTCATTATCCCACAGGCATCAAGTTCAATGGCTGCCCTTTGACCGTTCGAGAACTCATATCGAAGATAGGGAACATTATCAAAGGAAATAACTTCACATCTGGCGGGCAGCGGGCAGATGATACCCGAACATTCACCAAATTGGTCATATACCGGACAAATGAAAGCCGTGTTGTGGATGTCAAGGATCGTTGAAAGCCTATACATGAACTGATACCAAGTCTGAAACTGATTCGGTGCGTGCTGAAGCTTCGTCCGAAGCGTGGGCCTTGCCGAGCCATTGATCTCGACCTTTAACTTCGCGATATGTGTCGCCCTGGCGTTGATCGCCGATCGAATAAGCTGCGACTCGTAAATAGATCCGTTGAATGAAGTGAAATGAGGAGTATATCCATTCAACATCTTGAATGTGCCCTGATACTTCCCCTTTTCTTTCGGCCTGTTGCCGAAGATGACATCAAATAAACCCATTTTTCTTCATTATCCCCTATTTTGAAGCTGATCCCCTATTTCGTTGTAATGCTTCTGCCTTACACAGAACGCATCAGCTAAAGCTGCAACCAAATCTATATGCATTGTCGGCCTGATCTTGACCAGTCGTCCCCTTCCACGCTCCGCGCTCATCTTGATAGCGGAATTGAGAAGATGAACTTTCATCAGATCATTGTCGCCGCAATGGACCTTTCCATCCTTCAGGAGTCCTTCCATTTCCTGGAGCACGCCCCAAAGGTTATCTCCCTGGTACACATCATCGGTCTTGAAACCGTATGTCTCCATATCCTGAATGAGATATTGAGCACTATATCGGTCATATCCGACCATTATCGGCAAAATCTCGTATTCCTCCACGAGCATTCGGAACCAGTTGAAGCAATCCCGATAATCGATAAAGTTTTCTCCGGATAACTCAAGCCAGCCGTTCGCGATGTATTGCTTATACGGAAGCGCATCCCTTGCAATGGCATCGTCAATCTTTTCTGCCGGCAGCCACGCTTTCGAAAAAACGTATATTTCGCCATCCTTTTCAATCAGGACGACCGCCGCCGTTAAGTCAGTGGTCTGTGACAAGTCAATTCCGGCGACTGCATACGTTGACCGGAAATCATTCATATCAAGCGTCTTTCCGAAGCATTTCCTGACTGTCTCGGAATCGAGCCACGCAAGAGAGCTGTTCTGCTTCAGATTGCAATACTTTGTGATGAACTCCGCTTTCTTAGAAAGAGATCCTTCTGCAATGGCTATCTCTTCGAGCATAAAATCGACCGAGATCGATACGCCGAGATTTGGATTGCTCTTCCGAAGCTCGTTGATGTCGTTCCACTTTGCGGGATCATCGATCATATACAGAAACGGAAGAAGTTTCTTTTCTCCCGAATCGCCCATCAGGAATCTCGAACACCGCTTCAGGAGCTCATCATATATCGAGTCATTGACATAACCGGATGTTGTGCAAGACAGGAGTATCGCTTCCGATCTTGCTCCCATACCGGACTTCATAACCTCGTATTGTTTCAGGCCCGCGTCACCTTCCCAAGCTGCTATCTCATCACAGATGCAGAGCGAAGGATTGAAGCCATCGGACTTCTTGGCTGAAAAAGCTATTTTCTGCACAGTGGAGTTTGTTCCGACAACATAAAGGTCCGTCATCCTGTGCCGCGGCAGAAGGGAATCATCATTGACCTTCTTATTGTGCATATCTTTTTCAGAAGCCACTTCTTTCATCTTCTGATATTCCGGATCCAGAAGTGTCATCATCCAAATATTGTTGTAGATGATATTCGCCTGGTCGAGTTTCGGCGCGATGTTGAAAATCTTTGTTCCGAATCCGCCAACCCCGCTCAACCAGATATAACGGGCAATTGCCGCCGCGAGTAAGCTCTTCCCGTTTTTTCTCCCGATAATGAGTACGACTTCCCTGAATGTTCGCTTGCCATTCTCATCAACGATTCCGAACATCGCCGAGATCATAGCCTTTTCCCATAACTCCAATTTGAAGGGCTTTGTCGCGAGATCTCCTTCTGTATGGAATGTGTGAGTCTCGATCCAGTCGATCGCGTCTCCGGCTTTCTTCTGGTCGAAAAAGAACTCCTTCTTTTCGAGCCCTGAAACCAAATATTTGTAAATCTTTTCAATGTACTTCCCGACACAGACAGATCCGTTCTCGATCTGCTGATAATATGTCAGGATATAATTAGTTTGCTTGCTTTTAGCCATAATACTCCTCTCTTATAATAGTCTGAAAATTCTAAATTGTCAAGGAATTGTGCGAATTTCTCGAAAAACTTTTGACAATTCCGGTTAACTCCAATTATCTCGGAAAATGCCGTAGATACGCGGTTTTTCTTCGATTATCTCTCGCGAAATCGCCGAATCGAG
>Ga0265298_10011744_pt1 | contig 10216 bp, 9 predicted proteins | sample AusTroGonzalo_MG_3_FD_193486 | JGI IMG/M metagenome (GOLD analysis project Ga0265298, IMG submission 193486) | Bovine rumen microbial communities from tropical cattle in Woodstock, Queensland, Australia - Gonzalo_01 | ecosystem: Host-associated > Mammals > Digestive system > Stomach > Rumen ... | reverse complement strand
TCATCGCCGCTCCGCCGCCTGCTTTCACGGAGGATTCGTTCGAAGCGCTTTTGGCCGACGAAGCCGCCATGAGGGCTCCGGAATCCGCCTCCGCCGCCGGTGCTTCCATCGCCGCAAATGCATTCGCATCCTCAGCAATCTGCACGGCGTCCGTCAGATCCTGCCCGGGCGCTTCAGCATTCATCGCCGCCCCGGTCTGAATTTCCGGCCGTACAGCCCCCGTTTCGTCAGTCTTTTCAATTGCCGTTACGGCAGCATCTGTCTTCTCCGCCGGCACCACGGCCGCAGGTTTGTTCACAAGGTCCGTCTGATTCATGCTTCTGGTCAGCAGTGTTCCGCCGATCAGGAATATAAATACCGCCGCTGCGCTCAGGATATAGCGCAGCTGCCTGCGGCCTTCCCGATGTTTCCCCGTCTCTGTCCGGGGCGCTTCCCCGGCCTCCGCCCGTATCGCTTCTGTCCAGCGGGCATGGAAATCGGCCGGCATTTCCGGTGTTTCCCGCGCCATCTGTTCCAGCATCCGGTCCAGCGCTGCCGTATTTTCCCTGTTTCCCGTCACGGCCGATTCTCTCCTCTCTTTTTCTTCTCATCCTGTTGGACGCTGTTTCCCGGAGAAAGTTCCCCGTTTTCCGCAAGCCATTCCTTCAGCTTGGATTTTGCCCGGTTCACCCGGCTTTTAACCGTTCCTTCCGTCGTCCCCAGCCGCTCGGCCGCCTCCCCGTAGGGGATCCCCTCCAGCTGGGTCATCACCAGCGCCTCCCGCTGTTCTTCCGGCAGCTGTGCGATCGCCTCCCGAAGCTGCCGCTGTTCCTCCGCTTTCACAACCTGCTCTTCGGTTCCCGCCTTCGGATCCGCCGGATCAAATCCATTCTCCCGCAGCGGCTCGATGGATTCGCTGCGATCCCGCTTTTTCTTCCGAAGCCAGTCGATGCAGCAGTTGGCTGCCACCCGGTATACCCAGGTCTCAAAGGCGCAGTCCCCGTGGTATTTGTCCAGCCCCCGCCAGATCCGGATCATCGTATCCTGGCCGCAGTCCGATGCTGCCTCCCGGTCCCCCGTATAATGCCAGCATACGCGCCAGATCATTTGTTCCAGCGGGGTCATCAGCTGCTCAAAAGCCTCCGGGTCTCCCCGCTGTGCGCGATGCAGCAAAAGCTCATCCACCTGTCCAGCCCTCCCGCGTTGTTTTCTCTTGCAATCCGTATGCCTCTATGATAGCATAGCGTAGAGTTTTCGCCAACTCCGAACTGCCTGAATAAGGAACGAAAAATCATGATTCAGACCGAGAACACCGCCATCGTCCTGCGCCGCGTCAACTATCGGGACAACGACCGCATGGTCACCCTTCTCAGCCCCTCCCGCGGCCGGATCGATGCCGTCATCCGCAACTGCCGCAAGCCGAAGTCCCACAATCTCAACGCCGCAGAACTCTTTGCCCTGGGGGATTATATGATTGTCGAAACCGGAGAACGCATGACCGTCACCTCCGTCCGGCTCATCGAAACCTTCTGGCCCCTCCGCAATGATTACGACCGGCTCACCTGCGCCGCCTGGCTGCTCAGCCTCGCCGAAGCCGCCGCCGAGCCGGAGCAGGAGCAGCAGGAACTCTTCATGCTCCTGCTGCATACCCTCTCCCGCCTGGCTTTTTCGGATCAGCCCTGGCAGCCGCTGCTTTCCGGCTTCCTGCTCCATTTTTCCGCCTGCCAGGGGTTCAAGCCCCGCCTCAACCATTGCGTGCACTGCGGAAAGCGGGCGGAAGAGCCTCCCTTCTTTTTCGATGCGGAGGAAGGCGGTCTCTGCTGTGAAAGCTGCCGCCGCTCCCGGGCGCAGATCCCGCTCTCCCCGGAGCAGCTCCGCTGGATGCGCCATGCGCTCACCGTCGGCTCCGCTTCCTGGGTCAACTCGCCCGAAGCCGAGGCGCCTTTTGCTCTCCTCCGGTCTTATGTGGAGGGAAAGCTGGGCCGCCGCCTGAAAAGCGGCGCGCTTCTTCCCCCGGAATAACGAACCGCGGTTCCCTCATGAACCGCGGTTCTCTTTTTTATCTGTATTCCTTCATTCTTTTTTCCAGCACTTCCGGCCGGGCCACGGACCATCCGAAAAACCCCGTCACTTTTCCAAGCTGGTGGTACAGCCCGTGGCTGTAGGCGATCAGTCCGGCTTTTTCCAGGTGCAGCGCCCCTTTTTCGTCCAGCAGGTCCTTTCGCACCTGCACAGCCACCACTTCACCGATGAACATGTCGTGGCTTCCCAGTTCCAGCACCTGCCGTACCCTGCAGGCCAGGCTCACCGGCGCGCCGTCCACCCGCGGGGCGGCTTCCAATCCTTCCGCCTCCGTCAGTGTCAGCCCAAGCTCCGCCGCCTTGTCGATGTCCCGTCCGCTGCGCACGCCGCAGAAATCCGTCGCCCTGGCCAGGCCTTCGTCCACAAGGTTCACCACGAACTCTCCGCTGGCGGAAATCAGCCCGTGGGAATACCGTTCCTTCCGCAGGCTGACGGAAACCATCGGCGGTTCGGAGTTCACCGTTCCCGCCCAGGCCACCGTCACCAGGTCCCGCTTCCCCGTCTTTCCCTTTTCGGCGCAGCTCACCAGCACCACCGGCGATGGATTCAGCATTGTGCTCGGATTCAGGGATACATATTCCTTCATCTCTTTATCCTTTCACAACCATGTTCAGAATCTTCCGGCTCCGCTCCAGGAAAGCGGTGATCTCCTCCGCCTCCAGCGGCTGCGCGGCCATCCGGGCCAGGTCGTACACCTGGCTGCAGAGCATCTTCGTCGTCTCGTCCTCCGGGTCCCGCTCCGCCAGGGCCTGCACCGTCTCGTTCCTGCGGTTCAGCACCAGCGTGAAGCTGTCCGGAATCGGGAAGTTCTGGCCGTAAATCCGGCTCATCTCCTTGTACCGGCGCATCTGTTCGTCTTCCGTCACCATGGCGGTCATGCCCGCGTCGCCCAGGGATTCAAGCTTCACTTCCAGCTTGTCGTTCCCCAGCGCGCCGCGGAACAGGGTCTGCAGCTTCTCCGCGTCCAGGTCCTTGCCCTCGTCGGATTCCTCCTTCAGGCCGTCGATGTCCGCGTCCACCCGGGCGAAGGTCACCCGGTCGTCCTCGCTGCCCTGGTATTCCATGAAGGACATAAAGTTCCCGTCAATCAGGGTGTTCATCACGGCCACTTCGATGTCCCGGTCTGTATAAAGCTTCACGGAAGCTGCCTGGCGCTTCTCGTCGTTGGTGTAGTAGACCTTCTTGTCGGTCTTGTCGAAGTTCGCCGCCTTGTATTCCGCAATCGTGGAGTACTTCCCGTCGGTCTTCTTCAGCAGGATCGCGCCCTTCACCTGGTCGTAGAACTTGCTGTCCTTAATCGCGCCGTACTTCACGAAGGGCGCGATATCGTCCCAGTATCCTTCGTAGGTTTCCCGCTCGGTGTTCATCAGGCTGTTCAGCTTGTCCGCCACCTTTTTGGTGATGTGCGCGCTGATTTTCTTCACATACCCGTCGTTCTGAAGGAAGGAACGGCTCACGTTCAGCGGCAGGTCGGGGCAGTCGATCACGCCCTTCAGCAGCATCAGGAATTCCGGAATCACTTCCTTAATATTGTCCGCCACGAACACCTGCCCCGCGAACAGCTTGATCTGCCCCTCGTGGGTGCCGAAATCGTTCTTCAGTTTCGGGAAATACAGGATGCCCTTCAGGTTGAAGGGATAGTCCACGTTCAGGTGAATCCAGAACAGCGGATCCTCAAAGTCCATGAACACCTTGTGGTAGAAGCTCTTGTATTCCTCCTCCGTGCAGTCCGCCGGTTTCTTCAGCCACAGCGGCGCGGTGTCGTTGATCTGCTGGGGTTTCGGAACCTCCATCACCTTTTCGGTCTTCGGCGTGCCGTCTTCATTCTTTTCGTCTCCGACGGGAACTTCCTTCTCAACGGGCTTGGCGTTCAGGTCCTCCAGCATCACCGGATACGCCATGTATCCGCAGTACCGGTTCAGCACTTCCCGAACCTTCCAGGTCTCAAGGAATTCCTTTTCCTCTTCGCTCACGTGCAGGATGATGTCTGTCCCGTGGGTCTTCCGGCTGCCTTCGGAAATCTCGAAGCCCATGCCGTCTTCCGAAACCCAGTGAACCGGCTCCGCCTCGCCTTCGCTGCTCAGCGTTTCAATCTCAACCTTGTCGCTCACCATGAAAACGGAATAGAAGCCCAGGCCGAAGTGGCCGATAATGTCTCCCTTTTCTTCCGGCTTGTCCTCAAACTGCTTCATGAACTCGCTCGCGCCGGAGAAAGCCACCTGGTTGATGTATTTGCGTACTTCCTCGTCCGTCATGCCGATGCCGGTGTCGGAGATCCGGATAATCTTCTGCTCCTTGTCCACCGCCACGGTCACCGCCATAGGCTCCTCGCTATCCGGGTGAAGCATCCGGAACTTCGTAATCGCGTCGCAGGCGTTGCTCACCGCCTCGCGGAGAAAAATATCCTTGTCGGAATACAGCCAGCGCTTGATCACCGGCATGATATTCTGCGCATCAATGGATACGGAACCTTTTTCATTCTGAATAGCCATCGCTCAAAACTTCCTTTCCTGCGGCTGCTGTTGCCTGCCGCCCGTCTATTTTATCACCCCTCCAAAGCGATTGCAAGGAAAAATTAGCACTCTCCGTCGGAGAGTGCTAACAATCGTTCCGTTCATTTATTCGTTGTCCAGGTCTTCCTCCAGCAGGGCCATGTCGTCCTCTTCCTCCGCAGCCTGTTCCGCAGCGGCGCCGGCTTCTTCCGCCGTAACGGGCTTCTGCTCAAACATCCGTTCCCGAACCCTGGCTTCGATCTCCGCCGTCAGTTCCGGATGCTCTTTCAGGTACTTCCGGGCATTGTCCCGTCCCTGGGCCAGCCGCTGGTCGTTGTAGGAGAAGAAGGCGCCGCTCTTGTGGACGATATCCATTTCAACTGCCATATCCAGCAGCGTTCCTTCGGTGCTGATGCCTTCGCCGTAGATGATGTCGAACTCCGCAATCCGGAAAGGCGGAGCAACCTTGTTCTTGACGACCTTCACCTTGGTCCGGTTGCCGATCACCTCGCTGCCGTTCTTGAGCGGTTCACCCTTGCGCACGTCCAGCCGCACCGAGGAGTAGAACTTCAGCGCCCGGCCGCCGGGAGTGGTTTCCGGGCTGCCGTACAGCACGCCAACCTTCTCGCGCAGCTGGTTGATGAAGATCGCCACGCATCCGGTCTTGTTGATGATGCCGGTCAGCTTGCGCAGCGCCTGGCTCATGAGGCGGGCCTGCAGGCCGACAAAGGAATCGCCCATTTCGCCGTCGATCTCGGCTTTCGGCACCAGCGCCGCCACCGAGTCGATCACCACCACGTCCAGCGCGCCGCTGCGCACCAGCGCCTCGGTAATCTCCAGCGCCTGCTCGCCGGTATCCGGCTGGGAAACGTAGAGCTCGTCAATGTTAACGCCCAGCTTCTTGGCGTATGCGGGATCCAGCGCGTGTTCCGCGTCGACGAACGCGGCGATGCCGCCGGCTTTCTGCGCCTCAGCAACAATGTGCAGTGCAACGGTGGTTTTGCCGGAAGATTCCGGCCCGAAAATTTCAACAATCCGCCCCCGGGGAATACCGCCCACGCCCAGCGCTGCGTCCAGCGTCAGGCACCCGGTGTGAATCACGGGGATATCCTTCGCGATGGCTTCCGACCCCATCTTGATCACGGAGCCTTTGCCGAACTGCTTATCCAGGTCCGCCAGCGCGTGCTCAAGCGCCTTCAGCTTTTCTTCCTGAATGTTCGTAATCTGAACGGTTTTCTCGGGTTTCGAAGATTTTCTTGCTGCCATTTTGTTTCATCCTTTCACTCTTTACGTCTCATCACCCGAAGGTGATCGCTCCCGGTGAAAGTATTGTATCTCCCTCCGCACCAAAAGACAAGGGGAACAAAAATATTTTTTTTACCCAATTTTTTTATCGTTTATACGCCCTGCGGATCCCTGCCGCGTCTGTTGTCATAATCGCCCGGATCTTCCCCGGCTCCGCCCGCAGCGACATCGTCAGCTCCGGATAGCGGAAGCTCCGGCGGAAACTCTTCTCTGCCCGGAACACGCCGTTTTCAATCCTTCCGATGTCCCAGGATTCCAGGTTGTCCGCCGGCGTGGCCTTCGCCGGGAACCCGGCGTTCTCCTCCGCCAGCCCTTTCATCAGGAAGCGGCCGCTTTCCGGATCCTCCTCCGCCAGCAGCTCCGCCTTCTCTTTTCCGCAGGGACAGATCACCGTCAGGTTCTCCGGCTTCAGCCGGGCCAGCGTAATCGCGATTGCTTCCGGATTCACGTCCATTCCCGCAAACCGGCACCCGATCTTCTGCGCCGCTTCCAGCGCCGTCCCGCTGCCGCAGCAAAGGTCGACCACCAGATCCCCGGGCCGGGTCACCGGCAGCAGCAGCCGCTCCAGCAGTTTCAGCGGTTTCTGCGTCGCGTATCCGGTCCGTTCCGGGTCCCGCTGCTGAAGAAATCCGATGTCTGTCCAAACGTCTCCCGGATAAACCGGTTCGTCGTCGTAGTAGCGGTATTCTTTTCCGTTCGACGTGATGTAGGAATACGCCCGGCCCGTTTCATCCATGCCCCGGGCCATGTGGTTCCGCCGAACTTCGCCCCGGGGAAGCGGAACCTTCGTCAGATCAAAAAGATACTTCTGGCTTTTCGCGTAAAGCAGAATCACGTCGTGCTTCCGTGAAAAGTGGCGTTTCGACCGTCCGCCGCTTTCATATCCCCAGATGATTTCGTTCAGAAACCGGTCCTTCCCGAAAACCTTGTCGCACATGATCCGCGCCTGCGCGCTCATGCGCCAGTCCAGGTGAAGATAAAACACGCCGGTTTCGCTCAGCAGATTCTTCGCCGCCCCCACCAGCCTCCGCAGCAGCCGCAGGTATTCCTTCTCCTCGGTGAACTGGTCGTTGTAGGCCGGATAGCGGCACGAAGGGGTGCCCGTGCGCCAGCCCTTCTCGCCGTAGGGCCGGCGCCGCATGTATTTTTCTCCCGTCATGAACGGCGGATCCAGATAAACGCACTGTGCCTTTCCGTACAGTGCGCGGATATCCTTCGGCATCGCCATCGCGCTGCCGCATCGCAGCAGGTTCTCTCCCTCTCCGAAGATTTCCTTCTGAATCTGAATCTGTTCAAACATGGCTGCCTCCCAGTTTTTCCCGAAGGGCTTTCAGTTCGTCCTGCTCTTCGGTCAGTTTCTCCAGAAAAGCCCGTTCCTCCGGAACCTCCGCCAGCATTCTTCCGGCTTCCCGAACCGCCTCCGTAAACGCGGGGTCCATTCCCCGGATCCCCTGCTTCAGCAGCGGGCATACCGCCCGGGCCCGCTGATCCGCGGCCACCTTCACCGCCCCGTCCCGGATCACCGGCAACAGCGGAAAAATCCGGCAGCTCAGCGGCCGTTCACCCCGTTCGCAGCTGCCGGTACATACCGCCAGCACGCCCGCCGGCGTCTCCCGCAGTTTCCATCCCGCTTTCCCCCGGTAAAGCTCTTCCTCCCCGGGAAAAAGCAGCATGCCCGTTTCCTCCGCCTCCAGCGGCCGGCAGCACCGCCCGCCGCAAACCTTTCCGCAGTCCGTCTTCAGCGGCGTCACGTTTTCCAGCAGCTCCCTGGCTTTTTCCAGCGCGTCATGCATTTTTCGTTTTCTCCAGAAGTCCCCGGCAGCCTTCCTCAATCTGTTTCAGCACGCCGGTAAAATCCCTCGTGTACCAGGGGTCGTCAATTTCCCGGCCCGGTTTCCCGGCCCAGTCCATCAGCAGGCTGATCTTCCCCTCCGGATCCCCGCCGTAAATCCACTTCATATCCTGCCTGTTTTCCTCGTCCATTCCGATCAGCAGGTCAAACGCGCCGTAATCCTGCCGGGTCGTCTGCCGCGCCGCGTGCGGCGCGCAGACGTATCCCGCATGAACCAGCGCTTTTTTCATCGGCGGATAGATGTCGTTCCCGATCTCCTCCCGGGTCGCCGCTGCAGAGGCAATCTGCAGGTCCCGCCGCCCGTTTTCCGCCGCCATCTGTTTCAGCACGACCTCAGCGGCAGCGCTCCGGCAAATATTGCCGTGGCACACGAGTAGCACTCTTACCATCCTTTTGCTCAATCCTTCAAAACGAATAACACTGTATTTTTCCCATCCCGTTTCGCTCTTTTTTTCGCACCTTTTCTATTTTGATGCTGTCCGCCTCCACGTGGCAGCTGTAGTAAACAACACCCACGCCTGCCTTCGCGGCCCGGATCAGCGCCTGTCCGAATTCCGGCTGCGTCGCGTTGTTGGGGTGAACCAGGTGAATACCGTTCATCTGAATCACAAAGCATATGGAGCAATAAAACCCGTTCCTTGCTGCCTCCGCCAGTTCATTCAGATGCTTAACGCCCCTTTCTGTCGGCGCATCCGGGAAAAGGCCGATCTTCGTCTTTGGATCGTTTGTGAGCGTGCATCCCTTCACTTCTCTCAGACACTTCCGCCCCGCGCTCTCCATATAAAAGTCGAACCGCGAATCCCCATAGCTGTACTCCGGCTTCACAACCTCGAAGGTACTGCTGTTTTCCAGCAGCTGCTTCATCAGCACATTCGGGGCAAGGCTGTCTATGTTCACCCATTTCAGGCCCGGCTTGTATACTGAAATCAGATCATACGCCGTTTTCCGCTCCGGGTTGTCAAATCTCTGAAGTGTCACTTTGGCATTCGGCACCAGCAGTTCCTGCAGCCGTCCGGTATTCTTCACATGAACCTGTTCCTGTTTCCCGTCAATGAGAACCGCAGCCGTGAAACGGTTAATCCGCTTCACAAAGATTCCGGGAACCGTATTCTCGTATTGAATGATCGGCTTATATTTCAAACTTCATCATCCTCAAACATGGCTTGCTCAGAACGATCCGTATTTGGCGACGGCTTCGTCAATGGTCATTTCCCCGGTCCCGACTTTAAACGCCGCGTTCCGGACCTGCGTAGCCAGCGCGTCCGTGATCCCGATCACTTCCGGGCACAGAATCCGCTCGGCGGGCACCTGGCCAAACGGCGCGTACACCGCGTCGAAGGAAAGGTCCGTCGTCGGCGTCACCAGCCGCTTCACCGAAGCCATCTCGTTCAGCTCCTGCCGGGAAACCAGGAAGCGCATGAACTCGTTCGTCATCTCCAGGTTATCGCAGGTTTTGTTCACCGAGAACTGAATGGAGGGGCTGTCAATGAAGTATCCGCCGGCTTCCGACATCGGAATGGGTGCAAAGGAATAGGTAAAGGGTGCTTTCGAAAACGCCTCGGACTGGCTTTCCCGCTTTCCGGTTCCGGAAACGGTGTCGCCCGTGCAGATCATCATCGGCACGTCCCCTTCAAAGAACCGGAGGATGACCTGCGTGTAGTTGTCGCTGATCTCGCCGCATTTCTCAAGGTTGATATAACCCTTCTCAATCAGCTGCATCATCGCCTCCAGACCCGCCCGCATGGTTTCACCCGCGGCAGGCTCCATTGCGTTCGCGGAGGCCAGCGCTTCGGCGTCGCCGGCCAGGGCCGCCACGACTTCCGGATACACCAGAACGTTCATCAGGCATCCGGAAGCGTCCGCGCTGTAGCCCATCATGGGGCTGGCATAGCCCTTTCCGAGGAACGCTTCGCAAACGGCCAGCAGCTCGTCCCATGTCGTCGGAACCTGCAGCCCTTCCTTCGCGAACAGGTCGTTGTTCACCAGCATGCCGTAGTTTCTCGCGAAAATCGGCACCATCAGCAGGCGTCCCTCCGCGTCCTTGTTCACCAGCCCGCTGCGCAGGCAGTCCAGCTCCAGCCCCAGCGCGGGATCCGAAAGGTCCTCCATGTGGCTGCTGGCCTGCGCGTATTTTTCGTTCCCCACCATCCACTGATAGGAGAAGAAGATGTTCGGGGCGTCCGCGCTTTCAAGCACCGTCCCCAGCAGGTTGTTGTAGTCGTCCGGTTTCACATAGCTCAGCTCAACGTCCGGGTAAAACTCGTTGAACCGGTCGAATTCGGCCTCCAGCGCCTCAAAGTTGGAATAGCTGCCGATCACGGTGATTTCGCAGCTCGTGTCGGTGTCCAGCCTCGGCTGGAAAGCTCCGGCGGATTCCGCGCAGGCACCCGCCGTCAGCAGTACGGCGAGCAGAACAGCGATGATGGTGCAAATCGTTTTTTTCATTTTCTCTTTTCCTCCTTGATTCTGCGGATTTCTTTGATCACCAGTTTCATGTCGACCGGTT
>Ga0265298_10011743_pt1 | contig 10216 bp, 13 predicted proteins | sample AusTroGonzalo_MG_3_FD_193486 | JGI IMG/M metagenome (GOLD analysis project Ga0265298, IMG submission 193486) | Bovine rumen microbial communities from tropical cattle in Woodstock, Queensland, Australia - Gonzalo_01 | ecosystem: Host-associated > Mammals > Digestive system > Stomach > Rumen ... | reverse complement strand
AAAAATATTTCGGTAGATATAGGGGGGTTATACCCCTACCCCATATCTTTTTCACCTTGCCGCCGTCTACTGGGAAATATCTCGCAACACTCCCTTTAAAGGTGGTACAAAAATAGCGTAAACCTAGTGTTTATGCGGTTTTGCGGGTTTTCCGGAAACTGGATATTTTACAATTTGTTTACAAAATCGACATCATAAAACACCGTTTTATTTAGTGTTTATGCGGGTTGTAGCGTGCACAACCTTAAAAGCCTTATTTTATGCGGATTTAGAAGTATTTAAAGATCTGAAGAGAAAAACCCAAAAATTTAAGTGATTGAACCAGGAGCCGCGAACAGTACAAAATAAAAATAGGAGCGCAGCCGATAAGAATATTTTTTAAGATCTGGGAGCCTGGGAAGGAATCCCAGGAACATAAATTTTATTTTGTGGGGGTAACACGAAATGGATAAATACAAGGGAAATAAAAACCCAAACGCTAGAGTGAAGGAATTAAAAGCCCATTATGGAGCGGGGTATAATTACCGCTTCTTAGAAATGGACAATTTACAAAGGGAGTTTCATTTTGACCTAGTAAACAGAGATAAAGAATATAAAAGGAAAAGGGAGAAAACATGAAAAGATATTGCAAGATCTGCGGGAAAGAGTTTGAAGCACTAAGCCCAAATAGTAAATATTGTTCTTTATTGTGCAAAGAAATGGGAGCTAAAAAGAATTTGCGCGCATGGAATGACAAAAACAAGGGCTATATAACTATCTATATGAGAAGTTACCGAAAAAAGAAGGCGAAGGAAGCATAATTATATAAGCATAAGCACGCCCACAAGCCCCAGGAGCGAACCAAATTATAAAAATATAGATTTATACAATGAAAAAATAAAAAGCCCTTAAAAGGGCAAATAGCGAAGCGTTATAAAAAGAGATCTGGGAGCCTGGGGGCAAGATCTGAAAAAAGAATTGATATAATTTATATATTATCATATTATGTTAATTGTATTGTATGCGTATTCTATGCAGCAATGCGGCAAAATTCTTTGTTTATTAAATCTCTATGTATTTAATAACTAAATAGTGCAGGAGGAAAAATAGCGCATGGAAACCGTTATTATTTTGAGCCGTAAAGGCGGCGTTGGTAAGACCGCAACCGCGCACGCCCTGGGGAAAGCGTTAATTAACCGAAAAAAACGCGTCTTATTTATTGACGCAGACGGACAATGTAATTTAACGCTAACAATGAAGGCAGACGAAGAACACATAAATTTATATGATGTTTTAAGCCAGGAGCGCACCATTAAGAAAGCAATTCAAGAAACCGAAGGCGGCGACATTATACCAGGTAGCGAAATGTTACACGCTGCGGATATAACGCTAAAAGGGCAAATTAAGAATTTTATTCTAAGGGAAGAATTAAAGACAATAAGCGATAAATACGACTATTGCATAATTGATACCCCCGCAGCCCTGGGAGTTGTGACAATGAATTGTCTTATAGCTGCAGATAAAATCATAATTCCATTGCAGGCCGATATTTACAGCTTACAAGGTATTGCGCGTATGGTGGAAGCCCTGGAAACAGTAAGAACCAATTGCGGCAACAAAGCAACCATTGACGGCTTTTTAGTAACAAGGTTTAATGCGCGTACTGTCTTATCTAGGCAGATGTTAGAAGATCTGGAGAAGATAGCAAAGAACCTTGAAACGCGTGTATATCAAAGCAAAATTAGAGAATGTACCGCGATAAAAGAAGCAGCATTAATGCAAACCGATATTTATAGCTATGCCCCTGGAAGCAATGGAGCATTTGACTATATGGAGTTTGTAAAAGAGTTTTTAGAGCAGGATTAAAAGGAGATCTAGAGAAATGGCAAGCAAGAAATTAAATACAAGTGAAGCAATATTAGGAGCGGAGCCCAGGAAAGAAGGAACAAGAGGAAGAAAAGCATATTTAAAGCCCAATGAAAAGAAGAACGCCCAAACAACACTTTTATTTAGACCTACCACAAAAGAAGAATTAAGGGATTTAGCCTGGGAAAGACGAATTTCTTTAAATGAGCTTATAAACCAAATTTGTGAAGACTATTTAAAGAAAAATTCAAGAAATAAATAGTTATTTTTTGCGGCTTTTATGATCACAAAAAGCGGCGTAAATAGGGCAACAAAGAGCATATATATAATTACTACAATTTGAATGTTAGTCAAATTACAATAACAACATAATTGTTATAAGGGGGTAAATTATGGAAATTGGTGAAGTGGGACAAACAGTAATTACAAAAGGCTTAGCGGCAGCCCTGGAGAATAACGACAAACTATTAAAGGATATACAAGCAGCCTGGGAGAAATATAAAAAATGTGATTGGGGTATTTTGGGAGAAGAAGACAAGGAAATGAACAACAACGCAGTAAAAGAGCCCAAATCCGACCGCATTTTAGCAAGATATAAGACCGTAGAAGGCGACATTTATATTATTACTGAATGGGATAGAAGTTATACAACGTTTATGTTTTGTGATGAATATTAGAGCAAATAAAAATAGTTGTGGGTTGACCTGGGAAGGGACACCCCCACAACTACTACCCCAAGCACCAACATTTTGCAATATTCATTATTAAAAAATGATTTCGGGGCGCTTAGTAATTTGATTTTACTATAAAACGCGCCCATATCAAAGAAAGAGAGGGCATAAAATGACCGAAAAAATTCAAAGAATAATTGAAAATCTAACAAGGGATTGCACCAAGGAAGAAAAGGCAAAAATTTTGCATATCGTAGGAGCAAAGAAAACCCCCGTAAAATTTGAATACACCAACGAAGAATTTGAGCGCATAAAGCCAATTATAAACGGGGTTTTGGATGCAATTAGTGAAGAAGAGGAAGAATTAAAAAGAATATTAAAAATAAGATACGAAGAGCCAATAGAGGAAGGAACAAGAAGAGCATGAAAGAATATAGAATATTTGCGGATAGTTACCGCAAGGAAGCAGAAAAAGGCAATTTAAGCAAAAAAGAAGCGGAGAAAGTCGCCCGCATTTATGATTTTTTGGCGGGGTGTGATCAGGAAGATATTTTTAATTTATTTGATAGCAGCGTATTTAATGAAATAGCTAAATCTTATATGCGGCTAGCAGTAAGAGAGCTAGTAGAAGAGGAAACAATAGAAGAAGAGCAAGCAAGAGCAATTAGAAACCGCTTTAGCCTTCTTTTTGATGAAAAAAAAGCAAAAGAAGTTTACTAGATTTATGAGCTTAGAGGGCAGCAGCTAACCAGGGGGAAATAAAAAGCCCCCTGGAGATCTAGGAGCCTGGGAGAGAAAAAACAACTAAAAAGAGGAGCGGCAGCAGCCAAAAGGAAGGGAAAAAGCATGATATTTAGTTTTACAAGGGAAGAAGAAGCCCAAATAAAGCAATTTATAGAGAAAACAAGAGAAGAATTAGAGCAAAGGGGCACCAAGCAAATAAAAACAACCGACAAAGCTATTATTAGCGAGTTTGTGGGCGATTTTGTAACAATGATAGATAATTTTGAAAGTGTGCGTTTTAGTAAGTTAAAAAGTCAAACAAAGATTATTGATAACGCCAAAAGCACCGCGGAAGAAGCTATTATTTTTACTTACAATAGCTTTAAACTAGATGATTTTGAAGTAAAAAGCGATAGTTTTACTATTAGCGGCTTTACATACGATACTAAGAATTATTTTTTTATAGCGATCAATGAAGGAACCGACCAATTATTTAATTACCACATAGAGCAAGAGAATACCCCCGCCCGCATATTTACAAAGGACGGAATGAGAGCATTTTTATTGAAATATGCCATAAAAAAGCATATCGAAGCACTAAAGGGAACCCCAGGAGAGCAAAAGTTATATAGGGCAATAGATAAGAGCCTGGAGAAGTCAAAATATATACATTGCGAAGAGTTAAAGGGCGATTTTGCGATATATGAGGAAAAAACCCCTATACACTACGGAAAGTATATTGATAATTTTTTTGAACTAGTAAAGCAAGAACAACCTCAAAGCGAAAAAGAAACGCTAATAGAATTAGATAGAGAAGGCAAAAACTATTCTTTTAATATTACTTCTCCAAAAGGGCGTTTTAGCGTAGCAACCGACCAATTATTATTATCTAGTGGGGCGGAATTTGCAAAAATAAATAACTACCCATACAAAAAGGGCAATAAGAAAACAGATAATATAAACTATACCGTTAAAATACCGCTATTAGGTTATGCGGAGCGGCGCGGCTACAAAGTAAAAGAAGAGCCAAAAGCAACGCCCCAGGAGCGAGAAAAAGAAAAAAAGAGAGCCCAGGAAGCACTAAAGACTGCAAGAAAACGCATTAAGAGAGATTTAGACATTTTATATAATTGTTCTTTTTCCTGGAGCGAGAAAATAAACGGAGAAGAAGAAGATTTTATAGATATAAGGCTATTAGAAGCGCGGGGAATAAGAAACGGATACATAAATATTACTTTTTCACGCAGCTATGCAAATTATTTGCTAAAGCATAGGGCAATGACGCAATTTGATAATAGATTGCTATTGATAGATGGGAACCATGAAAATGCGTATTTTTTAGGTAATAAAATTAGCGAATACTATAATATGACTAAGAACCAGGAGCGCGGAACCGCAAATATATTAAGCGTAAGTAAGTTATTAGAATACTCCAATTTACCAAGTATAGAAGATATAAGAGCACAAAGGGCAAGTTGGGAAAAAAGGATTAAAGATCCGTTAGAGAATATTTTAGGCTATTTAGTAAGCGATATTAAAATATTGAGCGATTGGAGATATACAAAAGCAAAGGGAGAAGAGTTGACCGCGTCAGAAGCTGCCAATATAACAGATTATTCAATTTTTGAAAAACTATACATCACCTTCACGATTAATGAGAATGAAGAAGTAATTATATAAAAGCAGCCTTGTAAATCTGAAGAACCAGGAGCAGCAAAAAGGGATATATGTTATTGGCATATATCCTTTTTTGATTTGATAAAACCCGCATAAAGACAAAGCAAAGAGAGCAAAAAGGGGCAACTAGTGTCGCAAGAAATTAAAGCAAAAGACTAGATAATGTGATTATTATGTGAAAAAGCACAAGTAATAGAAAAAGATAAAAAAGGGGGCAACTAGTGTCGCAAAAGGGGGCAACTAGTGTCGCAAAAGGGGGCAACTAGTGTCGCAAAAAAAAAATGAAACGTAGACGGGGAGCGGCTTTTAAGTGGGTGCAAATTCTTAATAAGATTAATACGATTAAGCACCAGGAAAAAAAGAGCATAAAAAAAGTAATGGTGTATAATGGGAAAGTCTTTTAAAAGTTTTGTTGAATCTGGGGAAATTAAGGAAAAAATACTTTGACATAAAAAAAGCTCCCAAAAGGGAGCACAATCAATAAAACCAATCAAAGTATACCAAAATAAATCTATTTTGGACAACCCCTAAAACGTAATTTTATATAGGCCAGGGAACCAAGCCCAGGGGAAGGAATGGAGCGCAGAGAGGAAAACCGCTATAAATAAACCTTTACGGGGTAGCAGCCGTAGGAATCGCCGTTAGAGGGTGCGTTGGTAGACCATTATATTTAGAAATCGGCGTGCCCGTCCTGTCGTCTAGTTGACTTGTCAATTAGAAGGGGGTTAACAAAAACAAATCTGCATTGTGCGGTGTCTTATGGCAGACTTCGACCGCTAGCATAATAACAACTTGCTTGAATTGTTTCGGATAGTAATATTCGATATTGATACGGATACCTTCGAGCCGTTACGGCTTGAAATCAATATAACCTTTACAACCTTAATTTTTATTTTTGAGGTTGTAGGGGGGTTTTTGAGCCGTTTTCCTTCTTCACCGCCCAGCTTGAATTTAAACCCGCTTCCCACTAAGTCAACGCCTAATTTGAACATAAGGCGAAAAAATAGGGGAGTTCCTGGGAGATCTGAAGACCTGGAGAGCAGAAAATAAAAAAACAATGTACCCAGGGGGCAGCAGCATAAAAAAATATTGTATAGGCTTAGCATATAGGTAAGTAAAAAATAAAAAAGGGGTTAAAGTACACTAAGAAATAAAAAGCCCTTAAAAGGGCAAATTTGAGCAAATGAGATATAGTGCAATAAAAGCCGCATAGAATAAGGGTTTACAATATTGATATACTAAAGAACCGTATAAAGACAAAGGGAAATGAAAAGGAAGTGAAATATTATATTTATTTTTTGCGATAGGCAGCAGGAAATAAATTAAGATCTGGGAGCGTATTTTATTTGTTTAAAGCCAAGTAAAAAGAGATAATACCAGGAGATAAAAAATTATAGGGGGGCTAAGTATGGAAGAAGTAAGAAGAGAATTAATTGAGATTGAAGGCGGCGAAATACCCGTAACGCTATCAAAAGCGAGTGACGAAAGTAGTTTTTTAATTAAAATTGACGGTGTGGAATGGGTAAACACTGAGAACAGAACGCACGCAGTCGTTTTATTTGAGCTAATGAAAGACCACATCACCGAATATATGCAGTATAAGAAAATATAAAAGGATCCTGAAGAGAGTAAAAAGCCCTTAGAAAATAGGGGCTTTTTTATTTGTTAACTGCAAAATCAGGGTGCAAGATCGGGAGAGAGCAGCGCAAAAAAAGACCGCACAATTTAAAAGATGATACCAGGAAGCGCAAAGGGTATTATCTTTTATTTTTTTGCGTGGTGGCTATACATCACGCCTTGCTTGCTAAGAGAGCAAATTATAAAAAAGTACGCTAAAGAGCTGCAAGGAATTTTATTATTTTTTCGGTAAAACGGAAGAATAATTATAAATCAAAGGGGCGTAAGAAAATACGAAATGTATTTATTTGCTTATATAGCAAGCAGTGGGAGTTGGATAGCCACCGCCCGACTTGTTAGGGCAGCCCCTAAAACCCTTATTTAAAAATGATCGCAACGAAAATATTAAAGTGTAAGCAATCGGACACGATAAAAAAAGCCCTGAGAAAAAATATATCTTTTTCGTAAAATTTATGTTTTGCGCAAAAGTATATAGAAAATAAAATGCCAATGAAACATAGATAAATAGGGCGATAGAAGGCAATTAAACAACTTAGAAAAAATAGAGCAAACGCAATATAGTAAAAAAATCAAAGTAATATATCAAAAAACCGCACAAAGACAAAGCATAGAACAAGCAAAAAACAACCAAAAACAAGCAAAAACAACCAAAACAACCTTTTGATTGTTTGAAAACCGCATAAAGACAAAGCAAAGAGAGATATTAGAAAACAAAAAGCGAGTATTTAAGCATATTAGAGAGCCTAAAAAGAGAAAAAACCGCATAAAGACAAAGGAAAGCGCGATTTTATACAATTCTAATTTGATAAAGAGTTTTGGAAATCTGAAGACCTGGAGAAACAAAAAAGCCGCCCAAAGTTTTAAAAACAATGAACAGCTTTTTTTCGGGAAACAAAATATAATACTAAAGCAATTATAGCATAGTTGGGGATAGAAAAAGCATTATAGAGCTGCGCAAGGCAGCAGCCGCCAATGAAAAAAAGCCCCCTGGGAGAACTGAAGAAGGCAAAAAGATAATTATATTAATTATAGTATTAGATTAATTATATTATAATAGTACATGTAACTATGTATTTGTGTAGTTATGGTGGTTTATATTTCTGAGATACTATTTTCTATAAGGTTTACCCCCAGAGAATAGCAGCAAAAAAGGGCTAGTATAAAAGCTAGTCCTTTTTTATTGCTTAAAACACAATAAAGTGCGTTGCATTATGTAAAAATTATTTACATAATTATATCAAGTAACATAATTATCATAATTAGCATACTATAAATATAACAACGAAGGGAGCGCGCCAAATGCGGGAAATTGCAGAAGTAAAAGCAGAAGTAGAAGAGATCGAAGCCAAGCATAAAAAAGTAATTGCAGAGTATACCGAAAAGCTTGAAAATGCCAAAAAGCGAAAAGCCGAAGCCCTGGAAGCTGCAGAGAAGGCATACAAAAAAGCCAAAATAGACGACTATCACAAAGCCCAGGACGAAGAACGCATTAACTCAGATGCAATAAAAATGTATGAATCTAAGTTAGCCGAACTTAGAAATGAGCCCGTAATAAGTAATGCCAAATTTAAAGAGCTGCACGGAGATATTGCGGCATATTTAGCAAATATCGTGGGAGAAGATAAAGAAGATCTAAGAGAATTAGTTGTTGAAATGGTAAAAATCAAAGAGGCCGAATCTGAAATATTAACGGAAGGCAACGCGCTAATTGAGCACATTCAAAAAGATTTATTAAAAGATCCGTGCGGACTTTTTACAAAAAGCGGCGGTTTTATAGAGCAGCCTAACAAAGTAAAGAAGTTTAGAGATTATAGCGTAATGGAATTTTTAAATTTTGTTACTAATCACCCGCTTGTAAGCGATTTAGTTAAACGTGAAGAGCTGAAACAATGGGGAAGGGGGTATTAATTTATGTTAAAGAGTACCCGCGAGAGCCTAAAGGCTATTGACGCGCAAATACACAATAACTTTATATCGGGCGAAGAAATGAAAAAGGCGCTTGAATATGGCAAAAAAATAGAACGTTGGAACCAGGAAACCAAAAGAGCGGAAGCAAAGAAAAAGGCAGAGTTAGAAAAATATAGGCGCGGAAATTTTACCGAAGAAGAAAAAGCCGCCCTGGAAAACGGCTTTAGAAAAATGTTAGATGGTATCAACCAACAACTTAACCGCAATATTACACGTGAATCTAAGTTTTGGGATGATTTCAACAAGCACGAAGCAGCAAAAAAAGAGCATGAAAATGTAGAGCGTTTATTAGAGATCGCGGAAGATAGAAACGACTATTTAAAAGCCAAATTAGAAGACGCACAAGCCCGCGACAATAAAACTTTGATAGAGCATTATAACAGTGAAATGTCAAGAAATGACAAAGATTTGGAACTATACCGCAGCAAGTACGAAGAAACCAAAGCAGCCATAGAAGGCTAAAAGACTTTGTTAGTTCGCCCAGGGGGGAGAAATACAAAAGCCCCCTGGAGAATTAAGAAGCAAAAAGCGGCAGCAAAAGAAGGCGCGATAATGGGCAATTATTATTCTAGCAAAAGAAATAGACCTGATAAGGACGGAGCCGACCGCACATTATTTATGCGGTATCGTAATAGGCTTATTAGAGAAAATGCGGAAGAAGGGCGCGTTATTTGTGCTATTTGCGGACTTCCCATAAATTTAAGTTTAAATTATCCGAATCCCTGGAGTTTAACTATTGATCACATAATACCAATTTCAAAAGGCGGAACGACAAGCGAAAGCAATTTACAACCCGCGCATTTTAAATGCAATAGGCGTAAAGGGGAACACTTAGCATTAACAGTTGAAGAAGTAAACAGGCTAAGAGCCGACCAGGGAGCCGCCCCGATAAATGCGGTAAAGTCTTATGATTTAGGATATATCAAAAATTTACCCCCGTCTGAATGGAATAAAGATTATTTGAAAACCGATAGAGAAAGGGCAATGCAAGGACTGCCACAAAGCGTTAATTGGAGAACTTATTAATTTTCCTGGGAGATCTGAAGAACCAGGAGCGGAAACAATCAGAAGGTAAAAGAATAATGAGAAGTGACTATAAGATATGCCCTATATGCGGCGCGGCGTTGGATATAGGAGAGCGTTGTAATTGTATGGAGCATAAGGAAAATACCCCAGGATATAAAAGCCCCCTGGAGATCTACGACCAGGGCAGCAGATACACCCCAGGAAAAAGCACCCCATTAGTAATACAAGGAGCCACAAGAGCAGCCAAAGAAGGCGCAAGCATATTATTACAAGCATAAAAGCATAAAAAGGGCTTTAAAAGACCAAGAAAGCAATAAAAAGAAGCCTGAAAGAATCGAGAGAGCGAAGCGGCAGCAGGCGACAAAAAAATTATAAGAAGCCGCAAAAGGCAGCAGCTAGAGAGCCAAGAGCGGAACCAGGCGCGGCAGGTGGAGCGGCAGGGGAGCGCGGCAAGGGTGCAGCCCATGAAAATAAAAAAAATAAAAAATAAAAAAATTAATTTTTTTTATTTTCAAAAACAAAAAATATTTCGGTAGATATAGGGGGGGTTATACCCCTACCCCATATCTTTTTCACCTTGCCGCCGTCTACTGGGAAATATCTCGCAACACTCCCTTTAAAGGTGGTACAAAAATAGCGTAAACCTAGTGTTTATGCGGTTTTGCGGG
>Ga0265298_10011742_pt1 | contig 10217 bp, 18 predicted proteins | sample AusTroGonzalo_MG_3_FD_193486 | JGI IMG/M metagenome (GOLD analysis project Ga0265298, IMG submission 193486) | Bovine rumen microbial communities from tropical cattle in Woodstock, Queensland, Australia - Gonzalo_01 | ecosystem: Host-associated > Mammals > Digestive system > Stomach > Rumen ... | reverse complement strand
TAGTCGGCAAGCCCCCCCGCGATGGGTGTCCGCTGGCGGTGAAGCCTGTTCGCCGGAGTTTGTCCGGGCGCGGATCTATCGCGCGTTAACCGGGTCCCGGTGTCGCTCGCTTGGGTGCCTGGGAATGTCTCGCCCCGTCATGTACCAAGCGGCCTAGCCCATCACATTCAACTTTTAGGGCGACCGTTGTCCGGCAAACTAACCCCGCGCGGCCCGTTACCCCCTCGCGGATAGTGATAAAGTAGGCTTTTTCGCAAAAAAAAACAACTTCGAAAAGTTGTTTTGATTGCTTTTTGATAGAATTTAAATTATTTTTAAATATAACAAAATACCGGGCTTTAAAGGCTCTCTTTTTAAGTCCGGCTTGGTTGACAACGGGATCAAGTCAAGCTATATTTAATTTGCCTATTGGCCGTAAACTAAAAGGCAAAACGTTACACCCCAGAAGGCCCCGCGCCTTCTGGGGATTTTTTATATCACTTCATAATTGCTTTGATTTGCCGCGGGCCAAAATTTTTGAGCTATAATATCAAATACGCCTATTTTGTTTGTATCTATTTCTTTTGCCGGAATACAATCAATTATTTTATCATTCGTTTCATTTAGTACAAAGAAATTCAAAATTTCTTCTGCATTAACCGGGACATTTTTTGAAGTTTCGGGGTTACCTAACAAAGTAATATTTGTATAATTTACACTAACATAATTTACAGTGCCGCCAATGGTTGTATTTGTAGTTAGATTATACAGTCTATTGTCTTTTACTCCAACTTCAGATATATTTTTTGGCAAGTTGTTGCTTGTTGTCCCAACCACTCCACCATTTGAAAATTTAAAATTGGTATCGTCTAAATGTATACCACAAAAAGGCGAACCCGAAGTTTTAAACAATCTTGCCACTTGATTGTAGTTGTGTTCCAATAATTTATTTACAAATTTTACGCCGTAAGTATAATTTTGTTTGTTTTCACCGGAAATATTTAGAATTATTCCGGTTTCAACGCCATTAAAAGAAACTTTATTACGTATAATAGTATATTGTAAATAACCGTCAGGCAAGCCGCCGCCGCCACCGCCGCCCGCTTCTTTATAAACGCTTGATGTATTGTAAACCGTTGGCTTATCATTAACCATAAGGCCCCCTTACACAAGAATAAAGCTTGTCGTATACACGCCGGCCGTGTCCAGCTCCATGATAATGCGCGGCTGAAATTCCTGTCCCACGTAATCGCTCGACAGGTTGTAACCGTCGTAAGCAAATGAACCCTGGTTCGATATTGTCATCTTGTAAGGCTGGTATTTGTCCGTTCTCGCGCTGTAGTCGGGTGCCGGTGTCGTCTCGAAAGGCTTTACAATAGCGTTTACGTCGTACCATTTATTGAACTCGGGTATTTCAAGTTCGAAGCCACCACAATTCTCCTCCAGGGGCGTCACGGCCTTTAAATTCGTCTTGATGATACCGGAAAAGCCCTTTAGGGGAGCCCGCAAGCCCTCCGCGCCGTTGCTCTCGATCATTACGCGATTGATATTAAGCACGTTGTTTCGTTCGAAATACAGATTATTGCCGGCGTATTTTCCCGACATCAAAAGAACGTTCAAATCCTGGTCCGCCGGGGCGCGGCTCTCGCTCCTGGAATTATCCGAAAGCGTCCAACTGTTCATATCCGGGGAAAAGCAAACAATATACTTTCCTTGTATATTAGCCATATTTATACCGCCTCCTTTTCCAGGTCGTCGCCCTGGTCCTGTTGCTGTTGCTGTTGCTGTATGGGCGTGAGCTGCAAACCAAAACCGGCCGCAAGCTGCTGGGCGTTTTCGGTTCCGTACTGTTGCGCCGCGCGGTTTATAAATTCCGTCGCCAAGTCCGGATTATTACGGATAAGCCCCGCGACCATGGGTAATTCCCGCGCCTGTGCGCCCGTGGCTCGAAAGTCCTGTTTATTCGCCGCCAAAAGAGACGGCAAGTATTTTAAAGCCTGTTCTAGTAAAAACGACATTTGGCCCCCCTCGCCGTCCGTTTCGTCGGCGGTTTCGTCTTTTAATGTTTCCTTGATTTCTTTAAGTTCCCGCATTTGCTGTAGCAAGCTTGGCGGAGTGTTAGTTTTTTGTAGACTTTGCATTGCCTGGATTAATAGAGCGTCGCTTACGGGTTGCGGCCTGTTATTCGCTGCGAAAATTTCAAGCAGCTTCGCGACGTCCACGGCCGGGGGCGGCGGCGGCGGTGCCAAAAAGTCCTTAATGAGCTTTAGGCCCGCGCCTATGGTCGTAATCTTTTCGACGGTGAGGCCGCCCAATAGTCCGCCAAAATCCAGGCCGCCAAGCGGCGACGGTGCTGCTGGTGCGGGTGCGGGTGCTACCGTTTCGGCTTTCTTGGCTTTCTTGGCCTGTTCCGCCGCGTATATTTCGGCGTATTCGGCTCCGATATTAAAAATTTCGTTCCGCTTTTCCCTGGTGCCGTCACTCTTTGTTATACGCCAATCGATTTTATATCGACCGGGGCCAAAATAACGGCCTATATAATCCTCGTCTACACGTTCTGCCACTTTCCCTACAAATTCGGTAGCCGGGCGGCCCACGCTCTCTACGGGGCTAGTTATACGGTATATCCTACCGTATACCTCTTTTTGATTTTTAAGGTCCTCAAAGTCGTCATCGACTTCGTTAATAGGTTGCTCGTTCTTAGCCATGTTCTTACCCTCTTGTTAGAATTTGGTAGTAATCCACCAGGCGGCCAAAAGCGCGGCCGCGCATCCCCCCAAAACCCATTTTTTTGCTGGCGTGGTAAAATGCACCTCCACGCCCTCGCCGTCCCTGTACGCGCCATCTACACGCTTGAAAAGGTCGCTAGACGCGTCCCCCTGGATCGTGTCGCCGTCGCGATTGTAAGCAATCAAAACACACCCTTTCGAGGCGTCTTTTGTATTTCCGCCGTGGAACATAATGTTAGATCGGCCGGGGACGTCGATATATACCTTGTTTGTCTTGAAGCTTGGCGACGTGCGCCCCATTAGGCTGTATTTTCCGTCCGGGAAAGTGTAAGCTTCGTTTTCTAAAGAATATGCAAAAAAATCGTTATCCAGGTAAACACGGCCGCGGATCGCGCCGTTTTTCGGGAGTTCCCTTTTTACCTGGATAATCATTACTAGAGACCTTCGAAAAATTCCACCAACTTTCCCAATTTGGCGGCGGTTTTCATGCAAGTATTTGCGGCGTCTTTTGAAATCTTGCGCCCCATGTAACGTCCTGATCTTGCGGTTTGTTCTCTCTCGCGCTTGTACATATTCAAGCCCGTTACAATGTCCGAAATTTCGCTTTTTTCAAGCTCGATTTTTACAGCCATAAATTACCCCTTCAAATTTTTAGATCCGACGCGGATAAAGTTAAACGAAACTTTTAAAATAAGCTCGTTTTGGCTCATGCCCGTTAATTGGTCCACCGCGCCCGTAACAGAAAGTTTTACGTCTTCTTCCTGGAGCATACTAGACGCTGTAATTTCCCATTGTTGTTGAAAATTTCCGCCTTGCGAAAAGTTTGCGAACGGGAACGGGGAAACATTTACGGGCGTGTTGTTTTCGGAGTGTAGTATTTGCAATAACATAGCACCGTTTACGGCTTCTGTAAATTGCTGTTCCGTACAATTCGCGGAAAGCATTACGCCGGCGATAATTCCCTTTTGTCCCTGGAGAAGCTTTCCAAAGACCTGGGGAGGCGTCTTGACATCATCGAAAATATATTTTCCATTATCGACGGCCGCCGAAAATTCGACGTAACACGGAACGACGGTAAAATCTTCCGCGCGGTTGTTCGTCATTGGAAAAAGATTTTGTATTGTATCACTCATCGTCTCCCCCTTCGAAAACTTCAATACCCGTAATAATTACGGTACCATGATAGTCATCGACATTGTTAGACTTTAGAGAAACTGTAATATTTACGCGTTGACCAAGTACAAAGAAAAGATTTTTGTATTCCTCCCAATGGCAGCCGGGGAAATACCGTTCTTTCTTTCCCTCCAGGGGGATCACCAATTCGGCCAAAACGCGGTTCATGCTCGCCGGGTCGTCCGAACCGAACGGCGTTTGGCTCGCCAAGCTTTCAAACTTGATCCCGATTTGCGGCGGCCTCGTCGCGCGTAAATAATCATTATCACCGTCGAAAGCCACGCCCGTTACAATGAATTTCCAGCGCGCCGTAGTTGTTACGGTAACTTCTTTCGATGTACGTTTAACGTCAAAATTAAATACATAGTCCTTTGAGCGTACCCTCTTGGCCGTGTATATAATTTCGTCTCGTTCCGCCTCGCTCAAAACCAGGCGTCCGGGCTTGATACCTGTCAAGCCCTGGAAAATCTTTTCCGTAAAACTTTTGAGCATAGCGCCCCCCGTTAGTTTTGCGGGTAGAGCTTACCGTTGAAACAAATATCAATGCGTTCGTCCGCCATGGTGTATACTTCACCGGCCAAAGCAGCCGGGGCGCGGTTGTCATACTCGATAATGAGTACATCCCCCTTTGGATAGATGTGCATGAACGGGCGCGCACCGTACCGGACGCCGGTTGAAGATCCTGGCGTCCCGATAAGCTGTACCGGGATATAGTCATTAGACATGGCCGCGTTATCCGCCTGGGACTTAAATTTGAGCTTAACGCCGCAATAGTCCACGTTTCCGCCACCGTAATCTACTTTAGAATTTGAAGTACAGCGGATGTTATAGCTTTCCTGGAGGAACGGACCTTCGTTTGTAATAGGGACAGCATACTCACCGGCGGTGTTTGCTTTCGCCACGAAAGAGCGTGTAAAATCAAATGGTTTTTCATAAGCCTGGGACTGCATAAGCCCGGCGACTTTCGCGTTAATTTCGGCCATACTTGCCATAGTGCTGTATCCTCGCGTTAATTTGTTAAAAACTTTGCGGACGTAGATTATAGAGCGCGTCCGCGCGCTCGTCCCCTCTTCTCTAGCTGTATTGGAGTACACCTAGCAAAGTTCTTTTAAATCCTGGGAAACACGGGACGGGGGGCGCCCCGTGTTTCGAGGGTAAGCCCGTGGTTAGGACTTTACGATCTTGAGGCCCGACATGATGACTATAAAGCCGAATGTATTCGGAGTAGCGTACAGGCCGGCCGGGACCGGGCGGGTGAACTTTACCATACCGCCAATGTTGAGGTTCGGCATAATGCCGATCGGCTGGCGGAGCTTGATCCAGGCGGTGCTATTGATAGCGCCGTTTTCGACCGCGCACGTATTGGTAGCGTCGCCGCCCACCACGTCGATAGGTGCCTGCAGGTGGAGGCCGGTAAATTCGCCGATTCGGGTTTCGTTCGAACCGTAATTCAGCGTAACCACGGTGGAGGCCAAAAGGTCCTTCATTGCCGCGATCTCGTCAAGTGTCAAGGTTTCGCCCTTGAAAGAGACGACGCGGAGGCCAAGCTGGACCACCTTAAACGCCATGGTGCTGCCAATCTTCTGTGCTTCGGTAAGGTTAGTAAGCTGCGCGGCGTTTGCGACGTTGCTGTCCGTAGCGCGGTGAGAGAATAGCGGGTTATTCTGTTCCGCACTAATGTTGAAGCCGCCCCAAATGTCGGCGATGTACTGCTGGCCGCCGGCGCCGAAGCTCTCGACCTGTACTGCGTCCTGGACCTGGACCGGGGAAAGAATATCAGACATTGTTTTTACCTCTTTTTTAGTTGTTAATAGGTTATTGTTTTTGTGATTAAATCATGTCGTCACCGTCGCCGTCGAACGGGGCGGCCATGACCTCGCCGCCTGTGGCCGCGATCGGTGCGCCCATGCAACCGGCGAACGGTGCGGAAAGTTGCGGGATGTACGTGGGAACGTCGTTATATCCGGCCATAGTCGGCACGGCGGAGGCCACCAGGCCACGGACGCCGACAGCGCCCATTCCAAGACCCGCGCCCATGATAACGCGGTTTCGCTTCTTCATACCGAAAGCGGCGACAACTGCACCCAACGCGGCTACAATACCGTTAGACGCGGCCGTTGGGATAGTCGCCGGGATCTTCGACACGACAAAAGCGCCACCGATACCACCGGCACCGGCACCAGCGACGGCAAATGCGGCGTCCTTGATAGATACCGGGCTTGATGCAGCGCGGCGGAACTTGCGGCCGGCGCGCTTTGCCTTGACCTTCACGAAACGTGTTTTAGTCACCGTCTTAGTAACGGTGCGGGTTCTCTTCTTGCCCGGCTTAAGGGCCTTGATACGTTTTGCCATTTTGTTTTCTCCTAGATTTTAAAAAAGCCTCGCCAACCGTTTTTCAACGAACTTGACGGCGATAAAGCCAAGCCCGATAATAATGCCCCACTTAACTATAGTGGATGTTTTAGGCGTCAAGCTGCTTACTGACGGATAGTTCACGCCATAAGATACCGTTTCGGCGACGTTTGACGCCGTGCTACTAATCTTGCCGCCAATGTTCTTTTTAAGGTCGTCGAACATAGAATATTCGCCGCCCTGGAAATAGGCCACGGCGTCCGCATCCTTGCGCGCCCATGAATAACACCAAACCAGGAATTTATAAATTTTGTTCACGTCGACCGTACTGTCAAAAGATACATACAGTATGGAAGCAATGTTCTTTAATTCCTGGGTTCTCTTTGTCGCATCCTCTGTATACCAACCTTTACCCCAATAGCGCTTTAGTGCCTCTATGCAATAATAAAGCTTATCGCGGGTAAAGTTCGGAGTATCGAAAAACACCCCCGTATCATTATCGGGGAGCTGCTGGCCGCCATAGTAGCGATACAGCGCGCTATAAATGTTTTTTGCGTCCGTGTCGGTCAAGGTGAAAGACATATTAGCGCCTGGCCCTCTTCGACTTCTTGCCACTCTTGTAAATGAGGTAACCCACGCCACCGGCGGCGGCCGTCAAGATAATGGCCGTTTTGATCTTGTTCGCCTTGATCGCTTTCGCGGCGGCGTCGATTGCGCTGTCCGTTTCCGTCGAAACCTTATTGCCGAAACCCAGCATATTTTCGAGACTTCGGAACGTCGAAACCAGAGGTGAAGTAATAGGGATTGCCGCACCCGCGTTCAAAATTTCGTGAGTAGCGTTTTTGGTTTTTCTCACCAGCGTGGAAAGCGCGGACGCGCCCAAAGTTTCGGAACCGTACCGGCTCGCCATGGCCGGCCACCTGTTGCCATAGAGTTGATAGCCAAATTTATTATCCATTATCTAGACCTCTTTTTCTTCTTCTTCTTAAAAAACCACCACACCAGGGCGACGCCACCGACCAACAAAAGAGAATTTCTCAAATTGGTCCCCTGGACCGCCACCGGCTCCAAAGTCAAATTGTTATTGTCCATGCTTGCCCCGTTGTCGCTAGATGCGCTGTAGTATACAGTTCCGCCGCTTGCCGCCTGTTGCTGTAGCGCGTCGATAGTTCCCTGTTGCTGCTTTATAAGCGCCTCTAAATTGGCGTTCTTGACGGCCAAATCTTCAGCCGCCGCGTCCGCTTTCAATTGCTTTTTATATTCGGCTTCGCGCTTTGACGCTTCGGCGGCGGCTTTACCGGCGGAGGAGCTTTGGTCTTGTAAATTCTTGTCCAATAAATCGCCGGCTTTCGCCCTTTCCTGGGTCTCGCGCCATGCTTTACGAGCTGCACCGCCCTCGCTTTGCTCCATTCTTGCCGCCGCCGCCGCCGCTTTTCCAGCGCTTGCGGAGCTTGCAGCAATAGACGCGTCTATTTGTTTTTGACGTTCTTCCAAAGCCTTTTGTTTTTCTTCATATTCCTTTTTAGCCTTAGCAGCAGCGGCGGCCGCCGCCCCCGCGCTTGCGGAGCTGGATGCGATTGACTGATCCTTTACGCTTTGACGGTCTCGCAAAATGGCCGTATTAGCATAATACGCAGATGCGTCGATTTTGTCCTGGGCGACATAGGATGTAGGGTAAAATTCTTTATAGATACGTTCACCCACAACAGCGTAATTATTCCAACGCTGTTTCTCTATATCGGACATACGGCCGGCGGCGGAGCTAAATAACTTGTTTTGCTCCTTTAACTTGGATTTCCAATCACCTGTCCAAATATTACGCGCGTCGGCCATTTTTATTCCTCGTCAAAAGATAGAGTACGCCCAAACCGCCAAAAACCCAAATAGCCGTTGTCGTTCTGTCGCTTTTCGCCTGTTCAGCGATAGCGATCTGTTGCGCCACTGGTTCAAGGCTCGCGCCATACTGTTTCATGACGTTTTGAAGTTCGGCGGCGCGCTCCTCGTAAGCCTTTTGCGCCTTGGCCGCTTCGCTAGCCGCCTTAGATGCTCGCGCCGATTGGTCGATATACATCTGTTGTAGTTCTTGCTGCTTTTTCTTTTCCTTTTCGGCGTCGATTTGGGCCTGGGTAACATAGCCCTTATCTTCTACGGTATAATTCCATGTTTTTTCTAGTTGTCCGCCCACATCCATGGGGCTGTACATATCTCCGATGCCTACGGCCATTTTATAGCCGCTAGCCAAATCGCTAACTACAGGTACATTCCAGCTTTCAACCTTGTCGGCCGCCCAATCAATAGGCGTGCGTACCGTTTTAATAACGGACTTGATCGTTGTAAACGGGTTCCACCCCAAAAGCTCGTCAAATTCCTGTTTCACGGCACCCCAACACGGCGCGCCCAGCAGCTCGACGCCGGCGGCGTCGTTATAGCCCCACAACTTGCGGCCAAGTTCGCTCGACTGTCCCGGAGCGGCCTGGGTATTTCCTTGGGCGCTAATATAGAACATGATCGGGGCATTTACGGCGCGCTGTGCGATGATAGCGGCGGCGCGCTTTACGTCGTTCCAGGCGTCTCCAAAAAGCTTGACGCCAAAATAATCGTTAACGTTGAATAGGTCGCTAATCGTAAGCGGCGCGGCCTGGGTTTCCGTTCCCTCGAAGGTAGTCAACAAAGCCATTTTTTAATCTTCTCCTACTCTTAATATATATTCCTAAAAAAACGATGTCAACGGTATCAATTTTGTAAGTTTCGAAAAATAAGGGTAATTTCCTAAAAATTCTTGGTTTTTCTTGTACGTCGCATCGACGAAAACCCCGTTATCTAGCTGTAAGAACACATGATGCAGTTTTTTATCGGGTTTCGTCGAGCTTGCCACGAAACGGACCGGGCGGCCGTGACCGTGCCACCAGGACGCACATAATACCGCTTTGTCGTCACAATCTCGCGGACCGTAATTTCCATTAAGAGTGTAAGCCGGGCGGCTCACCGTTTCTACTCCAGGCGGGTCCGCTATGTACGGTAACCGGCAAACATGGACATAAAAATCGACAAACGGACGTTCCAACCACGTCCCCAGGTCCGTCCAATAAAGACAGACTAGGCGGCGCATCTTTTCGCCCGTTTGGTTTACGTTTTCAAGAGGCCATGTAGAAACTAACATGGCCTCAATATATATTTTTTGGCTAGAATTTCCAAATCTGTTTTTCTAGATCCTTCATCTTTTTTTTAGTCTGTTCGTCGTATTCAAGACTTGTTAGGCCGATACCGATCTTTTCGAGCATCCCCGCCGAACAACGGGGGCACTTTTCCAGGAATAGCGAAGTTTGTCCGGCCGGATGGTGTTCGGTGTAGTAACATACCGGGCATTGAAATATATCTACTTTCATTTTAATGGGCCTCCCTTTAATCCATACGGGGTTTATCTAATTGAAATTTTCCATAGCCCTCAATTTCAATTTCGAAACCTTTTAAAAATTTTATAGTCTTTGGCTCGCTTGGATCATGTTCACCGCCGGAATAAATCCACGCCGTTAAATAAACTTGTTCCCAACATTCAAAACAAGCACTTTTATTTATTTCCGAAAATTTTTTTATAACATCGTTTAAATTTTCACCATAAATAGAAACATGGTCCGAAGGATAAGGTTTATCTTTTCCGTTACCGAAATAACAGTCTATACAATAATACATATTTAACTCCTCACGGTGTATCCTTTAATTTGTTGTATATTTTACAGCCTGTCTGTACCCGCAAACATCCAAAATAATTACAGTCCATGCGCGTCCATGTTTTCTTAATGGAAACGCCAAAAAAGCAGCCTTTAGCGCTCTCGACGGTCCGCCGCCGCGCCTCCTGGTATATATCCATAAAAGCCCCCTTTAAAAATCATTTTTAATTGTCAACGGCGTTAAATATTCTTGTAGCGCCGCGCGCCAATCATCAAGGCAAAACAGAAAAGACACACCGCTAACTAAATGAACAAA
>Ga0265298_10011741_pt1 | contig 10217 bp, 9 predicted proteins | sample AusTroGonzalo_MG_3_FD_193486 | JGI IMG/M metagenome (GOLD analysis project Ga0265298, IMG submission 193486) | Bovine rumen microbial communities from tropical cattle in Woodstock, Queensland, Australia - Gonzalo_01 | ecosystem: Host-associated > Mammals > Digestive system > Stomach > Rumen ... | reverse complement strand
ATGAGAATCTGGGTATCATCTCTGAGTTCAAACTCCTGGATGTGCTGAACCGTAAGGTGAACAAGCCCGTGGATAAGAGTGAGTGGCACATGACACCACAGACGGTGAACGCCTACTATAACCCAACGACCAACGAGATCTGCTTCCCTGCAGCCATCCTGCAGCCGCCTTTCTTCGATCCTACAGCCGACGATGCTGCCAACTACGGTGCCATCGGTGGTGTGATTGGTCACGAGATGAGCCATGGCTTCGACGATCAGGGTTCGCAGTTCGACAAGACAGGTAACCAGCGTAACTGGTGGACAGAGGCCGACAAGAAGAACTACGAACAGCGCACGAAGGTGCTTGAGGAGTCGTTCAGCAAATTCGAGGCCGTGCCTGGTACATTCATCAACGGTAAGCAGACACTGGGTGAGAACATTGGCGACAATGGTGGTCTGAACATCGCCTTCCGTGCCTTCCAGAACGCCACGAAGGAGAATCCCCTGACGACTGCCGACGGTTTCACACCTGAGCAGCGCTTCTTCCTGAGTTGGGCTCGTGTATGGGCCAGCAACATGCGTCCTGAGTATATGGCCTATCTGGTGACGGCTGACGTTCACTCGCCCAACAAGGCCCGTGTGAATGCTGCCCTGCCACATATCAACGCGTGGTACGACGCCTTCGGCATCAAGAAGGGCGACAAGCTCTTCATTCCGAAGAAACAGCGTGCACAGATCTGGTAAAAAGAAAATAGCCTCGCCAATTGGTGAGGCTATTTTTTTTATTTCTGATAGTTCTTCAAACCCTTGTCCAAGAACTCCAAATACTTGTCGATATCCTCATCGTAGGCACGGCTGCCACTGAGAGGTTTGCCCGTCTGCGGATCAAGCAACACATAAAAGGGCTGGGCATTGGCACCAAACTTATGGCTCTGCAGGTAACTCCACTTCGCCCCCACCGTACGTAAGGTCTTGGTTTGTCCCGTCTCGTCCGTCACCACGTAAGGTTCTGCCAATGGTGTCTTGTCATCCACAAAGAGTGAGATGAGCACGTAGTCATTGTTCAGTTTGTCGGCCACACGGGCATCCGTCCAGACGGCAGCCTCCATCTTACGACAGTTCACACAGCCATAGCCTGTAAAGTCGATGAACACGGGTTTGCCCTGTGCACGAGCTGCAGCCATACCCTCCTCGTATGTCAGGTACTTGGCCTCCACCACCTTGTTATTCAGGTTGAAGTCTTGCGTCTTCATGGGCGGGGCGAAGGCACTCACGGCCTTACAGGGGGCGCCCCAAAGACCTGGCACCATATAGACGGCAAAGGCAAGCGACACCAGTCCACCCATGATACAGACCACAGGCATCGGCTTGTGCAAGTCGCCACCCATCTCATCACTCTGGAACTTCAACCAGCCACAGAGGTAAGCACCCAACAAGGCGAATATCACAATCCAAAGTGAGAGGAACACCTCACGATCCAACAGCCGCCAGCCGTATGCCAGATCAGCCACGGAGAAGAACTTCAGCGCGAAGGCCAGTTCGATAAAGCCCAACACCACCTTCAGCGTGTTCATCCACGAGCCCGACTTCGGAGTCTGCTTCAACCACGAGGGGAAGAGGGCGAAGAGGGTGAAGGGCAGGGCCAATGCCAAAGCAAAGCCGAACATACCCAAGGCTGGTGCCAGCCAGTTGCCACTGGTTGTCGTTTCCACGAGCAACAGACCAATAATCGGCGCAGTACAGGAGAATGACACCAGCACCAGCGTGAATGCCATCAGGAAGATAGAGAGCAATCCACTGGTTTCTGAGGCTTTTGTATCTACTGCATTCGCCCAACTGTCAGGCAACTTGATCTCGAACCATCCGAAGAAGGAGAGAGCAAAGATCACGAGCAGCAGGAACAGGAAGATATTGAAAACAGCATTGGTTGACATGGCATTGAGCGCGTCGGAACCGAAGAGAGCCGTTACAAGCAAGCCCAGTCCGAGATAGATCACAATAATGCTCAGGCCATAGGTGACAGCATCCTTGATGCCTTTCTTTTTATCGCTCTTGGCTCGCTTCAGGAAGAAACTCACCGTCATGGGAATAATCGGCCAGATACAGGGCATGCACACAGCAAGCAGGCCACCCACGAATCCCATTAACAGAATATATAATAAGGAATGGTCTGTGATACTGTCGTCAGCCCCGTAGGCACGAAGTTCACTGAAGACGGGTTGCCACAGGTCACCATCGGCAATTGGTGTAACGACTGCCACTGGAACTATAGAATCGTTAACAGCGGCTAGGGCATCACCAGCTGGCGCATCAACCGTCGCAGGTATCTCAGGCGCCTTGCTATGCTGCGGATAATCAGGAGCGACAGGCTCTCCGTGGTGTCCGGAGCCATCAGGACCTCCTGGACCTCCACGTCCATCAAAACCTCCTGGCGGCATGGGCGGACGAAGACCAACCTTACCCCTTTTCTTCAGGTCACAGGCAGAGGGTGGCAGACAACTCTGATCGTTGCAGGCGCCGTACTCCAGATAACAGTCGATGTCGTAGTCGGGTTTCGTGAAGCGTATCTTCTGAACAAATGTCACACTGCCCTCGAAGAAACGCAACTCCATGTCAAACATCTTGTCGAACTGCTTGATTTCCTTGCCACGCGGCTGTAGCTTGCCCACAGTCTCCACACCTTCCATCTTCACGGGGTTGAAGGTAGCCGAGATAGGACCATCGTCACCAAGGTTGGTGGAATACACATGCCACCCAGGGTCGATAGTGGCACTAAACACTATCTCACCCTCGCCTCCATTCAGTTCCTTCAACTGCGAGGAGAAGTGCACGGGCGTCATCATCTGGGCTTGTATGGTGACCGGCAAGAGCCCCAGTAACAAGGTGGATAATAACCTTCTCATTCTTCAGAATCAGATTTACTTGAAGAGACTATCGAGTAGAGTATAGAAGGCGGGATCCTCACCGACTATGGCCTTCACAATACAGCCCTCTGGATCTATGATAATCTTCGTAGGAAAGCCTTCTATGCAATAATCCTCCAACACCTTTGAGTCTTTTGGATTATATACGTGCAGCCAAGGCAGTTCATAACGTGCCACAGCCTGTTTCCACTTCTCCTCAGAATCGCCACAGTCGATACCGAGGATTTCAAACTTACCCGCATACTTGTTATAGGCATCTTTCATTGCAGGGACACCCTTGATGCACCAAACGCACCACGACCCCCAAAAATCAAGAATCACATACTTACCTCGTAGTGATGACAGTTTCAGAGGCTTTCCGTTAATATCGTTAAGTTCAAAGTCAGGAGCCTCTACACGGGTATCTTGTTGACGGGTAGATGTCTGTTCCTGTTTCTGTGCATCGGCTTTTGGCTGCTGTTTGTTATTACCATTAGCACAACTGACCATCATAACCATCATGACCAGTCCAAAAAATGCTTTTCTCATACTTATATTATTATGCTTTTGTACTAAAGACACTATTGTCAGCAGCAAAGATACAAAATAAATCGTCAACTGACGTAATTTAATCATTTTTTAAGAAAAAAGTCATTTCCCCCAAAACTTGGTATTGAGATAGTCGTTGAAGGCTTCCCGGTAGTTATCACCTATTGGCAGGTAAGTGTCACTATCCATGATCACGCGGTTTTTGTTCACCTCCTGAATCTGCTTCAGGTTGATGATATAGGAGCGGTGAATGCGCATGAAGTAAGACGGCAGGTATTCCTCCATCTTCTTCATTGAGAGTAAGGTTACAACGGGCTTCGACTGGCTCGTCAGATGAATCTTCAGATATTCACTCATACCTTCAATATAGCGGATATCAGAAATAGCGAGCTTTACTACCTTATAATCAGTCTTAATGAAGATGCTGTCATCAAACTCATTGGGAACCGTCCCCGATGAGTTTGCGAGGCGCACCTGAAGACGATTGGCTGCACGGCGGAAATCATCTAAGCCAAAAGGTTTCAGCAGATAATCAACAGCATTGACCTTGAAGCCCTCCACAGCATACTCAGAATAGGCTGTGGTGAACACCACAAGGGGAGGCACAGCAAGCGACTTCACAAAATCCATACCATTGAGATCGGGCATGTTGATATCGCAGAAGACAGCATCGACGGTCTCCTGATTAAGTATTTCCTTGGCCTCCACGGCACTCTGACATTCACCTACGAGGTTGAGAAAAGGCACTTTTCTGATGTACGCAGCAAGCTGCTGGAGAGCCAAAGGCTCGTCATCGATGGCTAATACTTTAATCATAGTAATATCGTTAATATGACGGTATATCTGTCTGGCTCGTCCTTGATGTCGAGCGTATATCTTTCTTCGTAGATAAGATCAAGACGCTGCTTCACGTTCCTCAATCCCACCCCGTCGTGCTTATCTTCCTCCTTGGGTATACGACTATTAGTACAGGAGAAGGTGAGCTTCGCGTCATCCACACTGACAACGATATCAATGAACGATGACTGCCTATAGGAGACTCCGTGCTTGAAGGCATTCTCGACGAAGGTAATGAATATCAGGGGTGGCACTTCCCTGTTGGGGAGGGTTTCCGGCACCTCAACGCTGATTTGCACCTTGTCGGTATAGCGCAGTTTCATCAACGTAATGTAATTCTGCAGGAAATTAATCTCACGATCCAAAGGCACAACCTGTTTGTTGCCCTCATAGAGCACGAAGCGCATCATTTTCGACAATTCAAGGATGGTAGTCTTGGCCTTCTCTGGATCAATATCGACAAGGGCGTGGATATTGTTCAGCGTGTTCATCAGGAAATGTGGATTGATCTGATATTTCAGATACTCCAACTGCTGTTCCAGGTTCTGTTTCTCCAAATCAGCTAAACGTTTCTGGTCGCCACGCTGCTTATAATACAGTTTGACACCAAGATTCATGCCAAGCATGAGAACAAGGATGATGAGGGCAATAATATCATGCTGCCCCATGATCACTGGAGGATGCCCGTCGTCTTGAGGTCTCCCATTCATATGGTCATTCCGCGGTCCTCCTTCCATGAGGGGAGGAGGAGGTAAAGGCGGTGGACCGTCGTTGACCATCATTTCATGACGAGGCCCTCTCTCCTCGGGTTTCGGACGATGATGGCACTGATAGATCTGGAAGATGGCCATGATAATTACTACGAGTAAGAAATAGGTCTTCTTCCGCTGGCCATAGATCAGCATCGGTGCCATCAGATGGTTATGGATGAGGAAGACAACAAAGAAAAGGGCGAACTGCTTCCAGACGGTGAAGATCTCACTCCAGTCGAAAACAATATCCGTATTCGCCGTACGGACTGCAAGGCTTATGACTGGTGCCAGAAACAGCAATGTCCACAGCGCCAAATAAATAGTGGTCTCTTGTCTATGTTCTCTCTTAAATGACACTTCTTGATGATGCTACATATCAGTTTCGTAACGATGTGCAAAAGTAGTAAAAATGAAAAAACGGGGCAAATTCATTCAACGAATGCCCCGTTTTTATCTGTGAATCTGTTACTTGATAAGAACTTTCTGAGTCTTTCCCGCTCTCTTGACGATATAGATACCCTTTGACATCTGTCTTTCGGATACCTGACGACCACTAAGGTCGTAGATAATTCCTGAATCTGCTGTGTGCACAAAAACGGCATTGATAGCCGACACTGCATTTTGCTCGGTGTTCGTCTTGTCAAAGTTCTGCGTACCACCACTGTAGCCAATCGTGCCATCGGTCTTGATGCACTTGGCGCCCACATTGGTAATCGTCAGTGTACCTCCTGTCATATAGAAATTACCAGTATCCTCATCCTCTGTGTCGGAGCCGGCCGTGGGCGTTTCACCTTTCAGTTCCACACGAATGCCGTCATCCTCCACATCACAGATGTTTACCTCACCACTGGTCATACGGAAATACTGCTGGCAATGGATGCCGTCCTTCTTTGCACCCTTTACGTTGATGGTGCAGTTCTTGAGTTCTATGTACTCCTTGCTGTAAATGGCATGGCGAATATTACTCACGACGTTCAAAGTACCCTTGCCCACGAACTCGGTGTGACCTTTGACATGGATACAGCCCTTCGACTCTTCGTCTTTAGTACCATCCGTCAGCGTATTGGTCGTTCCGTTATCCATACTGATCTTAATGCGCTTACCATCCTTGATATGGATGGTTGTGCTGTCAGGATTAGTCAGCGTCAGACCTTTCAGTTGCAGGGTGGCCTTATAATCCCCCGTGAAATAGAACTCGCCATCGTCACTACTACCAGAGAGTGCATAGATAATCTCACCAGGGTTATTGTCTGACGTTGAGGTTTGAACCAGCTTTACGTGGGAGGACGTACCACTTGTACAGGAAACATAACCACTCACCTCACCTGGAATGGATACGGTGGCTGTTGTTCCATTATAGACAATCGTGACTGTATAGCTTGTTGCAGCATTAGCTGCGACACATAACAGTATGGCTGCTAAAGTCAAAAACAGTTTTCTCATCAGATGTCCAGTCCTTTCTTTGCTTTGTCTGCAGCGGCATCAACAGCATCAGAGGCTGCATCCTTTACAGTCTCACCAGCATTGCTGATACCCTCTACTGCTGAAGTGAATCCACTAACGATAGCTTCAGCAGGAGCCTCTGTCAGAGCACTGACAGCAGAATTAACAGCCTCATTGTCTCCAACAAACTCCTTGATCTTGTCAGCATTCTCCTTGAGAAATTCCTGAACCTTTGTCACATACTCCTTGGCTGCCTCTGGATTCTTACCGATAATATCCAGCACCTTTTCCTTTACTGAAGCAAGCACCTCCTGGAACTTGTTGGCATCCTTGGCCTCCATCTGCTCTGTCAAGGCATTGATCGTTGCAGCAGCCTCGTCTTCTGCATTGATGGTCACCTCGGTCTCAGCACCGTCTGCAGGTGCCTTCGCCTTATTATTACACGAAGTAAAACCTACAGCTAACATAGCCATCACAGCAAACAAAATCTTTTTCATCATGTTTCCTTTCTTTAATCTATTAAATTAATATTCTATTGTCTATTTCTTTTAATGCATTGATTTTCGGCAACAAATTTACGGTATTTTTGAATAACTCAAACCATCATCTATTCGTTTTAAACTTTTTTTAGTAATTTTGCACCCAGTTTTCAAGATAACAAATAACAATGACTGCATCATTATCATTCAGGCCGAAACTGTTTTCAACACTTCGGAACTATGACCGTCGCCAGTTCACGACCGATCTGTTGGCTGGCATCATCGTCGGCATCGTAGCCCTGCCGCTGGCTATTGCCTTCGGTATTGCGTCAGGTGTGACGCCAGAGAAAGGAATTATCACCGCCATCGTGGCCGGACTGATCATCTCCCTCTTCGGAGGCTCAAAGGTTCAGATTGGAGGTCCCACTGGCGCGTTCATCATTATTATATATGGAATCATCCAACAGTATGGTTTTGAAGGATTGACCATCGCCACACTCATGGCGGGTGTCTTTCTCATCATGTTCGGTATCCTTCATTTGGGTACGATCATCAAATATATTCCCTACCCGATTGTTGTGGGATTTACATCGGGTATTGCCTTGACAATCTTTACCACACAGATCAAGGATCTGATGGGACTTACAATGACGACTGTACCCAGTGACTTCATCGAAAAATGGATTACCTATATCAGTGCCTTCCCTACGTCTGATCTATGGAGTGCAGCTGTCGGTATCGGCTCTGTGGCCGTCATCGCCCTATGGCCACGCTTATCGCACTATAGCAGTTTACTAAAGAAACTGCCAGGCAGTCTGATTGCCATCATCCTGATGACCATTGCCGCTCTATTACTCAAACAATATGCAGGCATCACCTCCATCGAGACTATCGGAGATCGTTTTTCTATATCCAACCAGTTGCCTGGGGCACAGATGCCACAACTGACATGGGAGGTTATCAAAGGATTGGTGTCACCTGCCATTACCATTGCGATCCTCGGAGCCATAGAGTCACTTCTTTCTGCTACAGTAGCCGATGGTGTTATTGGTGACCGCCATGACTCTAATACTGAACTGATTGCACAGGGAATGGCAAACCTGGCATCGCCCCTCTTTGGCGGCATACCTGCCACTGGTGCTATCGCCCGTACGATGACGAATATTAACAATGGAGGACGAACACCCATGGCAGGTATCGTCCATGCAGCCGTGCTGACGCTTATTTTCCTCTTCCTCATGCCGTTAGCACAATATATTCCCATGGCTTGTCTGGCTGGTGTACTTGTCATCGTCAGCTATAACATGAGCGGTTGGCGTTCGTTCCTTTCCATCATGAAAAACCCAAAAAGCGATGTCATTGTACTCTGGGTAACCTTCCTGCTAACGGTCATCTTTGATCTAACCATTGCCATCGAGGTCGGTTTGCTCTGTGCCTGTCTGCTCTTTATGCGGCGTATGGCAGAAACCACAGATGTTAAGGTTATCAGTGATGAAATTAATCCTGCCGAGGAGGAAAGCGATTTCCAATTAGGAAACCTCGAACACTTGACCATCCCCGAAGGAGTGGAGGTCTATGAAATTAATGGCCCATACTTCTTCGGTGCGGGTAACCGATTTGAGGAAATCATGGGTGCTTTGCACCACAAGCGTCCCAGAGTACGAATCATCCGTATGAGAAAGGTTCCGTTTGTAGATTCCACAGGTATCCATAACCTGACAAGCCTCTGTCTGATGTCACAGAAAGAAGGTATTCAGGTTGTGCTCTCGGGTGTTAATCCGAAAGTACAGGCTGTACTCCATAAAGCAGGGTTTGATACCATGTTAGGAGAAGAAAATATCTGTTCACATATCAACATCGCCTTGGAGCGAGCCAAACAATTGACAAACAGATAACTAGCCACAGATTTGATAGATTATCAGGGATTTACTTCCTTGCCAAGCAGCATCTTGATATGAGTATCGAGGATGTGGAACGACGGTTCTACCATGCCTCCATGTCCATGTCCGCCAATTTCATATAGATAAGTTTGCTGATGACCTACTAATTTCATCATACGGGCCAAATACTGATTCTCGTCATAGCGACCGAATAGTTCCAACTCACGATCTCCACATATAAGGACAAACGGCGGACAATCTGAACGAACCCAATAAAGCGGGGCATACTCATCGATCGTTGGCTGCAGTGGCGAGATGCCCTGCATCTTACGGACATTATAATGAGTGATTGCCTGTCCACTGAATGGAGCATAGAGCCAAATACTATCTGCATCAACATCATAACTCTTCAGCCAAGCTTTATTCAGACAGAGCATCATAGCCAGATAACCACCTGCGGAATGTCCCGTTACTACAATCTTTCGTGGGTCGCCGCCATACTCTTGAACATGACGGAAAACCCAAGCAACAGCTTCTGCTGCATCATCAATAGTTTTATCAATAGTTACCTTGGGAAGTAAGCGATAGTTGGCACCTATCACCACATAACCTTTCTTCATCAAGCTCTGGGGAATTTCCTTCTGTCCTGCCTCCAGACCACCACCATGGAACCATACCACAACAGGGTTATCTTTCACTGCTTCAGGGTAATACACATCAAGTTTCAGCCGTTCTTGAGCATAGGAATCAGTCTTCATCGTATAACTGATATCACTAGCAATTTTGTACTCCTGTGCACATACAGATAGTGTCAACAGAGTTATCACATAAAAAAATACTAATCTCTTCATCGTTAAATAGGTTTTTAGAAAATAAAAGCCCCGAAGATATTGTATCCTCGGGGCCTCACTCTGGAAAAAGACGGCGGCTTCCTACTCTCCCGCATTGCATTGCAGTACCATCGGCGCAGGCGGGCTTAACTTCTCTGTTCGGAATGGGAAGAGGTGGGACCCCGCTGCAATAACCACCTGATATGGGGGTTGACAGCCTATACACAAGAACTGCGTTCAGGACCTGTCCTGAAAGAATAGCACACTACAACTGACCATAGGAGCACGGCGGAAGACTTCGGGCAATTAGTAGTGCTCGGCTTTGACGTCGCCGTCTTTACACCTGCACCCTATCAACGTCATCGTCTGTGACGACCCTCTGTGGAGTCCTCATCTTGCGGCCGGCTTCGCACTTAGATGCTTTCAGCGCTTATCCGATCCAGACGCGGATACCCGGCGGTGCACCTGGCGGTACAACCGGTAAACCGGAGGTCTGTCCAACACGGTCCTCTCGTACTAGTGTCAGCACCACGCAAGACTCCTGCGCCCACGATAGATAGAGA
>Ga0265298_10011740_pt1 | contig 10217 bp, 12 predicted proteins | sample AusTroGonzalo_MG_3_FD_193486 | JGI IMG/M metagenome (GOLD analysis project Ga0265298, IMG submission 193486) | Bovine rumen microbial communities from tropical cattle in Woodstock, Queensland, Australia - Gonzalo_01 | ecosystem: Host-associated > Mammals > Digestive system > Stomach > Rumen ... | reverse complement strand
ATGACCACTACACGGCCGTTCCTGTCGAGGGTTGTCTGGACGATACGGCGGTCTACTGCCAGCTTGAACACTTTATCGTAATATTTTGACATTTTGATGTCGCCCAGCTTCATGACAGCCCACTGCAGGTCGTCGCTGCTCATTATGGCCCGTCCGTCCAGCGCATCGCTGAACAACAGTCGCAGGTTCCACTCCCACGGCGTGCGGGCATTGTCGGGATGACGGACGATATAGGTCTGGTTGCTCACTTCGCCCAGGATGATACCTGCGCACAAACTTGTCAGTTGATCTTTCAACATGATACTTTTGTTTTAAATTAGTAATGAAAATAAATGCGCACTGCCCCATCAATGGCAATGCGCGGCAAAAGTATCAAATCTGTAGAATCGTTCGTGACTATGGTGGTCACGAAGAATGTAAAGAATTCCGAAAAGTTGACATCCGGTTAATAAAGTTTAGTAGAATACGGCATCAGCCGTATTCTGTCATAACTGCAAGGCAGCGACACAGAGACGACGACCACGGGCAGCAACGGCGACCTATTCTATAAGCTGACCTACAATGTGCAAGGCAAGAACATCGGCTGGTACTGGGGAGCCGACGACGGTGCCGCTTTCGTGAGCGGAGCCCACAAGGCATGGCTCGCCATGCCCGCCGAAACAAGCAACGCCCGGTCGTTCATCGAACTGCCCAGCTTCAACGAGGCCAGCTCGGTGACCAGTATTCAGCGTTCTACCGACAATGGTAACGACGACTGGTACACCATCGGCGGTCTCAAACTGCAAAGCCGTCCCACCAAGAAGGGCATCTATCTGCGCTCGACCTCAGGTCGCTTGCAAGGCAAGAACAATGGCCGCAAGGTAGTAGTAAAGTAACAAACATATTAAAAAATAAATACAACGATTATGAAAAAGAAATATAATAAGCCTGACATTCGCATTGTGAGTGTGCATCACCGAACGAGTATCCTCACTGGCAGTCTTCCAAAAGCATATCAAATGAAGGGTGATGGTGATATTCAGTTCTCACGCGGGTCCACCTGGGACACCAACGAAGAAGACTTAGTATCAGAGGGACGGTTCTTTTGTGAAGATTTATAGCCCAAAAGTTGGTTGGTTCTTTATTTGAAGAAGAAGAGTAACTAGAGAGGTGCAAAGGTCATTCTGATCCTGCACCTCTTTTTTTATCCCAAATACAACGAACCGTAATTTCGTGGCCTCGAAGCCGTAATTTTTGGCCCTCAGAGGTTACTTTTCGCCGATGCCGGGCAGTTTGCGGCAGAACGCCGAAAATGACACGATGACGATGACAAAATGACAATAAGCACCTTCCAACATGCAGCCTCTATCCTTAATATACTCTCTCCACCATCCCATACATATCGATAGACCTTAATGTCACTTTGTCACTGTCATTGTCACGACCAAAAGTATGCGCGTTTTTTTGGAGATGTGAGAAAAGTTTATTAACTTTGCAACCTGAATCATAAACCACCATAAAATTGAAAAAGATTGTATTCATTATCATTGGCCTCATTACCTTGCTGGCTTGTCAGGAGCAGAAACAGCAGGAGGCTGGGTATATCGTTCAGGTCTCGCTGGGCGGGTGGCAATCGCCGGACTATACGGCCGAGCAGATCATCGGCCGTATCGACACCGTGAGCCAGATGATTCCCGTGCAGAAGGTTATCATCGGCTGGAGCAAGAACAAGGAGATCTACCGGAAAGTGGGGGAACACCTGCATGCCAGGAACATCCGCATGCTGCTGTGGCTACCAGTGTTTGCTGAGACGGAGGAAGTCTGCGAGAACAGACCTGCTGTGGATCTGTGGGGGCAATTGCCTGCCAGCTACGATCAGGCAGCAGGGGAGGGGTTTCGTTTCAACTGCCCGTCGGACCCGCAGAATGCAGCTAACGTGGTGGGCATCTACGACCAGCTGTTCAGCGATTGCGGCTTCGACGGCGTGTTTCTGGATCGCATCCGCACCCAGTCTTTTGTTGGCGGACTGGGGGGTGTGATGGGCTGCGGCTGTCCGACTTGCGTGGAACGCTTCGCGGCTGAAGGCGTTGACATCCAAGTAGTCAAGTCGTCATACGAAGCCCAGGGCGATGCCTTTTTCTCCGTGAACGGCTATACGCCCGCCGATGGCTTCAGCTTTGAGAATCCTATTGCTGCTGCTTACTTCAAGGCTAAGGGTCATGTGGTCAGCACTTCGGTGGCAGCCATCGCCGACAGTCTCCGTAGCCGAGGTCTGGAAGTGGGCATGGACTTGTATGCGCCATTCATGGCACCTTTCGTGGGACAGGACTATGCCATCCTTGCCGACCATGCCGACTTTATTAAACCCATGTTATACCGTCAGACTTTTGCACCTGCCGGCATGGGCTATGAATATGATCTGCTTCGGAAAACGCTTCCTGCCGCTCAAGGCTATCCGGATCTGAAGATGGATACGGATTTTCTGCATTCGCAGTTGAAGGCCATGGAACCCTATGCCTGCGGCAAGTACCCCGGCATCGAGATCAATTACCGCGAGGATATTGTGCCCACCTCGCCGGAATATGTTTCAGAATCGCTGAAGGCTGTGCTGAGCCACGGCTTCGACGGTGCTGTCCTCTCCTGGAATATCATGGAGGCACCCCTGAGCCACATGGAGAGTATTAATTTTTGCAACCGAAATCAGAAACCATAAAATAAAACAACGATGAAAACTATGAAATTCCTGGCGATGGCGGCCCTGACGATGGGGCTGGCCCTGACGGGCGCGATGATGAGTTCGTGCTCGAACAAAGACATTCCTGTAGCCGACAGCGAAATTCCTGAAGCCGACAACGACGGTAATCCGCCCTTGCCAAAAGGTAGAACTGTCGACCTGTCGGAGCTCTCGGAAGACTATGTGGCTCAGGACGGCGACATGCTGACGGGCCCGATCAAGGAAAAACATAAGATATCGATTGCCGACGGGGCAACGGTGACGCTGAGCATTGTTTACATAGATGGAGGCATCACCTGCCTTGGCGACGCTACTATCATACTGGCCGATGATGTGAATAATACAGTAAATGGTCTGGATGAAGGTCAACCTGGCATCCAGGCAGGTGGAATGGGTACTACCCTTACCATCCGCGGCGAGAAAAATAGTACAGGCAAGCTGTCTGCCACTGGCGGCTTTGGAGCTGCGGGTATCGGCAGCAGAGCAGAGGGCTCGTGCGGCGACATCACGATTGTGGGCGGCGTAATCGAAGCCACTGGCGGCGAATATGCTGCGGGTATCGGCAGCGGAAAATATGGCAGGTGCGACGACATCACGATTGTGGGCGGTAACATCACGGCCACTGGCGGCGATTATGCTGCGGGTATCGGCAGCGGCTACTCAGGCAAGTGCAGCAACATAGACATTAGTGAACCGGCCACGGGCACGGCTAAGGGCGGCAAAGAAAGCCAATGGGACATTGGTCCAGGCGAGGGCGGCACGTACGGCAGAATCAGCGTCGAAGATGAAACCATCGGCGGCAGATGGTTCGGCGATCCCGACTATAACGGCGGTGGCGGCGACAAACCCATTGACGACCCTAACGGCGGCGACAGCCCCGTCGGCGGCGACGGCCCCGCCAGCGACGACGGCCCCGCCGGGACATAAAGGGATCAGATTCTGTGTCAAACGAAGAATTTATCACTATAAATGCGCTAAAGCGGTACTCTGTGTGTGCTATTATCAAGTTTTTCGCAAAACATGATGTATACCCAATAGAGGTTGAATGATAAAAGAGTCGACAGTTAAGTATTTGATAATGACATAGCTGTCGTTTTGCTGGCGAAAAGTGTGCGTAAAAGTGTGCGTAAAAATGAAAAAAGCCCCATAAACAGGGGCTTTTGTGTAGTCGATAGGGGAATCGAACCCCTATGCCAAGATTGAGAATCTTGTATCCTAACCATTAGATGAATCGACCAACATTTAAAAGAGCGCTTTCGCAGAGAAATCCCCTCGGTGCGGAAGGAGGGGGATTCGAACCCCCGGTACGGGAACCCGTACGGCAGTTTAGCAAACTGCTGGTTTCAGCCACTCACCCATCCTTCCTGAGGATCTCGGAGCCGTAAACCTTGGGGTTATCTCCTTGATTGCGGGTGCAAAGGTACACACTTTTTCTGAAACCTCCAAATCTTTTCGTGAATTTTTTCGAAAAAAGTTATTTGAAGGCTACTATTCCCGTCAATTCAGGGTCGAAATAGAATGTTTTTGACATGCCAAGGCTGTCGTCTCCATAGCGCATACGGATATAGAGTAGGGTGTTTCCTTTCTTTTCGGCCGTGAAGCGCAGATCTTTTCGGAACAAAGGGTCTTCTTTGGCTCGCTGGCGCATTGCCAGAATCAGGGAGTCGCTGATGACCTTTGTGGAGTCGAGGTCGGAGAATGAGGTGATATCTATGCTTTCGGGATTGACGGCATACTCCTTGACAAAGTCCTTGACAAGTCCCTTGGCCTGCTGTTGCTTCCCGCACGAGGCGAGAAGCATCAGGCCAAATACACCTATTATAATATACACGCGCGAGGCTTTCATTTCTGCGGGATATTTTTGAGCACGTCGAGCAGATGATCCCATACCATCTGGACGGTAGGGATGTGGAGCCGTTCGTCGGGTGTGTGGACAAAGCGCAGGGTGGGGCCGAAGCTGACCATGTCGAGGTTGGGGTAGCGCTCGGAGAAGAGTCCGCACTCCAGTCCGGCATGGATGCCGCGTACAATGGGTTCTTTACCGAAGAGCTTCACATAGGAGTCCTTGACAATTTTTTGAAGCTCGCTGTTGGCCTTCATTTTCCAAGCAGGATAGCCATCACCACTGATGGCTTTAGCTCCAGCGAGCTCAAAGACAGCCTGGATGGTGGCACACATGTTGTCGAGGTTTGACATTACGTTACTACGCTGGCTGCTCAGAATATCAATGGCGTTTTCTGAAGTATGGATACTGGCAATGTTGCTTGATGTTTCAACCATGCCGCCGAGTGCCTCATCCTGACAGATAGCATAAATGCCGTTGTCGACAGCCTGAATCGCCCACACGAAATTCTTTGCGACAATTGGGTCGATGACGGACTCAGTATCAGTGCTCTCCATGTTCCATATCATCTGTGTGTCAGAGACATGGAACTCGTCTTCTACATCTGAGGCGAACACGTTCCAGTCGGCCTTGATATTTTCCTTTAGCTCATTAGGCACAGCGATAATGAATTGTCCGTCACGTGGGATGGCGTTGTGTAACTTGCCGCTATGGAATTGAGCCAAATAAATACCTTCGTAACGTTTCATTGTCTGGAAGAGGAAACGGCCCAGCAACTTGATGGCGTTGGCGCGCTTCTTGTTGATGTCGTCGCCAGAGTGTCCGCCTACGAGTCCCTTCAGTGAGCCTTTCAGGAAAAACGAACCTGCGGGAGCATCCTCACGCTTGAAGGTAAACTTCGCCTGGGTGTTACGACCACCGGCACAAGAAACAAAAATCTCGCCCTCATCCTCAGAGTCGAGGTTGATGAGGTAGTCGCCTGTCATAAATCCTGCCTTCATCCCTTCGGCACCAGTGAGTCCCGTTTCTTCGTCACGAGTGAATACACACTCAATAGGACCATGCTCGATGTCATTGCTGGCGAGGATGGCCAGTTCGATGGCACAGCCGATACCGTCGTCAGCTCCAAGGGTCGTACCCTCAGCTGTCAGCCACTCACCGTCGATATAGGTTTTGATGGCATCACGGTCGAAGTCGAACTCTACGTCAACGAGTTTGTCGCACACCATATCCATGTGGCTCTGCAGGATGACGGTCTTGCACTTTTCCATGCCTTTGGTTGCCGGCTTGCGGATAAGCACATTGCCCGTTTCATCAACTTGAGTGTCAAGTCCGCGGCTTTTACCCCAGTTCTTAAGGTATTCAATCATCTTCTCTTCGCGCTTCGAAGGACGCGGAATTTCGTTAATCTTCGCAAATTCGGCGAAGACAACAGCAGGTTTTAAATCGTTTTTATTCATTATTAATGTAATTTTTGATTGTATTCCACATAAAATGCTTAACTTTGCAGCCGCAAAGATATAAAAAATGATTGAGACTCTGCTCATATCGACGTTAATAATTGCTATCGCGATGATTTTTTTCCTCGTGAGGGTGCTGTTTACAAAGCAAGGCAGGTTTAAATCGCAGCATATCCATGATTCTGAGGCAATGAAAGAACGTGGCATTCATTGCGTGATGGATCAGGATCGCGAGATGCGGCGCAAGAGCCGTTTCGCTGTAAGCGAAAGGTAAAGAAGTAAAACATATAAAAAAGAATAAATAGTATAATGATGAAAAAGAACATTTTCTTTGCACTGGCCATTGCTGCCACAATGGTATCGTGCAACAATGCTGCTCCCAAGATGGACGAGCAGCCGACGGTAGGAGAGGCTTCGGCTTCTGGTATGAAAATTGCCTACGTGGAGGTCGACTCACTGATGACCCAGTACAACTTTGCTAAGGATTACACCGTCACCCTTGAGAAGAAGTCGAACAATGCCCGTAACACACTGACCCAGAAGGGAAATGCTCTGCAGGCTGCCGTGAACAATTTCCAGCAGAAGCTGAACAACAATGGTTTCCAGAGTCGTGAGCAGGCAGAGAGCGTTCAGGCTGCCATCCAGCGTCAGCAGGCTGACCTTCAGCAGTTGCAGGCACGTCTGGAGAATGAGCTCGCTTCAGAGACCGCCAAGTTCAATGAGGCGCTGCGCGACTCCCTCCAGAATTTCCTGACAGCCTACAACAAGGACAAGAAGTTCGACCTGATCCTCTCGAAGGCAGGCGACAATATCCTCTTTGCCTCAAAACAGTACGACATCACTCAGGATGTCATCAATGGCCTGAACAAGCGTTACAAGCCAGGAAAGAAGTCTGACGAGAAGAAGGATGACAAGAAAGAAGACAAGAAGGCTGAGAAGAAATAACAATATTGTAACCAGAAAAGCTTATTTGATAAACATTTAGATCGTCATTTCGCCGCGGATGCTTTGTTGCATGAGGTGGCGAACAGTGTCGGGAGCGTCGGGATGGTGTGCTTGCAGGTACATTAATTTAGTCACGGCGCTCTCGACTGTTATATCATATCCACTGATGACGCCTGCCTCTTGCAGATGATAGCCGCAGTCGTAGCGCGACATCTCAACAGCACCTTGCATACACTGGCTCACGTTGACGATGACTTTGCCGTTCCTGGTGCCTTCGCGCAGAGCGTTGAGGAGCCAGGGACTCTGTGGCGCATTGCCTGAGCCGAAGGTACGCATGACAATGGCTTTCAGGTTGGGTGTATGGATGATATGACGGATTAGGTCTTCGCGAATGCCGGGGAAGAGCGAGAAGATGATGACGTTATTGTCGAGGCGGAAGTGGGGCTTCATGGGCTGTTGCCAGTCTGGCTGTAAGATGCGCTCACGGTGATAGGATATGTTGACGCCTGCATCAACCAAATGGGGATAGTTGAACGACTCGAAAGCGTTGAATTCCTCGGCGCTCTGCTTGGTGGTGCGGTTGCCACGTAGTAGGTGTCCACCGAAGAAGATGCCCACTTCGGGTACCATCGCTCTGCCTTCAGAATCCTTGGCTGCAGCTATCTCAACGGCCGTAATCAGATTTTCTTTGCCATCAGTACGGAGTTGCCCGATGGGTAGCTGCGAACCTGTGAAGATGACTGGCTTTGTCAGATTCTCCAGCATATAGGAGAGGGCAGAGGCTGTGTAGGCCATTGTGTCTGTGCCGTGAAGGACAACGAAGCCGTCGTACTGCTCATAGTGGTCAGCAATGCAATGTGAGATGTCTGTCCAGTGACGAGGCGTCATGTCGCTAGAGTCAAGTGGTGGATTGAACTGGAATGTGTCAATCTGAATGTCGAACTGTTTCAGTTCGGGCACATTATATATAAGGTGTTCAAAGTCGAATGGCTCCAAGGCCCCGGTGTGTGGGTTGCGGTTCATACCAATTGTTCCACCAGTGTAGATAAGTAGGATTCTGCTGCGCATAGAAAACGTTTACGTTGTTATTTTTCTGCAAAGATAGCAGTTTTCTGCGAAACTTTATGTATCTTTGCCAAAAATTTAAAGAACAAACTCAAAACATACAAATTATGAAGCAATTCAATGACGATAATTTCGTTCTGGAGACCCCGTTGGCACAGGACCTGTATCACAACCATGCGGCTAAGATGCCCATCATTGACTATCACTGTCATCTCATCCCAGAGATGGTGGCCAATGACCATCGTTTTAAGAGTATCACCGAGCTTTGGCTGGGTGGTGACCACTATAAGTGGCGTGCGATGCGTACCAATGGTGTCGATGAAAAGTATTGTACGGGTAAGGATACCAGTGATTGGGAGAAGTTCGAGAAGTGGGCTGAGACGGTGCCTTATACTTTCCGAAATCCTCTGTACCACTGGACGCACCTGGAACTGAAGACCGCCTTCGGCATTACGAAGCAGCTGAATCCCAAGACGGCGCGCGAGATCTTTGATGAGTGTAACGAGAAACTACAGCAGCCAGAGTTCTCTGCCCGAGGTCTGATGAAACATTATAATGTGGAGTGTGTCTGTACGACAGATGATCCCGTCGACGACCTTCACAATCATATAGAGTATGCCAAGCATAAGGCACAGGACGATCCTATCATGATTCCCGCTTGGCGTCCCGACAAGGCGATGAACATTGAGAAGGCTGATTTCAGCAAGTATGTTGAGCAACTCTCGAATGTGAGTGGTGTCAATATCACAAAGTTTGCCGACATGGTGGATGCTTTGCAGAAACGTCATGAGTTCTTCGAGGCTCAGGGTTCAAAACTCTCCGACCATGGTATCGAGGAATTTTACGATGAGGATTATACAGACTCTCAGATTGAGACTATTTTCGAGAAAGCCCTGCGTGGTCAGACTCTGAGTGAGTACGAAGTCCGTCAGTACAAGAACTGCTTCCTGACTGTGATGGCAGAGATGGATGCCGATGCAGGCTGGACGCAGCAGTTCCACTACGGTGCCATCCGTGACAACAATACGGCGATGTTTAACCAACTTGGTCCTGATACAGGCTTCGATTCCATTGGTGAGTTCAATACAGCCAAGGCTATGTCGAAGTTCCTCAACAAACTGAACATGAAGGGTAAGCTTACGCGTACCATATTATATACATTGAATCCATGTGCCAACGAGGTTATCGCCACGATGCTTGGCAACTTCCAGGGGGGAGAGCCCGGTAAAATCCAGTTTGGCTCTGGCTGGTGGTTTAACGACCAGATGGACGGCATGATCAAACAGATGAATGCCCTCTCAGTATTGGGTCTGCTAAGCCGTTTCGTTGGTATGCTAACCGACTCGCGCTCGTTCCTGAGCTATCCGCGTCACGAGTATTTCCGCCGTATCCTCTGCAACCTGCTGGGTAATGATGTAGAGAAAGGCCTGCTGCCTTGTGATATGGAAATACTAAGCCGGATGGTGGAGGACATCAGCTATAACAATGCGCGCAGATACTTTAAGTTCTACTAAGCAGTCCGAAGAATAATAGTTGTAGCACCAATAGAGAAGAGCGTCCCGTCAGAAATGATGCGGCGCTCTTTTGGTGATAGTTCGACATCACCGACGAAGGTGCCCGTATTGCTGTTGTTGTCTTTCAGGGTATAGCGCAAGTTGCCATGCTTGTCGCGGCTGACATTGATGGTACAATGGTTCAGGTCGACACTAGGATCTACGGTTTCAAAAGGAGTGTTGATAGGATTTCCCTTCTGGTAACGGCCTATCACATTGTCACCCATGCGGAGTGGGAGTACCTGCTTGAAATGGAACACGTTCTCAATGATCACTATAGATCCGCATCCCTGTTCGTTAGCCTGTTCGTCAGGATTCTCGTCCTTCTGGCGCTCACGAAGCTTGCTGACACCAATTCGGATACCAAACTCCTTGCCGCAGTCGGGACACTTGAATACCAACGACTGACCGGCTGTGTATTGGGTCTCGTCGAAAGTGATGTATTGATCGCATTTTGGACAACGAACGCGCTTCATAGTAAAACTTCTAATTACAAACTTCAGATTTTCATTACCCACGCTTCTTCGAAATCCTTCACTCCGCGTAGGGTCCTTAACTTGTTGTAGGCATCGGTCTCAGTCTTGAAACTACCAAGAATAACGCGCGTTACATTATTACGGATAAATACCTCAGCCTCG
>Ga0265298_10011739_pt1 | contig 10219 bp, 5 predicted proteins | sample AusTroGonzalo_MG_3_FD_193486 | JGI IMG/M metagenome (GOLD analysis project Ga0265298, IMG submission 193486) | Bovine rumen microbial communities from tropical cattle in Woodstock, Queensland, Australia - Gonzalo_01 | ecosystem: Host-associated > Mammals > Digestive system > Stomach > Rumen ... | reverse complement strand
GACAGGTATCGGTATCCACACTGAAAGTCTCGCAACCTTTGGTGTGTTCACGCACCGTACAAACACTGGTACTGCTCGGTAAATAGTGAGTAGATTTTGTACAGCTGGTGCAGGTATCGGAGGTTTCATTATAACCGGTACATCCGTCAGTGTGTTCACGCTTGGTACAAATGCTGGTACTGCTCGGTAAAAAGTGAGTTTCCTTTGTACAGCTGGTGCAGGTATCAGAGTTCGTATTATATGTTAAACATCCGTCGGTGTGTTCACGTTTGGTACAAATTTTGGTGCTATCCGGTAAATAGTGAGTCTCTTTTGTACAACTGGTACAGGTATCGGTGTTTGTACTGTATGTTATACATCCGTCAGTGTGTTCACGCGGCGTACAAATTTTGGTATCATCCGGTAAGTAGTGAGTAGATTTTGTACACTCTAAACAGGTGTCGGAGAATTCTTCAAAAATCGTACAACCGTCTGTTCTTTCTCTCGGTGTACAGATACCGTCACTTCTGCCGCTCTTTCTGTTCAGATAATAGTCGTTCTTTTCACAAGAAAGACAGGTATCGTCGGTTTCGTATCTTTCTTTACAACCTTCCGTATGCTCACGCAACGTACAAATATGAGATTCCGGCAAGTAATAATCTGCCTTTACACACTTGGTACAAGTATCGGAATATTCATCGTACTCCGTACAACCTTCAGTGTGTTCACGCGGAGTACATACATGGTATCCTGCCGCGGTAGCACATACGGCCGAAATATATTCGGTAGGTTTGTCGCATTCTCTGGTGTCGTGTCCGTCACAAGAGCACTTTCCGCCCACCGGTGTTGAACTGGTACCGTCACACTTTGTGCAGGTATCCGATGTTTTGCTGAATTGCGAACAACCGATGGTGTTTAATCTGTATTCGCAAGTATGGAATTTTGTAGGCGCTTTGGAACAATGCTTGTCTTCCCAGTGTGTCCATATATAACATTCCTCTTTCGTATATCCCGGGCAAATGTCTTGACAGGCTCCGTTGTTTAATTCAAAGTCTTCCAAACAAGATATACATCTGTCGGCATAGAGGTCATATTCATCACAACCGTATGTGACTTTTCTGGCCGTACATTTATGGAATCTGTCATCATTAGGACATATACCGTCGGCCGGAATATATTCTAATTTGGCACACGGTTCATCCTGGTACTCATCCGGACAGGCCGATTTACAGGTGCCGTCTGCCTGAAGATCATAACCGTCACGGCAGCTCGAACATTTATCTGCATCAATAACGTAGTCCTTACAACCCTTGGTGTTGGTTCTGACTTCGCATTTATAGTAGTTTTCGTTATCAACACATTGGGCACCGCGATAATGGGTTGATTTTTTACATCCTTTTTCATAGCCGACACATATTTCAACACACGTGCCGTCACTTAATTTGTATCCTTCTTCGCAAGATATACACTTATCGGCTTTCGGGTCATAATCACTGCACCCTACAATGATTGTTCGGTCTTTACAAATGTGATAGTTCGGGTCGGTAGGGCATTCTTCGCCTTCATACTGTGTACTTATGTCACATTCTTCACTGTATCCTTTACAATGTTCTTGGCATGAGCCGTCGGCTTGCAAATCATAGCCGCCGTCACAAGCGGTACAAACATCGTTGTAACTGTCAAAGAGAGCGCAACCTTCGGTGTTGGTTCTTGGGGTACAGGTGTGGTAATTAGGGTTATCCACGCAAGTTTCGGAAATGTATTCCAATCTGTCACATTCCTTTTGCACCATTCCCATACAAGTTTCCACGCAAGTTCCTTCATCCGTAAGTTTATATACCTTTCCGCCGCTGTTGTAGCATTCGGTACACTTATCTTCATTTGTCTTATAACTTTTGCAGTGATCGGTATTTTGGCGGTCTATACAGTGGTGATATGTGTTATTGACACCGCAAAAATCATCAGGCATATATTGGGAATTTTCACATGGGGTGTCAATGTAGCCTTCACAGAGGAATTCGCACGCTAAATGATCGGAGCTGAAGACATAGTTTTCATTACAGGATAACAATTTGTACATTCTGACATCGCCGAACATGGCACTTGAACATCTGCCGTTCGGATCACATTGTTCCAAAGGATAATTCTTCGGAACGGAAGGGTCCGGAATACAGCCGTTGTTACGACTGTTTAATACATAACCTTCCTTACAACCGGTTATTTTATAAAAGATACCGGTGGAAGCTAAACATGAATCACAAGTGGCACTTTGCGGACAAACGCTGAGCGTAAACGATTTGCATTCTTCCGTCGGAGTTGGAGTAGGGGGTGGGGTAGGCTCCGGCGTATCTGAAGAGCCTCCTCCTCCGCCACCGCCGCCACCGGCGGCAACGGCAACACCGGCACCGACTGCCGCTACTCCGGCAATTGTCCATGCGGCCGTGCTTCCGCTAAAACTGAACAAAGAAGAGGAAATTTTACCGCCGCGCAGTTCATACCCTCTCTTGAAATCTTCGTAATCATGCTTAGATATTTGTTTCACGCAAGACGGATGTTCGTCTGCGTGGAGCATAGCCAAGTTTCTGTATGCAACATAATCTCGATTGGTTATGGCGTAGCAAATAGCGGTCTGACCGTTTGAATCAGTTGCGTTTACACCGCTACCGGAACGGGCTGCATCTTGCAGAGATCTGATGTTACCGCTCGCTGCAAGTTGATATAGTTCGTATGCGGAATAGCCACCGTAATACGAAAATGCACTGCTGCTCATTAAGAGCACCGCACACATATATGTTAAAAATTTACGCATAACCCACCTCCCTGTTTCAGAAGTCATATATACTTGAAAACATACTACCACAATATTGATATTTATGCAATTAATTTATTTTTACTTATACCCCGTAAAAAGGGTGTAAAAGTAATGAAATATTAACGTTTGTCGGTGTAAAAACAATGCAAGACTCTACATTAATTTTGCCAAATCAAGAAACTGTTGCGGAGATAAATTTTCCGCTCTCAAAGTCGTGTCTATATTCAATTTTTCACACATTTTTTCAAAGTTCGGAATCCCTTTTAAACTTTGTCTTATCATTTTGCGTCTTTGCCCGAATGCCGCCTCGGTAAGTTTTTCCACTTTTTCCAATATTTGAGCTTCCGGAATTTGCTCTAAAGGCAAAAATAACAGCACCGATGACCAAATTTTGGGCGCCGGTACAAAACAGTTGGGATTTAAGTTGAGCAAAAGTTTTATTTTACAGGTCAGCTGAGCTAATACCGAGAGTCGGCCGTAATTTTTATTGTTCGGTTCGGCAATTATCCTTTCGGCAACTTCTTTTTGAAACATTAAAGTCATACTTTTGAACTGACGCATATTCTTCAGCCATCCGGTCAACAGCGGAACGGAAATGTTGTAAGGTAAATTACTGACAATGTTTTGCGGTAACGCACTATCTTGGGGAAAAGAAAATTTCAGCGCATCACCTTCAATAACCTCTAATTTGTCACCGTAAAACTCTTTTAATTCGTTCATAATGTTAATGCAACGACTGTCCATTTCAATAACCGTCAGTCGCTCAGGTTCGGCTTTCAATACGGCTCTGGTAAGGCCGCCCGGTCCGGGGCCGATTTCATAAACGCATTGTCCGTGAAAATTTTTTAAGTTTTGAGCTTCAAGCGAATTTCGGATAATCTTATCGGTAATGTTCATATCAAGCAAAAAATTCTGCCCGAGCGATTTTTTGGCCAAAAGCTCGTATTTTTCTACAGTTTCACGCAGACTTATCGGTTCGTTCATTATATTTTCTTTTCAATCAAAGCACGGTTGCGCAAGTCTTTGATATATTTGGTGGAAAATTCTTCTAATTTTTTGTTTTCCAAATATGCTTTCACTTGTTTACGGTCAGGCAATGATTTGGCATCGGTCTTCGGATTGAATATTTTTTCCATTTTGAAAATATAGTAATCGTTGCCGAAAACAACCGGATCGGAAACGGCCCCTTCCTTCAATCGGAAAGCAGCATTTTCCAGCGGGGCAGGTAATTTACCTTTTAATACCCAACCCAAATGTCCGCCGTTTGCCGCACTCGGACTTTGCGAAAATTGCATAGCATAAAGATCAAAACGCGGATCCTGACGCAAAACTTCAACCAAACCTCTTATATCTTTGGCATCTTTTTTGCTGATGACAATTTCCGAAAGCAGATATTTTTGTGTTGTCATGTCTTTTTTTATGTCATTAAAAGCGCGGTTAATCTCACTCTCTCCGACACTGATACGCCCGGCGGCTTTGCCGGAAATCAACTTTTTCCAAGCCAAATCGGCCTCAATTTGTTTGGTCCATACGTTCATACGGACGTTAGCCTGTGCCAACACTCTTTCCAACTGTCCTTTAGGCATATTGTTTGATCTTTCAAATTCTAAAACGGCCCGGCGCAATTCGTGTGGAGTGACGACTATTTTGTTTTTCTTGGCTTCCTGAATTTTGAGCTTTTCATCAATGGCGCCTTGCAAAACCTTATTGGTTATCATTTCTTTGGTTTTGGCGTTATAAGGGATGCCGGTTGTCAGAATAAAAGCATTGATACGGCTTTGCATATCGCTGCTGGTAATTACTTCGCCGTTAACGAGAGCATAAATTTTGAGCTTATTGCCGTAAAGCGTAATCGGCTTTAATTCTTCCGCACGTTTGCGCTCGGCTTCTTGTTGAGCCTTGAGCTGTGCTTCGTATTCGGCCTTTTGTCTTTCATATTCCAAGAGTTTTTCTCTGGCGACTTCCCTTTGATGGCGTATTTCTTCCCTTTGTTCGTCGCTTAATTGCTGATATTGATCGGAATTGCGGCGAAACATGATTGAATTTGAGTTAGGTTGGCTTGCGCGCGAAGCCGCGTCTATCCCTTTCAAATCAACATCTGCGGCATTGATTGATTGTGAATACAATAAAATAGTAGCAAGCAGAAATACAAATTTTTTCATTTTATCTCCTTATCTTTATTAGGAACCGACACTTCCGATGGTCTTCAAGAAGAATGTTATACCAAATTCGTAGTCGTTATCCAAATCCGGGTTACTACTGTTATACTTTCTGAAAGTAGTATCAACTTTGAAGCACTCATCTTCGTATATAATACTTCCGCCGTGTTCCAAAGAACCGCGACTTTTCGGTGTCATGTCCTGCAAATTATAAAGTTTAAGCGACCAAAATTGTGTGAGCTTGGCTTTTACCGAAGCATAAAGCTCTTTACGTTCCGAATATCTGTCGTTGTAGTGCGTATTACCTTCCAAGAAAATATAGGATACATTGAAACGCAAGAAAGACGGACCGACATCTGCACCTAATTCACTGTATTTTGCATCCAATGATTTTTTATCCAAACGAAAACGATAATTAAGATTCAAGTATTGATTAGGTTCTGCGTTCACGCGTCCGACCAAGTCGCTGGCATGACTTTTCTTTTTGTTATCCAAAGCGTTCATAAAGCCGGAATCCTTATCTTTTTCATAGGATTGAGCGATGAAGGCCGAAGTACGACCGAAGATATCACCGTACGAGCTCCAGTTCATACCATAGCTTAAACGGCTGCCGGTATCGTTACGATCATATCCGGCGTATCTGTCCAAATCCAAAACGTTGGTATCGTCAAAATATGCATCTTCACTGTCTTCGTTCGGGATTTTATCAACCTTATTGCCACCATTCGGAGCTGCAACCGCAACCACCACCGGTTCAACGATTTGTCTGGTGTGTTTGGTGGCGCGTACAAACGGCAATCTCCACTCCATACCGGCTTGCGGGAAAAATCTGGCGGTTGTGCCGGTATATGTATCATCTAATGAATAGGCGTATTTGTTGACGTAATAAACGTCGGATTTCAACGAAGTCACAAAACGATATTTTTCACCGAAACGACTGGTGTATGGCAATTCCCACGAGTTAATGGATGTTACGCGTTGAGTATTGGTACCGTTACGGTGATATATTGACGCCGTGTTAAATTGGTTTTTGAAGTATGAACCGATAGAATTAGGATCGGTATAGAACTCGGCATTAACAAGCGGAACGACTGTCGGTTTGCGATTGTTAATGGCATGATATTGGCTGGCATTACGGCGGCGCAGGTTATAACTCAGCATTTTATAGTAAAATGCTTCCACGGAAACATAATCGCGCCCCGAAAATCTTTCAAATTGCAAGCTGCTGTCCAACCAGGCTTTATCATTGTCAGGCAAATCCATGTCTTTTAAATATATGTAGTCGGAAACATACTTCCAGTCATATTTCATCCGCCATAAATCATTTATATCATAACGACCTTTAGCATTAAAGTTACCGCGGTTTTCCGGACGTCCTTTTTCGTCATCTTTCATATAGGAACCGCTTAACGAGGTGTATGCATTATAAAAATAATGACTGTACGAACCGAGTAATACCAAATCCTTTTTAGCCGAAAAGATAGGTTCAAACAACACATTGGTTTGGTCGTTTACGGCCCAGAAATAACGAGGTTGTAAATATGCGCCCAAAATACTCGAGCTACCCATTGTCGGTTGTAAAAATCCGGAACGGCGTTTAACGGTCGGGTCCGGGTGAGTCAAAAACGGTGTGTAAAACACAGGTACGCCTTTAAGATATACAAAAGCATCATTGTAGTTCACGTTTTTGGTATTCTCATTATGTTGTACTTTTCGGGCACTCACCTGCCAAAGCGGAAACTTTCCTTCACAAATGTCACAAGCGGTATAGGTGGCATAACTCAATACTTTGGTGTGGTTGTCTTTACGGCGGAATCTTTCGGCCGTAACCGTGGATTTATCCTTTAACATGGCCTTGATATTATACATATCGCCGACCGACATATTGTCTGCCAAATTGACGGATGTACTCTTTACAACCGTACCGTCTTGCGCATAAAGAGTTGTATTACCTTTGGCGATAACGGTATCGTTTTCCTGGTTGTAAACAAGTTTGTCGGTGGTCAATCGCATACCGTTATATTTTATTTCAACATTTCCTTGCGCCGTGAGTGTTGAGGCCTTTTCATCATTAATCATCTCATCGGCGGCAAAATCAATTCTTTCAACAACGTTTGCGGTATCCGCGGAAGGTGCGGTTCCCAAACTGAAGTCGGTGATATTGTTGGAGACATACATATTGCTTTTAGGCTCTTTGTTGTCCTTGCGCTGAATTTCTCCGGCTTCGGTAACGGCGTTACACGGTGTTGCCGCGCAAACCAAAAAGACAGATGTAAGCAATAATTTAAAGGTATTAAATTTCATTTTTCTTATCCTCGGTACGTTTGTGTGCATGGAAATAAAACGGATTATAAAACCAAAGCAAATACAAACAACAAATCAATGGAATTATGCAATTCAAGTACAAAAACGGTAAAACAATCAGAGTTTTGCCGGCCAAATTAGTCAAAGCCAAATCTGCGCCGCTTATTACTATCATGAAAAGTATTTCTCCGGCAATTATCTTGGTTTGACCTCTACGGTTGAAATTACTGACCAATAAGCCCACACAGGCAAGCAAAGCAAACACTAAGTTATAGAGCGGATACACAATTCTGCGGTGACCTTCAACAACGTTTTTACGCACATCTTGCGGTGATAAAGACGGGTCTTTTGCCGAATTCAGCAATTCTATGATATTCTTTTCGCGCACCGACTCATTTTTTTTGGTAGAGCTGTCGGCACTAAATTCCGCCGAATAGCGTGAAAAGGCCAGGGAATTAAATTTGTAGGTTTTTTTATCAATTTCTTGTCTGACACCGTTGATGAACAAAATACGCGGTCCGTTCGGAGTTTGAATTAAGCGTCCTTTTTCGGCGGTTAGCGTCACCTTTACGTCAGGCTTGCTTTCATCGCTGACAAATATACCGGAAACCGAAGAATCTTTCTCGTGCTTGTCAATGAATACGGTAATTCCGTGCTTGAGAGTATTAAATTCTCCTTCACGGAAGATTAATTGCGTAATATTGTTTTTGACACGCCATTCCAAATCGCGGAAACTCCTTTCGGAAGCCGGAATTCCGACATTCATAACATAAACATTGAACAATGACATTACAATCCCGATAATGATTGCGGCCGTCGCATTTTCATGCGGACTTATGCCGGCCGATTGCATAACAATCAGCTCCCTATCGGCTATCAGACGGTTATAAACGAAAAGAACCGCCACAAAAACCGCAATCGGAGAAAGTACATTGAAAATTCGCGGCATTAAAAGAGAAGTCATCTTTGCAAATAAATAAACAGGCAAACCCTGACGGGTAACCATTTCAACAAAACGAAGCGATTGCGTGAGCCACAGCATGGCCAGCAATGAAAAAGATATCAGCAAAAAGCCGATAAAGATTTGCTTTGTTATATATTTATTCAATATTCTCATGAGCGCGATTATAGTAGCTATTTTTCAAGATTAAAACAATAATTTGCAAGATATACAACAAAAAAGCACTTGTGTTTGACAAGTGCTCTTCAAGATGGATAATAATGCTTATTTTTTGCCGCCTTTGGTGACGATAACCATGGCTTCACGCAAAATTCTTTCATTAATCGTGTAGGCCGATTGCAACTCGGCAATTACGGTGCCGGCCGGCTTTTCTTTGTCCTCGATTTCCTGAACGACTCTTTCAAAATTAGGATCAAAAACTTTGTTCAGACTTTCTATTTTTTTGATACCGAATTTTGCAAAAACTTTGGTTAATTCTTTTTGTGTCATTTCAACGCCCTGCAACAAAGATTTACATTGTTCGTTTTCGGTGTCTTTAACGGAAGCCATCGCCCGATGCAGATTATCCGCAACTCCGAGCAATTCCTTGGCAAAATCGGCAATGGCAAATTTAGAAATTTTTTCAATTTCCTGTTGGCAACGTTTTTTGGTGTTTTCCGTTTCGGCATAAGCTCGCAAGAAGGAATCTTTGAGTTTGGCGTTTTCTTCTTTTAATTTTTGTAATTCATCAACATCTTCCGAGTTTTGCACATCATCGGCAACATCGGCATTTTCCGCTTCGGCCTTGCTGTTTAAAGCTTCCTGTTTATCGGATGTTTCTTCATCTTCATATTTTTTATGTTCACTCATCATTGCCTCTTTAAATTTGAAAGATTATCTTATATATAACTTGAATTTAGTAATTAATCTTTGACAAGTCAAGTACAGTTTTTTGTTGAAGGTTATAAATAAACGCGCTATAATATAATATGTATGTATTTTGCTGTGGAGAAAAATTTAATGTGTGCAGTTGTCATCGGTGCCGGAAAAAATAAAGTTTTTGAATACCTGCCGAATAATTTTAATAAGAAAAAATTTTTGGTTAACTACGGTGTGCCGACCGATGAGTTGCTCATAAAAATGCAGAATATGGGCAGAAAACAGTGCTTGAGCAATAAGCAATGGCCCGAAATCAAAAGAGTAAATGCCTGGATGATAAGTGCCGAAACCGCTACCTTTATGAAGTGCGGCGGTTTGGGGATGGTGGCTTCCGAATTGCCGGAAAATTTTAATAACGTTTTTGCGGAAGGTAAACACTCCATATCCATTATTACACCGATGTATATCGGAGATACGGGCAAGAAAAAAGCCGAGTTGAAAGATGGTGTATATACGGGAGCGGAGAGCCACTCGGTTAAAGTCAAAAAAATAAAAACGCTTAAAACCGAATTCGCCGGAAAAACCAAAATGCGCGAATTTACTTTTGATATTTATTGCGGCGAATTAAACGGCGTTATCTATTACTTTATACATAACGACCATTTCTTCAGTATCAATCCGTCCAAAGATAATCCTTCGGGACAAACCGGTTGCTACGTACTCAATTCCAACGGTGTTGATGAAGTTGAAAAATTTGCCTTCTTTTCCAAGGCAGTCTATTGCCTGTTGGAAGAATTGACCGTAAAACCGGATAAAAATATTCCTTCTCCGAATATTTTGATTGCCAATGACTGGCATAGCGGGGCTTTGTCGGGACTGACCAAGTATTTGACTTTGGCAAAAGTTTTTGCCGGTCGCATGGATCAAGCTACGGCCGATGTGATACGGAACATACCGATTATTCATATTGCTCACCACATGGGCTATCAGGGTTGGGACTACAACAATACTTCGCGGATTCTCAATTCGTTGTACGGAGATTTGGCAACACTTGTTTTGAAAAATGCCAAAGCGGTTAAAAACAGTAATGCGCGTACTTCAAACACTTTGATAGTTGATGATACCTATAATCAGGCTTCCGCCAAT
>Ga0265298_10011737_pt1 | contig 10219 bp, 10 predicted proteins | sample AusTroGonzalo_MG_3_FD_193486 | JGI IMG/M metagenome (GOLD analysis project Ga0265298, IMG submission 193486) | Bovine rumen microbial communities from tropical cattle in Woodstock, Queensland, Australia - Gonzalo_01 | ecosystem: Host-associated > Mammals > Digestive system > Stomach > Rumen ... | reverse complement strand
ACCACCATATTGATGACGTCCTGGTCGCTGCCCGTACGGATGGTGACATCGATGAACTGCTTGCTGAACCAAATCATGACGAGTCCCAGCATCACCTGTGTGATGCCTACCACGACGCGTACCAAGGTGTTCCACCTGATGCCCGCCATGTTGCGGAGAATCCAGAGGACGTAGTTCATGTTGGCTGTTAGCAGTTGGCTATTGGCTGTTAGCTCTCTACGATACCGATTTCCTGCCACTGACGTACCATCTTCTCTACGTCGTCGTGGGCTTGCTGGGCATCGACCTCATACTCCTCGCAGAGTGCCTCGGCGAGTGCGTCAATCGAAAAATCGCCCATTTCACCGGCTTTTCCCCATAGCCATGCAGCTGTCTCGTTGAGGCTGATGAGCTTGCCGAAGTCGATGGTGCCGAGGCCTTCGCCTACGATGACGTGTTCGCCACAGACGGTGCGCAATACAAATCCTTCTTTCTGTTTCATATCATAAATTTCAATTTCTCATTTTCTCAATTTCTCAATCTTTCCATCTCTCATTTTCTCAATCTCTCCATCTCAGCCACGTCCTGCGATAGATGGCCAGTATCCATCGGCGGATGGGTAGCAGGCGCCACCACAGGCGGCTGGCCTTGACGCGCCAGGGGGCATAGAGCGGATGGTGCTTGCCCTTGGCTGTCACCACATTGATGGCCAGTGCTGCCACCTCGTCCAGTCGGCAGTGCTCCACCCCCGCAATATTGCCGTCGCCCATCAGCACGACCTGGTCGCCCTTGATGTCGATGATGCGGTGGACCACATAGCGACAGCCTTCGACCCATGCCAGCACGACATGTCCCACCTGCAGGTTCTCGGGCTTGACGAGGTCGACGCTCTCCTTGCTGCCGATGATAAAGGGGAGCATGCTATATCCCTTGACGGGGAAGGTGACACGCAAACCCTCCTGCACCAACTTGATGGCGCTCTGGATAATCTCGTTATCGGATGGGGGCGTCATCATGCTTTTCGTATCGTTTCAGAACAAAGACGTGCCGCCCCTTCGTCGGGCAGACACTCCAGATGCCATACGGCGACCTCGCCAGCCATCATGTCCTCCGTCTGGTGCAGTCCCTCAGCGACCTGCTTGTCCCATCGCTTGCCAGAGATGGAGGGTACCAGGGCGGCATAGGCTGCCAAAGGGCGCAGACGCTGTATCTTATTATAAGGTGCCTGACTCAGCTGGACGACACCCCCCAACGGATAACGGATGTTGCGGTAACAGGGTGTCTTGCCACTCCATGGAGAGCCAAAAACATAGAATCCATCGGGCATGCGACGTACCACGGGGTTGTCGTCGTTGACGAGTTCGGTGCCACTGATATGCTTGAGCCACAGGCTGGAATGGGTGCTCTTGCCCGTACCACTCTTCCCCAAGAACATATAGCCGTAGCCGCCACAGCTGACTACGGAGGAGTGGAACAAGGCGGTCTGCAGGTTAGCCGTTGACAACGCGTACATCACCATCAACGCATTGTTGATGCCAAACAGGGGCTCGTCGACCAAGAGGACGTCAGCCTGCTGATAGTGGTTGTCGGTAATCATGCGGGCTGCACAGCGTCCCCACAACTGGAACTCGAAATAGGGTTGTCCATGAAGGTTGCCGGCCAGAATCTGTGAGCCGTCATCGTCCTGATTCATCTCTGTGGTGATGTCGTCGGTCTGTGGGAAATGCTCCTTGTCGACGACGCGCAAGGAGAAGACCACTGGGGCGGTCTCAGGGGTAGAAAAGGGCGCATATTGCCCCATTTCATCGAGAATACTACTGTTTTCCGGTACCTCGACAGAGAAGACGTGCTCGGCAACTTTGTAGTAGTATTTCATCCTACTTGCAATCCTTGTCTTTGTAGATAATCTTGTTGGCACCAGAGGTTAGCTTCAGCTCGTCGCGATGCTCCTGGATGAACGAGTCGATGTGGCGCTTACGCTTCTCTTCGAAAATCTCGTCGACAGCGATAAGGATACCCGTCTCCTCCACATCACCAAAGCCATAGTTGATGGCGGTGCCAAAGAGTTTCATCGTTGGCGACAAGCCCATATACGCATTCACCAATGGTGGGATGTTATAGCCCAACTTACGGATTTCACCATTTAGAATCTTATAGTCCGTCTTAAAGTCCTTACCACTGAAGAGTGTCTCCAACTCGGCGGGGTTTGTCTCAATTTCCAGCGGTTTCATCGGGATAATAAGGTTTTCCTTGTCGTCGAAATACTTCTTCAGAAAATAGAGAATCATGTCACGGCCTTTGCGAATGTAGCTGGGGTACATAGTCATCTTACCAAAGTAGTATTTCACGTTAGGACGAATGACCGTCAGCGCTCCCAGACCATCCCACAGGTTGTCAAGGGCAAAGAGACTCTTGGCACCCATGCGCGACGACTGATAAGGCAGGGCTACAAACGAACGACCCAGCTCCACCGTATAAGGTGCATACTCTTTCAGGAAGCGCTCTGAGAAATGGAACATGTGACTGGTGGCCAGCTTGGGTTGTCCCTTGTCGTCGTATTCCCAGTCAGTACCTGACAAATAACGATATCCCCCGATAATCTCCTCCTCCTCAGGATTCCATACGATGAGCTGCTTGTAGCAGTTCTCGCAGATGTCGAACTCGTCGATGTCGACCTCCTTGCCGGTACCACCGCCAGCTTCACGGAATACAATCTCACGCAGTCGGCCAATCTCCTGCATCACGTTGGGTGCATTATGAGCCGTCACGATATAGATTTCATTGTTGCTCTTGTTGGTCAAGCGCAACTGCTTGTCAGGAGTGAGCTCGCTTTTGAGCACTTCCTTGGAAATGGGCTGGATAATCGGTTGTTCCATTGAGTGTGTCGGGGTTATAGGGTTTTATAGGTTATAGACGATATCTTGTACATATTTCGCCCATTCCATCGGGCTTTTACTGTGGTCGAAGGTCTGCCAGGGAATGGGTTTTCCGATGGCCACACGGAAGGTCTTCCCCACATTCTTGTACATCTCGTCGACCAGGAAGAGCATGGCCAGGTTGAAGGGCAGGAAGCGGTCGGAGAAGTTGGCCAGGCGATAGAAGAAGCCCGAGTTCTGACCACCGAAGTGGATGGGTACTACGTCGCGCTGGTACTCTACGCTCTTGGTGATGAAGGTCTTCTTCCAGGCAATGTCGCGAATCACGCCGTTGTGACGACGTGAGCAGAGTCCGGCAGGGAACATGAGCATGTGGTTGTCGCTCTGGAAACCAGCCTCCACCATGGCGGGGAAGTTGCGGCTGGCCTTGCCGGTCTTGTTGATAGGGATGCACAGGGGTGCCAGACCCGGTAAGTACATGAGCAGGTCGTTGACCAGATAGCGGAAGCGCGAGTCGTAATGACGTCCGATGAGTGCGCCTAAGGCTACCCCGTCTTCCCCACCCAACGGATGGTTGGAGACAAAGGTGTAGAGGCGTCCGTCGGCAGGGTCAGGCAAGTTCTCCTTACCCTCAATCTCGAGGGTCATCTGCAGGTACTCCACACAGGCCTCCAGCCAGGGTGTCCCCACCTTGTCGCGCGACTCCCAGAGAAAGGCGTTGACCTGGTCCTGATGGGCGATGCGTTTCAGCCACGCCACCAACGGACGAGGAAGCCATTTGGCTTTATTCCCCATCTTGTTTTTCAGGATACCGTCAATGTCGATAGTCTTCTCTGTAATCTGTCCCATTTCTCTCTGTTAGTACAAACGGCATGCAAATATACGGAAAATAGTTCTAAAAACTGCACTTTTAAAGAAAATTTGCGCAAATAAGCAATCTTTTGCATCTTTTCACTCAAAAAAAGTGGGGAAAAGTGGGGGAATGTGGAGGAAATTGTATACCTTTGCATCCGAAACTAGTTTTTTATATAAGTACGCATGCGATTTTTAGGTAACATAGAGGCTAAAATGGACGCCAAAGGCCGCGCCTTCCTGCCCGCAGTATTCCGCAAGATGCTGCTGGCTGATGGTAACGGTACTGCTGGCGCAGACGGTGGTCTGCGTCTGGTGTTGCGCAAGGATGTCTTCCAGCCTTGTCTGGTACTCTATCCTGAAAGTGTATGGAACGAGCAGATGGATGCCTTACGCCAGCGTCTGAACCGTTGGAACAAGCAACACCAACAGGTGTTCCGCCAGTTCGTCAGCGAGGTAGAGGTGCTGACACTCGATGGCAATGGCCGTTTCCTGATACCCAAGCGTTATCTGCGTATGGCTGACATCGAGCAGGACATCAAGTTCGTAGGCATGGGCGACACCATTGAGATATGGAGCAATGCCAAGGCAGAGCAGGCCCAGATGAACCCAGAGGAGTTCGGCCAGGCGTTGGAGGAACTGATGATAGTTGAGAGTTGATAGTTGACAGTTGACAGTTGAGAGTTAATGATAACCACAGTGGAGACATATCACATACCTGTCCTCTTGAAAGAGAGCGTTGACGGACTGGATATCCAGTCCGACGGCGTTTATGTGGATGTCACCTTTGGTGGTGGCGGTCATTCCAAGGAGATTCTCTCACGCCTGGGTGCCAAGGGGCATCTGTATAGCTTCGACCAGGATGCTGACGCAGAGAAAAATATCGTCAACGACGATAGATTTACCTTTGTACGCAGCAACTTTAGATATATAGAGAACTGGATGCAGTACTACGGTGTGGAGCACATCGACGGACTGCTGGCAGACCTGGGGGTGTCGAGTCACCATTTCGATGATGAGACGCGTGGCTTCTCGTTTCGCTATGACGCTCCCTTGGATATGCGCATGAACAATCGCGCGGGAAGGACTGCCGCCGACGTGCTGAACGACTATGCTGAAGAACAGCTGGCCGACGTGTTCTACCTCTATGGTGAACTGAAGGACGCCCGCCGCATTGCTCGGACACTCGTGAAGGCCCGCCAGCAAGGACGCATAGAAACCACCGGCCAACTGTTGCAGGTATTGGGAATAGATGTTGACAATCCCAACAACCAGTGGAAGAAAGATATGGCCAAGATTTATCAGGCCCTGCGCATCGAGGTGAACCACGAGATGGATGCCTTGCGCGAGATGTTGAAAGGTGCTACACACCTGTTGGGAAAGGGCGGACGACTCAGCGTCATCACCTACCACTCACTGGAAGACCGCATCGTGAAAAATGTAATGAAATCGGGTAATGCCGAAGGGAAGGTGGAACAGGATTTTTTCGGACGTTTCCAGTCACCTTTCAAGCTGGTCAACAACAAGGTCATCGTACCTGACGAACAAGAACAAACAGAAAACCCTCGCAGTCGAAGCGCCAAGCTCCGCATTGCAGAGAAACTATAAAAACATAACATGGCAGACGAAGAGACAAAAGAAGAGCTGACCCTCGAGATTGATGCTCCGACTCCTACTGACACCACTGGTGAAGAGGGAGAGCACGACCTGAAGGACACGCTGAAGAAAATCAAGGAAACGGTGAGTGAGGAAGACCCTAAACCTTCTTCACAGCTGAATCTGCGCACCATCCTCGGTGGCGACTTGCTGACTTCCGAGATGGTACGTTCACAGATATGGCTGTTCATCCTGATTGTCGCCTTCTCTATCGTCTATGTGGCCTTCCGCTATCAGTGCCAACAGGACATGCTGACCATTGACAAGATGGAGCAGCAGCTGAAGGATGCCAAGTTCAGGGCCCTCAGCTCGTCGAGCCGTCTGACGGAGAAATGCCGCGAGAGCCATGTGTTAGAGATATTGAAACAGAATAATGACTCACTGCTCCACCAGGCAGACCAACCTCCCTATATTATAGAAGTACCGGAATGAGCAAGTTTGACAATAGCAAAGTGATGCCTCGCTACATGGCGATAGCCTTGGTGCTGACGCTTGTCGGTATTGCCGTTATCGGCAAGGCCTTCTATATCATGACTGCCAAGAAGCAGTATTGGACCGAGGTGGCCGGACGTCTGAAGAGGGACAGTGTCATCGTGAAGCCTAACCGCGGTAACATCCTGAGCAGTGACGGACAGCTGATGGCCAGCTCTATTCCTGAATATAAGATTTTCATGGACTTCCAGGCCTCGGCTTTCGAGAATGACTCGCTATGGCTGGACAAGGTAGATTCGGTCTGTGAGGGCTTACACAATATTTTCCCCACGCGTACGGCCGAGGAGTTCAAGGCCCACCTGGAGGAGGGACGCCACAAGATGGTGACAGACCGAAAGACGGGCCGACAGGTGATGGGCTCACGCTGGTGGAACATCTGGCCTAAGCGCATCGACTATAACACCTATATGGAGGTGAAGCAGCTGCCCTTCTTCAACATGTCGAAGAACAAGAGCGGCTTTACGGAGGAGATATACAACTCGCGCAACCGTCCCTTCGGCTCGCTGGCCAAGCGTACCGTTGGCGGTCTGTTTGGTGCCAAGGACTCTGCCTACTACGGCATAGAGCTGTCATACGACTCCATCCTGCGTGGTACGCCAGGTATTACGGGTCGCCGTAAGATCCTCAACAAGTATATGAACATCCCCGTCATGATGCCTGTGGACGGTGCCGATATTGTCACCACCATCGATGTCAACATGCAGGACCTTGCCGAGCGTGCACTGATTGATGAGCTGAAACTGGTCAATGGTGAGATGGGCGTGGCTATCCTCATGGAGGTGAAGACGGGTGACGTGAAGGCCATCGTCAACATGATGCGCATGGGCGACAACCCAGAGAACTACCAGTATGCAGAGGCCGTGAACAGTGCTATCAGCTACCGCTGTGAGCCTGGCTCCGTATTCAAGGTGGCCTCGTTCCTGGTGGCGCTGGATGACGGTGTCGTAGATACCAGCTATGTCATCCATACGGGTAGTGGTGTACAGGAGATGCACGGCCGTTGGATGAAAGACCACAACTGGCGTCGTGGCGGCTATGGCGATATCAATGTGGCCCGTACCCTGGAGGTCAGCTCGAACATCGGTGTCAGCCATGTCATCGACAAATACTATGGCAAGAACCCAGAGCGCTATGTCAAGGGCCTCTACCGTGTGGGTATCCATGAGGACCTGAAGCTGCCGCTGGTAGGCTATCTGCCTCCACGCATCCGCATGCCCCATAAGAACAAGCGCGGCCAGTATGAGAACTGGAGCAAGACAGCCCTGCCCTGGATGTCTATCGGCTATGAGACACAGATAGCACCTATCAATACGGTGACGTTCTATAATGCCATTGCCAACAACGGTAAGATGATGCGTCCGCGCTTCGTCAAGAAGATTGTCAAGAACGGTGAGACCGTCGTCAACTTCGAGCCAGAGGTCATCAAGGAGCGTATCGCCAAGCCACAGGCCATCAAGACCATGCAGACCGTTCTGCACCATGTGGTCAGCCAGGGTCTGGGAAGAAAGGCCGGTTCACCGCTGTTTAAGGTGGCTGGTAAGACGGGTACGGCACAGGTGGCCGACCAGCATGGTAGCTACCACTCCGGTGTGACGCGCTACTGGCTGTCGTTCTGTGGCTACTTCCCTGCTGACGACCCCCGCTATACGTGTATCGTCTGTATCAAGAAGACGGGTCTGCCCGCATCGGGTGGTGGTATGAGTGGTGTCGTCTTCCACCATATTGCAGAGGGTGTGATGGCCCGTCACCTGAAGATGTCTGTCGACGATGCCCATGATGAGCACTCTGTCATCATTCCTGACGTGAAGAACGGTAACATCGCCGCCGCCAGTCAGGTGCTCGCAGGATTAGGCGTCAAGACCAATAGCCACTGGAGTGGCAGCTATGCAAACGGCAATCCTATCTGGGGCAGTGCAGAGCGCCGTCATGACGGTGTAGCCCTGTCGAAGACCAGACTCAGCGACAGCACTGTTCCCGACGTAACGGGTATGGGTGCCAAGGATGCGGTGTTCTTGCTGGAGACTTACGGCCTGCGGGTGAAGCTGCAGGGACGTGGCAAGGTCAAGCGCCAGAGCATGCCTGTGGGTAGCGCCATCGTCAAAGGTGGAGAGTGCGTGTTGACATTGGAATAACTAAAAAAACGATATAAATATAATAAGGTATATGAAATTAAGCGAACTGCTGAAATACGTCAATCCTATTACCATTGTCGGTAATGCTGACGTAGACATTACGGGAGTGAACATCGATTCACGAAAGATAGAGAAGGGACATCTCTTTGTGGCCATCAAAGGTACACAGACGGATGGTCACCGCTTTATTCCCAAGGCACTGGAACTGGGTGCTGTGGCTGTACTGTGCGAAGACCTGCCCGAGGGAGCCAATGAGGGAGGAGTAACCTATGTGCAGGTAGCTTCTACGGAGGCTGCCGTAGGTCCAGTGGCTACCGTCTTCTATGGTGAGCCGTCGCAGCAGCTGAAGCTGGTGGGTGTCACCGGTACCAACGGTAAGACGACCATCGCCACCTTATTATATAATATGTTCCGTAAGTTCGGTCATAAGTGTGGCCTGCTCTCTACCGTATGCAACTACATCGAGGGCGAGGCGATTCCTGCCGACCATACCACTCCCGACCCTATTGAACTGAACAAGCTGCTGCACCAGATGGTGGAGGCAGGCTGTGAATATGCCTTCATGGAGTGCTCCAGCCATGCCATTGCCCAGCAGCGCATCGGTGGTCTGAAGTTTGCCGGAGGACTGTTTACCAACCTGACCCGCGACCACCTGGACTACCATAAGACCTTCGAGAACTACCGCGATGCCAAGAAGGCTTTCTTCGACGGACTGTCAAAGGATGCCTTTGCCATCACCAATGCCGACGACAAGAACGGCAGCGTGATGGTGCAGAACTGCAAGGCCCAGGTGAAGACCTATTCCGTGCAGCGTATGGCAGACTTCCGCGCCCGCATCATCGAGTGCCATTTCGAAGGTATGTACCTGGAAATCAATGGCCAGGAGGTTGGCGTACAGTTTATTGGAAAGTTCAACGTCTCCAACCTGTTGGCAGTCTATGGCGCTGCCGTCATGCTGGGCAAGAAGCCGGAGGATATCCTCGTGGTACTCAGCACGTTGAAGAGCGTAGCCGGTCGTCTGGAGCCTATCCGTTCGGAAGAAGGTGTCACGGCCGTCGTTGACTATGCCCATACCCCCGATGCCTTGGAGAATGTGCTCAATGCCATCCACGAAGTCATGGAGGGCAAGCAGGGAAAGATTATCACCGTATGTGGTGCCGGCGGTAACCGTGACAAGGGTAAGCGTCCGCTGATGGCCCAGGAGGCCGTGAAGCAGAGCGACCGTGTCATCATCACCTCTGACAATCCCCGTTTTGAGGAGCCTCAGGACATCATCAACGACATGCTGGCAGGTCTCGACCAGAAGCAGATGAAGAAGGTCGTCAGCATCGTTGACCGCAAAGAAGCCATCCGTACCGCTTGTATGATGGCCGAGAAAGGTGATGTCATCCTCATTGCCGGTAAGGGTCATGAGGACTATCAGGAGATTAAGGGTGTCAAGCACCACTTCGATGACCGTGAGGTTGTCCGTGAGATTTTCCAGTCATAATAACGAAATTAATAAACAGCTATGCTATACTACATCTTCCGATTCCTTGAACAGTTCAACATACCAGGTTCTCACATCTGGTCGTACATCTCGTTCCGTGCCCTGTTAGCCCTTATCGTCTCCCTGTTGATATCGGCGTGGTTTGGCGAGTACTTCATCAAGTGGATGAAGCGTCGTAACATCTCGGAGACAGCACGTGACCCGAGCATCGACCCGTTTGGCGTAGAGAAGAAGGGTGTGCCGACCATGGGTGGCATCATCATCATCGTCTCTATCCTGGTACCCGTCATCCTGCTGGGCCGTATGCGTAACATCTACCTGTTGCTGATGATTGTGACCACGGTATGGCTGGGATTCCTGGGCTTCATGGACGACTACATCAAGATTTTCCGCAAGAACAAGGAGGGTCTGAAGGGCATTTATAAGATTATCGGTCAGCTGTCTATCGGTTTCATCGTGGGTCTGACACTGTGGCTCAGCCCTGATGCCGTAGTACGTGAGAATATGTCTGTACCGGAGCAGAACCAGCAGGTTGTCATCAAGCATAAGCCAGAGGCTGTCAAGTCACTGCAGACCACCATTCCCTTTTTCAAGAACCACAACCTGAACTACTCCAACGTCATGGCGTTCTGTGGAAAATATAAGGTGGCAGCAGGTTGGGTGCTGTTTGTCTTCATGACCATCTTCGTGGTGACAGCGGTATCGAATGGTGCCAATCTGAACGACGGCATGGACGGTATGTG
>Ga0265298_10011736_pt1 | contig 10220 bp, 8 predicted proteins | sample AusTroGonzalo_MG_3_FD_193486 | JGI IMG/M metagenome (GOLD analysis project Ga0265298, IMG submission 193486) | Bovine rumen microbial communities from tropical cattle in Woodstock, Queensland, Australia - Gonzalo_01 | ecosystem: Host-associated > Mammals > Digestive system > Stomach > Rumen ... | reverse complement strand
TAAGGTGGTTCTTTCTGGTGTGAATCCTCAGGTTATGAAAGTTATAGAGGATGCCGGCATGGATGATATTGTGGGCAAGGAGAATATCTGCAGCCACATCAATATTGCGCTTAAACGGGCGGAGGAAATACTCTCCGAGTAAACCATAGTTATCAACAGGTTATACAATTGGCCTGAACCGGTGCTTTAGCCGGTTCAGGCCAATTGTTTGATATACAACTTGTAAAGTTATTAACAGGCAGTTAAAAACTTTTTTAAATAAAAAGTGGGGAAATGTGGGTGAAAGTGGAGTGAAAAGTTATAACTTTGAATCCGAATATCGATTATCAGCAAGGAATGAGTTTCATAGGTCAGTTCCCAGTACGCCTGGATGCTAAGAACAGGGCATTCATGCCAGCCGGATTCCGCCGCATACTGCAGCAGTCTGGCGTCCAGAGCTTAGTGGTCCGCAAGGATTACTTTGAGAACTGTCTTGTGGTATATCCTGCACAGCAGTGGCAGGAGGAGATAGCCGGAGTGCGTGCCAAACTGAACCGTTTTGACGGAAATCAGCAGATGGTATATCGCAAACTGGTATCAGAGGCTCAGGAGGTGCAGTTGGACAGCAATGGCCGTATGCTGCTACCGCAGGCATTGCTTGACAAAGTGGGCATTAAGCAGGATGCGCTGTTTGTGGGAATGGAGCAGACCATAGAGATATGGGCTCCTGATATAGCCGCAGCTACAGGCAGCCAGCCGTTCATGTCAGACAGCGAGTTTGCTGATAGTCTGAAAAAATTCATGACTGAGTGATACATGCAACATACATAACAGGTAAGTGGACACAATCGGGACATATCATGTGCCGGTCCTTCTCAAACAAAGCGTAGAAGGGCTTGTGGTGGACCCTGACGGGGTCTATGTGGATGCCACCTTCGGTGGTGGTGGCCATTCACGCGAGATAGTGTCTCTACTCAGTAACAAAGGTCATCTTTACGGTTTTGACCAGGATGCCGATGCCATGAATAACATAATCAAGGATGACCGGTTTACGTTTGTTTATTCCAATTTCCGCTATATGAGCAATTTCATGCGCTGGTACGGGCATGAAAAGGTGAATGGCATATTGGCTGACCTGGGGGTATCATGGCATCATTTTGATGACAGCACCCGCGGATTCTCATTCCGTTTTGAGGGGCCCATTGATATGCGTATGAACCAGAAAGAGGGGATGAAGGCATCGGATGTGCTTAATGAATATCCTGAAGAACGGTTGGCGCAGTTGTTCTGGCTGTACGGCGAGTTGCAGAACGGACGTCAGATAGCACAGGTTATCGGCAAGGCCCGTAAGAACGGCCGTCTGGAGACTGTTACGCAACTTCTGGATGCCATACGTCCCGTAATAGGCCGTGAGCGTGAAAAAAAGGACACCGCAAAGCTGTTCCAGGCACTGCGTATGGAGGTGAACCATGAGGTTGATGCTCTGCGTGAGATGCTTACAGGTGCAGTTGGATTACTTGATAAGGGAGGTCGATTAGTGGTGATAACATATCACTCCATTGAGGACCGCATGGTCAAGAACCTGATGAAGAGCGGAAACATAGAGGGTGAGATAAAGACTGATTTCTACGGAAACCGTGAAGTGCCGTTTAAGGCTATCGGGAAACCTGTTGTTCCCGATGCTGCAGAGCAGGCCGCCAACCCGCGTTCCCGTAGTGCAAAGTTGAGAATTGCCGAGAAGGTATGATATATGGAGGACAATAACGCTGATAAGACCGTAAAAAAGAGGAAAGGATTGATGCAGTCCGTGCCTGATTTCATCCATCGCAACATCTTGTTGCTGCTGGAGGTGCTGGTTTGCATCATCTTTTACATCGGAAACCGGTATGCATATCAGCGTGACCAGGCGTACGCTGAGAGGTTGAGGCGTGAGCTGGTGGATATGGAATATCAGACATTGAACACCACGAGTGATGTATCGGCCAAGAGCAAACCTTCATATGTAGAAAAGGCAGCAGCCAGGAACGGCTCCGGGTTACAGCCTATAACAGAACCGCCGTACCGTCTGCCCAAATGAGAGAGATGAAAGATAAAGAGGCTCGTTCACAGGAAAAGAAGAGAGTGTCACGCAAATACCTCTCTCTGTTCCTGCTCATGTTGGTGTGGGGTATATTCATCATCGTGAAGATGGCTTTTGTGATGTTTGGGGAGAGGCAGTACTGGAATGATGTGTCAAAGAACATGACTCCCGTGAACAGGGTGATTGAGCCGCGTCGCGGCAATATCCTGAGTGATGAGGGGTTACTGCTGGCAAGCAGCATGAAACAGTACCGTGTGTTCCTGGATTTCCGTACCGCAGAGAAGGATGAGGTTCGTGGCAAGAAGGATCAGGAGCGTAAGGATACGCTCTACTCAAGGCATTTGGCAGAGTTTGCGCACCAGATGCATGAGATATTTCCACAGTATTCAGTGCAGGAACTTGCCAGCCATTATGAGAAGGGGCATGCAGCAAAATCCCATTCGTGGCTGCTATTGCCTAATGTGTCGCGCAACTCTTATCCCATAACATACAACCAGTACAAGTCTTTTGCCAAAACGGTATGGCTTAAACCCAAGTATGAAGGATGGTTCTTTAGTGCTGAGTCCAAGATATCACGTCAGAAGCCGTTTGGCGCTCTTGCAGCCAGAACCATTGGAAGTATGTTTGAGGCCAAGGATTCAGCCAGAAACGGTCTGGAACTCTCATTTGATTCTCTACTGCGTGGTGTTCCCGGGCGCGGACATCAGGAGAAGGTACAGAATGTTACCCGTATGATTGCCGATATCCCGCAGATTGACGGTTGTGACATACGCACCACCATCAATGTTGATATGCAGGATATTGCTGAGGTGGCTTTGCGCAAGCAGCTTGAACTGAGGAATGCAGCATCGGGCATTGTGGTGCTGATGGAGGTCCCCACAGGTGATATCAAGGCTATAGCCAGTCTTACCAAGACGGAATCAGGTCAGTTCAGCGAGATACAGAACAATGCCGTAAAGGAGTTGTTTGAGCCGGGGTCCACGTTCAAGCCTGTATCCATGATGGTGGCTCTTGATGACGGTAAGATTTCACTTACTGACAGTGTGTACTGTGAGCACGGCTTATATACCGGGTTTGGAGGTGCCCGGATGACGGATGCAAGCAAGAATTACGGATGGCTTACTGTGGTAGGAATTATCCAGAATTCATGTAACATAGGAACATCCAAACTGATAAATGCAGCGTACAAGGATAATCCGCAGGCTTTTGTGGATGGAATATGCCGTACGGGCATCAACACCCATTTTGACCTTCAGCTTACGGGAACGGCTGCTCCTGTAATAAGGCGTGACGGCTATTGGGATGCCACCCGCCTGCCTTGGATGTCAATAGGCTATAACACCCAGTTGCCTGTGATAAACACTCTTGCCTTTTACAATGGTGTAGCCAATGGCGGCTGCATGGTGGCTCCACGTCTGGTAACGGAAGTGATACGTGAGGGTGAGGTGATAAAGGAATTCCCGGTTGAGGTGGTGAAACGGCACATGTGTAAGGATGAGACGCTTGAAAAAGTGAGGTTCCTGCTTGAAAACGTGGTTCAGAACGGCACGGGAAAGAATGCAAGCTCCAAATATTTCCCTGTGGCCGGAAAGACCGGAACAGCTCAGCTTTCACAGGGTTCAGGAGGTTATAAGAGCGGAAAACAGACTCATATGGTATCGTTCTGTGGATATTTCCCTGCCGATAATCCGCAGTACTCATGTATAGTTTCCATTCGTACTGATGGCGGTGCTGCCGGCGGTGCCACCTGGGCGGCTCCGGTATTCCATGAGATATCAGAGAAGGTTATGGCAAACCGTAATATAAGGGATGTTAAGGAGGCTTTTGATTCAACCCGCCAGTTCATACCCAAGGTCCTGCCGGGTGATTTGGCTAAGGCATCCACCGTACTTCAGGGCATAGGAAAGAAAAACCTGATGAGCCGTGAGGACAGGCATGTTGCTGACACTGTCTGGGGTTCAGTAAGTTCTGATTCGGGCAAGTATGTGATGAAACATCAGGAATATGCTGAAGGATTGATTCCCGATGTGCGCGGTATGGGAGCATCGGACGCCTTGTATCTTCTGGAGAAGATGGGACTGAGGGTTAACATCAGCGGAGTAGGTAAGGTAAAGAGCCAGAGCCTGCAGAAGAACACCCGTTACCGCAGGGGTGACAGAATACAATTGACATTATCAATGTAAGATATATGGTGACAATAGGAGAACTTGTTTCAGGACTTAAGGTGGTCAGGACTGTCGGGGATACCGCAGTTGCTGTTACTGATATCCAACTTGACTCACGCAAGGTAAGCAAAGGATGCTTGTTCGTGGCTATGCGTGGCACTACCGTTGACGGCCACCAGTTCATACCCAAGGCAGTAGAACTGGGAGCAGGATCGGTGCTTTGTGAGGTATTGCCTGAGAATCCTGCAGATGGTGTTACGTACATACAGGTACCGGATTGTGAGGATATAGTAGGTATTGTCTCTACCAGGTTCTTTGGTAATCCTACAGACAAGGTCAAGCTGGTGGGTGTAACCGGAACTAACGGCAAGACTACCATTGCAACCTTGTTATATAACATGTTCAGGGCGTTCGGTTACAAATGCGGACTGGTTTCAACCGTATGCAACTATATAGACGGGGAGCCGATACCCGCTGATCATACCACTCCCGATGCCGTAACGCTGAACCGCCTGCTGGGCCGTATGGCCGATGAGGGCTGCAAGTACGTGTTCATGGAGTGCAGTTCACATGCCATAGTACAGAAACGCATAGGTGGACTCAAATATGCAGGTGGCATATTCACAAATCTTACCCGTGACCATCTGGATTATCATAAGACAGTTGAGAACTACCTCAAAGCTAAGAAGAAGTTTTTTGATGATCTGCCCAAGGAGGCATTTGTGGTTACCAACCTGGATGACAGGAACGGTCTGGTGATGGCGCAGAACACCAAGGCAAAGGTTACCACATACTCACTGCGCAGCATGAGTGATTTCAAGGGCCGTCTGCTGGAATCTGGTTTTGACGGCATGCTGCTTGAGATAAACGGACGCGAGGTGTTCCTCAAGTTCATAGGCAAGTTCAATGCAAGTAACTTGCTGGCGGTTTACGGTACAGCTGTGAACCTGGGCCGTGATCCTATGGAGGTACTTACCGTAATGAGTACGCTGGTACCTGTTAACGGACGTTTTGACGCCATACGCTCCCCCAAAGGCTATACTGCCATAGTTGATTATGCCCATACTCCCGATGCGCTTACCAATGTGCTTACAACCATTGTTGATGTGCTGGACAAGAAAGGGCAGATAATAACCGTAGTGGGTGCCGGCGGAAACCGTGACAAAGGCAAGCGTCCCCTTATGGCAAAGGAGAGCGTGAAGTATAGTGACAAGGTGATCATTACATCTGATAATCCCCGTTTTGAGGAGCCTCAGGATATCATAAATGATATGTTGGCCGGTCTTACCAAAGAGGATATGCAGAAGGTTATAACCATAGTTGATCGCCGTGAGGCTATCCGTACCGCGTGTATGATGGCTCAGGCCGGTGACGTGATACTTGTGGCAGGCAAGGGTCATGAGGATTATCAGGATGTAAAAGGCGTCAAGCACCATTTTGACGACCACGAAGTTATACGTGAATGCTTTTAATATTTTGAAAGATGCTATACAGTCTCTTTGAATACTTGAAAAATGCCGGGATAGATATTCCGGGCGGTGGATTGTTCCTGTATGTGACATTCAGGGCAGTTGTTGCATTAGTTCTGTCAATTGTGGTGTCATGCTGGTTCGGCAGTCATTTCATTGATATGCTTAAAAGGAAAAACATATCAGAGACTCAGCGTGATGTAAAGCTGGATCCCTTTGGCGTAGCCAAGAAAGGTGTTCCTACTATGGGAGGCGTCATAATAATAGTGGCTACCCTGGTGCCCTGCCTTCTTATAGGTGACCTTAAGAACATCTATATGTGGCTGATGATCATAACTACAGTCATTTTAGGTGTTATAGGGTTTGCTGATGACTATATCAAGACCTTCCGTAAGAACAAGGATGGACTGAACGGATGGGTTAAAGTGGCCGGACAGTTGGCTTTAGGCCTGATTGTGGGCCTTACACTCCGTTACAGCCCTCAGGTGGTCATTAACGAGAAGGTGGAGACACGTATAGAGAATAATACCGAGATTGTGGTCAAGACTCCCGATGTAAAATCCACCCGTACCACCATCCCGTTCTTCAAGAACCATAATCTGAATTATGCCGACGCTTTCAGTTGGCTGGGAGAGAAAGCCAAGTATCCGGCAGGTTGGATATTCTTTGTACTGCTTACGCTGTTCATTGTGACGGCTATATCAAACGGTTCAAACCTCAATGACGGCATGGACGGTATGGCAGCGGGAAATTCAGCAATCATTGGAGGAACGCTGGGCGTTCTGGCATACATATCCAGTAACGTTGTCACGGCAAGCCACTTTGACCTGATGTACATACCTGGCAGCCAGGAGGTGGTGATATATCTGTGCACATTTGTGGGTGCCCTGGTGGGTTTCCTCTGGTTCAACTCCTATCCGGCACAGATATTCATGGGCGATACGGGCAGCCTTACCATAGGCGGAATAATTGCCGTGGCTGCACTGTGCATACATAAGGAACTGTTGCTGCCCATGTTGTGCGGCGTGTTCCTGGTGGAGAGTCTGTCAGTGATATGTCAGCGTTTTTACTATAAACTGGGCAAGCGCAAGGGCGTGCATCAGCGTATATGGAAACGTACCCCTATACATGACCATTTCCGTACAAGCATGGAACAGGTTCTGAAGGCTGATCCGGGCAGTACGGTGAGGTTCAAGGGAAATGACAACAAGTTACAACTGGAAACCAAGATAACGCTCAGGACCTGGATCATAAGCATAGGTCTTGCGGCGCTTACAATATTGACCTTGAAAATAAGATAATTGAAATGGCAAAGAAAATTGTTGTACTGGGTGCAGGTGAGAGCGGTACAGGTGCCGCCATATTGGCAAAAGCCAAAGGGTTTGACGTGTTTGTATCAGACCTCTCAGAGATAAAGGCGTATTACCGTAACGAACTGGACCTGCGTGGTATAAAATGGGAACAGAAACAGCACACTGAGGCGCGTATCCTTGCTGCCGATGAGGTTATCAAAAGCCCCGGCATCCCAAAGGAGGCTCCCATCATACAGAAGCTTATGGCTCAGGGTACACCTATCATATCGGAGATTGAGTTTGCGGGCCGTTATACAAATGCCAAGATGATATGCATAACCGGCTCCAACGGTAAGACCACAACCACATCACTTATATACCACATCTTCAAGATGGCGGGTATGAACGTGGGGCTGGCCGGAAACATAGGTAGCAGCCTGGCGTGGCAGGTGGCCGAGAAGAATTTTGACTACTATGTGATTGAGCTGAGCAGTTTCCAGCTTGACAATATGTATGATTTCAAGGCTGATATCGCCATTCTCATGAACATTACTCCCGATCATCTGGACCGTTATGACTATGAGATGCAGAACTACGTGGACGCCAAGATGCGCGTTATACGTAACCAGACCAAGGATGATGCATTTGTCTATTGGAGTGATGACCCCATAATTACCCGTGAACTCAAGAAGTACGGATTAAAGGCTACTCTCTATCCCTTTGCTGAGGCTAAGAGGGAGGATCTGGCCGCATACGTTGAGGACGGCACTCTCTATTTCAACAAGCCATACGCCTTCAATATGGAGCAGGAGTCGCTGGCACTTACCGGCAAGCATAATCTGTACAACTCAATGGCAGCCGGTATATCGGCAAATATCGCCGGTATAAAGAGTGAGACTATCCGTAAGGCTTTGCAGACATTCCAGGGTGTGGAGCATCGTCTGGAGCGCGTTACAAGAGTAAACGGCATAGACTTTATAAATGACTCCAAGGCTACCAACGTAAACAGCTGCTGGTATGCCTTGCAGAGCATGCCCGTAAAGTGCGTATTGATACTGGGCGGCAAGGACAAGGGTAATGATTACAATGAGATAGCAGATCTGGTGCGCGAGAAGTGCTGCGGACTGGTCTATATGGGTCTTCATAATGAGAAACTGCACGGTTTCTTTGATAGCTTTGGCCTTCCTGTGGCTGATGTGCAGTCAATGAAGGATGCAGTGGATGCTGCTTACAAGATGGCTCACAAGGGTGAGATAGTGCTTTTGAGCCCCTGCTGTGCAAGTTTTGATCTCTTTAAGAGCTATGAGGACCGTGGTGAGCAGTTCAAGGCTTGCGTAAAAGCTCTGTAAAAAGATGATTACGGTATGGAGATAAATGAAGTGAAAAAGGAACGCAGGCAACTGCTGAACGGTGACCCTACCATTTGGGCTATGGTTATAATATTGTGCTGCATCTCGCTTATTGAGGTGTTCAGCGCAAGCAGCCGTCTTACGTTCGGCAAGAGCAGTTTTCTGGCTCCTATCATATCACATACCATGCATCTCTGTATGGGGTTAGGTCTTATGTATGTGCTACATCTGCTGCACTACAAATGGTACAGGCTGTTCCCCGTATTGCTTGTTCCGGTTTCAATCATTCTGTTGGCTTACCTTTCCATACAGAGTGCCAGTTCATCGGGAGCTGAACGCTGGATAAACTTAGGCTTCTTCCAATTACAGCCTTCAGAGTTGGGTAAGATTGCTGTAATCATGTCAGTGGCGTACTGGCTGTCAAAACTCAAGCCTGACGATGAACTGAGTCAGGCCAATACGTTCTGGAAAATAATGGCGCTGACGGGGCTGGTATGTCTGCTGATAGTAGGTGAGAACCTTTCAACGGCGGTTCTGTTGGCCGGAGTGATATTCGTAATGATGATATTGGGCGGTATTGCCTGGAAACGTATTCTGGCTTTGTCAGGAGTGGTGGCGGCAGCAGGCATTGTTGCGTTAGTGGTACTTCTGTTTGTTCCGGCACAGACCATACGTGACTCCAAGATAATTCCGTCACGTGCCACTACCTGGCAGGCCAGATTGCAGGACTTCTTCCAACCGGGAAATGAAGGAACTCCCACAGCATATGAATATGCCAAACTGGTTGCCCCTGAGAAGCCGCAGGAGACCCATGCCAATATAGCTATTGCAACCAGTAACATATTGGGTAAAGGGCCCGGAAATTCTGTTGAACGTGATTATCTGCAGGAGGCTAGCTGTGACTTTATCTATGCAATAATAATAGAAGAACTTGGTATGGCCGGCGGAATAGTTGTCATGCTGGTCTATGTCATACTGCTCTTCAGGGTAGGGCGTATAGCAACCAAGTGCAGGGAGAAATATCCGGCATATCTTGCAATGGGTCTGGGTATGCTTATGGGGTTACAGGCATTTATAAACATGTCTGTAGCTGTAGGTCTGTTCCCTGTAACAGGACAGCCGTTGCCTCTGATAAGCAAGGGCGGTACGTCTGTGCTTATGACAAGTTTCTGCATAGGTATGCTGCTTGGCATAAGCAATACTCTTGATAAGGAGGAGCGCGGAGAGTCTGTGTTGGGTACTGAGACCGATGTGCCCACGCCGATAGAAGGAAAAGAATCATTTGACGATATAACTGAATCCTGAATATGGATGTAAAACCAAGAATAATAATCAGTGGAGGAGGCACGGGAGGACATATCTTCCCGGCCATCTCAATAGCTCATGCAATCAAATCATTGAATCCTGATGCTGAGATTCTGTTTGTTGGTGCACAGGGACGCATGGAGATGCAGCGTGTCCCGGCTGCCGGGTTTGATATAAAAGGTCTGCCTATATGCGGTTTTGACCGTAAGAATCCGTTCAAGAACATAGTGGTTCTGTTCAAGATTATACGCAGTCAGATTATGGCACGCCGTATTATCCGTCAGTTCAAACCTATGGTTGCCGTGGGCGTGGGCGGTTATGCCAGCGGTCCTACATTGCGTATTGCCGGCAAGATGGGCATACCTACGCTGTTGCAGGAGCAGAACTCATACGCAGGTGTGACCAACAAGATCCTGGCCAAGAAAGCTGCCCGTATATGTGTGGCATATGATGGTATGGAGCGTTTCTTCCCTGCCGACAAGATACTTAAGACAGGTAATCCTGTACGTCCCAATCTTACCAAAGGTGGCCTGACCCGTAAGGAGGCCGCCAAGAAGATGGGACTTGATGCTTCCAAGCGT
>Ga0265298_10011735_pt1 | contig 10222 bp, 9 predicted proteins | sample AusTroGonzalo_MG_3_FD_193486 | JGI IMG/M metagenome (GOLD analysis project Ga0265298, IMG submission 193486) | Bovine rumen microbial communities from tropical cattle in Woodstock, Queensland, Australia - Gonzalo_01 | ecosystem: Host-associated > Mammals > Digestive system > Stomach > Rumen ... | reverse complement strand
CTAAGGCCAAGGTCAATAAACTCATGATCTTCAAAATCATACAGGTTCCCGGTGGCGTGAGGAATGCGGTAGTTGTCTTGTGGTCTTATGATATATGATATCTTATTCTCCTTATTTACCATTGTATATACGGAATCCTTTGCCGGCTCATCTCTGACTGGCCATGGGGTGTACTCAAAATGGACAATGTATTTCTCATTCTGTTTGACAATACGGAAAGATTCTGTGTGTATTTCAGAATATATTCCTCCGTTTAAAACAAAGTCATACTCACCGACACAATCCATTACATACTCCCGTAGCTCATCGGTGCAATATGCGGAGATAATGGAGTCGGTCTTTGCTTCTCCATCGAATTCAGTACAATAGGCTTTGTAAAATGCCAGGATTGTTGCTGCCATGCCGGTCGGCGTTTCTGTCTGGTCCGATGATGCCGGTTGCTGACCGCTGTTGCTTTTGCATGAACAAATCATAAAGCAGGTGATGACAAACAAAGAAAGGACTCTTTTCATATTTATGCGCAATTAGTTGTGTTGTCAAAGATAGTGTTTTTATATTTGCATACTAACCGAATAATCAGAATAATGAAGAGAATTACAGTAGCTTTTGCCCTGTTTCTGATGTGCACCATTACTGCATCTGCGCAGAAGACACTTAAAGGTGCTTATGCCGATGCGTTCAAGATGGGATGCGCCGTGAACTCCAGTATAGTAAACGGCCGTGACAGCAGGTCGGCCCAGATCATCCTGCAGCAGTTCAATGCAGTAAGCCCCGAGAACGATATGAAGGCCGAGGTTCTGCACCCGTCACCCGACCGATGGAACTTCCAGGCGGCCGACCGGTACGTTCAGTTTGCCAAGGATAACGGACTGTGGGCATTGGGCCATACCCTGGTTTGGCATAACCAGACCCCCGATTTCTTTTTTAACCATCCCGACGGCACTCCCAAGAGCCACGACGAGATGGTAGAGACCATGCGCAGTTACATTGAGACGGTGGCCAGCCATTTCAGCGGCAAGATCGATGCCTGGGATGTGGTGAATGAGATAATAGACAATGACGGCTCATACCGCAAGACCCTGTGGACCAATGCCTTTAACGGTGACGGTGATGAGGTGGTGCGCCTGGCATTCAGGTTTGCCCACCAGTATGACCCCAACGCCGAACTCTATTACAATGATTTCAACGTGTGGCGCCCGTCCAAGCGTGACGGTATAGCCCGCATGGTGCGTATGCTCCAGAAAGAGGGTATCCGCATAGATGGCATCGGCATACAGGCACATTGGGGACTCAACTTCCCCAAGAACGAGTATATTACCGCAGCCATTGACACATTCGCAGCCCTGGGTGTAAAGGTCATGATAACCGAGCTTGATGTCGATGTGCTGCCGCTCACCAAGGAGGGGCAGGTAATAGGCAAGTCCCTGCAGGACCCCATGTTCCAGTTAGAGGAGTTTGAGACCTATCTTGACCCCTACAAGAACGGTCTGCCCGACGATGTCCAGGCGCAGCTTACCGCCCGATATGCGGAGCTGTTCAACATATTCTACAGCCGTCGCGACAAGATAGACCGCGTGACGATATGGGGATTGCATGACGGCATGTCATGGAAGAACGGCTACCCCATACCTAACCGCACCAACTATCCGCTGCTCTACAACCGCGACCGCACACCCAAACCTGCACTCCAGGCAGTGCTTAATATCCCAAAGTGACGCAAAGGAGTCAAACAAACAATAAAGAAAATGAAAAATTATGGATTGATGGCAGCCTTAATGGCCGCAGTGATATCGGCCCCCATGCAGGCTCAGACCGTGCAGGGCTCAGTTGATGATGGCTTTACAATCAAAGCCGGTAACGTAACTATGACGGTGAGCGCCAAGGAAGGCGGTAAGATCATGTCATATAAATATGATGACAGGGAGATGCTCTCACAACTGCGTATGCAGAACCAGTACGGAAGTACATTCTGGACCAGCCCCCAGAAAGAGTGGAACTGGCCTCCTGTAACTGAGTTCGACAGAGGCGCATATACCGCTCAAGACCTGGCCGATACCCCTAACCAACTGGTTCTGACCAGCCAGATAGCCCGCAAATTACCCTTCCAGATAGTAAAGCAGTATACTCCGGGTCCCAAAGGTAAATACATTACGGTGGCTTATACCATAATAAATAAAGGTGATACCGAGCGTAAAGTCGCTCCGTGGGAGATATCACGAGTTGTGGCCGATGAAGAAGGTCTGATATTCTTTGATGCTCCGGTAGAGAGTATCACTCCCGCCGGACTGATTCCGTTCAAAGGCGAGGCCGGTGCATCATGGTACAACTTTGAGACAGGAGCCCAGAACCGCAAGATAAATGCTGACGGTAAGGGATGGCTGGCATATGCCGCAAACGGCCTGCTCATGATCAAGAAGTTTGCAGACCTTACCCCGTCACAGCCAGCCCCCGATGAGGCTGAGATTCAGGTTTACGTAAACCAGGGTAAGACCTATATAGAATTGGAGAGCCAGGGTGAATACAATACACTTGCTCCCGGTGAAGGCTTTACCTGGGTCGTGGATTGGTATCTGATTCCTCTTAAGGGTGAGGCTGTTCCTTCAAAGAAACTTCTGGACCTGGTGCGTAAAACCATAAAATAAGAACAGTTTCTTAAGGTTTGATGAAAAGACTCCTCGTCAGTTGTTGTCTCATTATGCTTACTGTAGCCGGTGCTCAGGCTGCAAATGAGAGCTGGATGGCGGGGTTGCCTGATACTGTTAAGGTGTGCCGGGTGTCCATCCCGGGGACACATGACTCCGGCACCGCAGGGGTGTGGTTCCCCATGCGTCACTATGCACGTACCCAGACAATGAATCTGTCTGAGCAGTGGGACGCCGGAATCCGGTTCTTTGATTTACGTCCCAAACTTGAGAACGGCAAACTTAAGATTTATCATGGTCCTGCCAACTGTCATATAACGCTTGAAGAAGCATTATTCATACTTAAGGAGAAGCTTGAACAAAACCCATCGGAGTTCTGCATTGTGATGACCAACAGCGCAGGCGGGGGCCAGACGGCTGTTGACAAGACCATGGAGCTTATCAGTTCAGTGATTCCGCCCGGGATGCTGGCTGATTTCAAGGCTGATATGACTGTATCCGATATGCGTGGGCGCATCCTGTTCATACACCGCAATGCTCCGTCGGCCGGTATTGATTATCCGGGCGTAGTCACACGCGGATGGCCCGGTAACGGAACATCACGTAGGATTCGTATGGTATCATCCAAGGGTGAGAGTGCCTTGCTTTGGGCTCAGGATTACTTTACATCGGGCAATAATGACAAGGAAGCTTATTTGACCGGAAAGTGGAATAGCATGTACAGCCTGTTGTCAGCATTCCCGGATTCCGGGAACGGCATATGGTGCATAAATCATGCATCGGGCTATACCGGTACTGGAGTAAAGACAAACATCCGGCGTAATGCCGATGCAACGAATGCCTCACTCCTGGATTATCTGCAGGAGCATTTGGGACCGGTAGGAATTATTCCTATGGACTTTCCGTCTCAGGAACTGATTGATGCAATGATCAATCGTTGTAGATGATCTTCTCTATCTTATAACGTGTTGTCAGGGTGCCAGTATCAAAGTGGCCGTTCACGCTTGTACCCAGTAGCGGGTCATGGATACGGTTTCCGGGAAGTCCGGTGCGTATGACTTTCAGTCTGGGAGTGCCGTCACGTCCTTCTTTTTCCCAGAACACCACAGTTACATCGTGGTCAACGATGCTCTCGTTGGTCATTTTGAGTTCCAGATACCAGTCCTTGTCACCGGGAACGGGGTAGTGGCGCTCAAATTTGCATCCGGCAGGGAATTTGTTCACTATATCCGCATCGCATTCTTCATAAACATCGGGAGCTACCGGATTGGCCGGTTGCACATATGTGCCAACCGGGGTTGGTGCAGTTGCACTGCTCGAGCTGTTGCCTATGTTATCCAGGGCACTGAACAGCAAAGGGGTAAGAATGCTGAATGCAAGGCTTAGCGTGCTGTTGCCTGATGATACGGAAGGTGATGAGCTTGCTGCACTGACCGCATGTGCGGCCGGAATCACGATGTGATGGTTACCTGAGGGAATGGTTATGGTCTGTCCGCTCATCTCCTGCAATTGGCCCAGCGCCGATGTCGCATGGGTGCCTGTATCAAACTTGGACTGTGCTGCCAATGTCATGCTCAGACAGGCAAAGCACATGATTGCGAATATCTTTTTCATTATCGTATCAAATCAAGATCTTTTAATGTAGGTAGGTCGTAGCCTTCGGCATCCGGGTTCTCAAAACTGAAAACCTTTCCTGCCGAAGTGGTGAAGGTTATGCTGCGAAGTGCAAGCATGTCGTTCTGAATAAAGTACCTGGCCGATGAAAGCGCTTGGGCTGCAAAGCTGTCGAACTCCTCCTTGAAAAGAGGTGCGTCAGCACGGGGTACCTTGATAGAGTAGGTGTCCTGAAGGATCTTGTCAATCGAGAATTTGAAGCATTCGGTTTCAGCGTCATAGTGGCTTAGGATTAGATGGGCATCATCGCCGATTATGGCAGTCGTGAAAGCCTTCTCGGCTGCGGGAAGCAACGACTTGATATAATCGGCGGTCATGGAGGGATCATTCTTCCTGGCCTCAAAATCGGCGTTGGATTCAAATTCTCCTTTAGTCCAGAGCTTGTAACGGTTCCAGGTAAAGACGGAGAACGATTTCTGGGGATAGAACATCACCAGTATATCGAACATATCCGCATCTTCAGTATAGGGAAGAAGTTCGCGGCCCTTGTGGTTAAGTAACGCGCGTCCCTGACCGCGTCCGGCTATTATGGCGAAGGGAAGGCGCTGGGAACCGCTTACTGAAGCGTTGAAACTGTATGGCGAAAGGCCGTCATATTCTTCAGGGAGTATCTGTTTTCCGTTGCTTTCTCTCATTCCCCACTTGCCTCCAGGCATGCGGTAGCACCAGCTGTCCGGAGCCGTGGGCCAATAAGACAATCCTCCGTAGGCTACCGGAAGCGCCTCGACTCCATTGTCCCCGCGAACACCCCATAGGTTGTCATTATTGACGAAGAACCAGTTTGCATCGGCCCATTCTCCTCCCCACCTGCGGAGTGAGGTGGTGAGAAAGAGCGTATCGTACTGTAAGGGGACAACCACGCGGGCATCGGATGACATAACACCCCATTTATCTCCGGTCTTTACGGCGACAATATCATCGTATCCGCTGTACTTGATGGTGTTGTCATAGAAATCCGGTGTACCTTCAAGATGCTTTCCTTTCTCGTCAATCCAGCTGAAATAGCCGCCTTTATTGCGGACCAGCAACTGAGCCTTGGCTTTCTCTGAATGTCCGCACGCTACCGCACTGCAGCTGTAATTCTTAAGTGTCTGTTTCCATTTTCCGTCTACCAGGCAAAGTGCTGAATACTTTGACCCTTTGTTGTAGATAACCAGGCCTTCAGAGATAATCCTCATGTCGTCGCACCTTACTGGGCCATAAGCTAGCGTGGCGATATAATCGTCACCCTTCTTGCTGATCTTGGCTATTCCGCACCAGATTTCCGGAGTAAGGCCGATAGCGGCCACATTCTTCTGGACTACGGTCCATCCTTCCTGCCGGGGTAGGACGTTGCCTTCGCAAAGCCGCTTGAAGTCAGCTCCGCCACTTACAATCACCTCCTGCCCGGCCAGTGAGAGACTGCCCAGAAGAAGCAGTGTTGTCAGAATGATGTTGCGCATGATGCTTTACAGAATTAGGTGAAAGTCCAGACCTACGGTCCATCGATGCAGCGGATTGTCATCGGGTGACAGGTCAAAAAGGCCGTAGGCACCCGTGATATTGAATGAAAATCCTTTCATTCCCACTCCGGCTCCTGCTTTGAGATAGACATTGAAAGGCTTTATGTCAAAATCGTTCAGATTATCCATTGTTTTGCCATGGCCGTCTGTGTCCACAAAAGGCCAGTCTTTATCGGTGCTGGATATTGTTGATGACAGACAGTAGTCGAATACGGGTCCGACACTAAGATTGAAGCCTCCCATTTCATGATTGAATGTAACCGGTACCTGAATATGCTGCTCGCGGATATTTGTATCCGTGTTGAGCAAGGTTATCGGATCCAGTTTGCTCTCATCGTCCCATGCGCCCATGGCTCCCCATATAAAATCATATTTGTAGTTTACTCCTATGTTCACCATGTTGGACATGCTGACAGGGATTCCGTATATAAGGCCAATGTAAGGACCCATGCCGAAAGCACTTGACTTGAAACCTGAAGGAACCTTGCGGTTCATGAATTCATAGTTCATGCCGAAATCAAATCCCATCTGGGCTGAGAGCCTCGGAGCCGAAAGCAACAGGGCTGCAAGTATGGTTATCAGTATCCTTTTCATAACTGTACGTGTTTTTGGCAAATATAGGTAAATATTTGATTCTTGTTTTTTTATCTCGGCCAATTTGATTTATTTTTGCCGCCTAAACTAGACCTGAGATATGACACTGAAAGAATTTCTTAATGATGGTGATAAGTTTGCCAAATATATCGGCATTGAACTTACGGATGTAAAACCGGGAACGGCCAAGGCAACCATGACCGTGACCGAGCATCACATGAACGCCGGAAACATATGTCAGGGCGGTGCTTTGTTTACTCTTGCCGATCTGGTATTTGCGGCATTGGTAAATCAGGGCGAGAACATGGCGTTTGCCATCAATTCCACCATTTACTATCATGTATCGGCCAAGTTGGGTGATGTTCTTACGGCCGAGGGTCATTTTACCAGCCGCCACCCCAAGATTCCGGCAGCCCAGGTCCAGGTTAAAGACCAGAACGGCACCATAATAGCCACCTTCCATGCCCAGGGCTATACCAAAAAAATGCCGGCGCCTTTCAGCGGATTGGAGTAATTCAGAAACTGATTGAGCCTTTAAGTTGAGCGGCCGATGAGCAGTCGGTGGCCGTTACTGTGACCTTACCGCTGTCCGATGTGCGGCGGATGTAGGCAATCATGCGACCTTTATAAGTGTTGAATATCGCGCTCCTGTGACTTGTTTCATGAGCCAGGACATCTGCATTGTCAACCGCTATCAGGTCAGCGCCTGTTACGCTGAGCTCAATCCGGCAGTCGTTGTTGGGACATACATTGCCTTCACCATCGGCAATGAATACTGACAGTATCTCCACATCATCAAACCCGGTACCTGCTTTGCCTCCAGTTTTTTCAATGCCTATATGAGTGGGATTGCATTTTGCTGCCAACACTCCGTCATTATATCCTCTGATACTTATTATTCCCGGATTGTAATTGACGTTATACAGTGCCGGCCGGGCATTGTCAGGCATCGGCTTGCGGCCCTGAGGCTCACCGTTTATCCAAAGATCCACCTCCTGACAGTTTGAATAGACCTCAATCACAGCCTGGTCATACGTATCCATATCGGCCGGAGTCCAGTCCGATACAAGTTCACCGGCTCCGTTGTTATCGGCATGACGGGCAAAAGCCACCATGGGTTCACTGGTCCACCAGCTGGCTCGTTGCAGACCGGTGGGCTTGACATTTCCTGTCGCATCCAGCAATGCAGTGCTCCACATTACCTGTGGCCACGCGGCCTCACCAAGATAATCAATTCCTGCCCAAAGGAACTGTCCGCACAGTGACGGGTCATCACGCAGCATAAGCCACGACTGGACATCGTGAGTATTTTCAGTTCCTATTATTGCTTTCTCAGGGTGTGCATCGTGGTAAGCTTTGAGTTCATCCACGCGGTAGTTCTGACCCACCACATCCATCATCTCGGCAAATCCGTTGCGGTATACCCCAGATGAGTTGGGGCGGAACAGCGCCATCGTTACCGGGCGGGTGGGGTCCAACTCATGGATCAGGTCCTGCTGTCTGCGGTATTTGTCAAAACCGTCAGGACTGTTCAGATTGTCACGTATCTCGTTGCCTACGCTGTAAATCACCACGCATGGGTGGTTACGGGCCTGCTCAACCATAGCGCGTGTGTCACGCTCCCACCACTCATCGAAATAGAGGTTGTAACCCTTTTCGGCATGGTTCTTGGGCGAGTTCCAGGTGTCAAAAGACTCTGCCATGAAGAGTAATCCCATACGGTCACAAAGATTCATGAATGCCGGATCTGCCGGATTGTGTGCCATCCTGATTGCGTTCACTCCAAGTTTGCGGAGTTGCTGCAGGCGGTACTCCCATACGGATGCCGGAACTGCGGTTCCCAGTGCTCCGGCATCGGAATGCAGGCAAACTCCGTACATCTTTATGTTCCGCCCGTTAAGGAAGAATCCTTTCCCGTTGTCAAAGCGGATAGTGCGCAGACCTATGGTCGTGGTTTCAGTGTCCAGCTCTTTCTTGCCGTCAACTATTGATGTCTCAACCGTATATAGATAGGGATCGTCCAATGACCAGAGATGCGGAGATTTCACTGCAGCGTTTAGGGTCAGTTCATCCTGCTCTCCCGGAGCAATCTGCACATCAGTGCCGTTACCGCGTGTAACCACCTTGCCGTCAGCATCCTTAAGCAAGAACTGGAGCTTTACCTTTCGGGATTTGTCTGACGTATTGGATACTGTGGCCTTGACATTTAGCTTGCCGTCATCATATGATACGAACACACCGTCCATGGGAATGTGGCAGGCGTTCTTGCGTACCAGACGCACATGGCGGTTTATGCCACTGCCTGTGTACCAGCGTGAAGCCGGCTGGACCGAATTGTCAACACGTACGGCGACCACGGCATCGGTGCCCGCAGTTACAAGTTCTGTTATGTCATATGTGAATCCTACGTAACCGTTTGGACGGAATCCGGCCAGTTTGCCGTTCACATAAACGCTGCTGCATGCCATTACTCCGTCAAACTCCAGCAGCAGGCGTTCATCGGCCTTTATGTCAGTCTTGATTGTCTTGCGGTACCAACCGGTACCTGCGGGAAGATAGGCGCCTCCCTGGCCTGTGGGGTTGCTGCGGTCAAACTCCCCTTCAATGCTCCAGTCGTGAGGCACGTCAACAGTACGCCATCCCTCTATGGATGATAATTCATCAATCCCGGCAGGGCTCAATACAAACTCCCATCCCTTGTCAAGACTCTGGCTTTCCCGGGCGGCCGTCCATGAACAACTGAGTGCCAGCAAGCCAAGGAGCAACAGTGTTTTCCTCATACCTTGTTAGTCAGAAAGATACACTGACCGATGCTCCTAGAGCCAGATCGTTTTGGTCTGTAAGCATAAGCGAGGGGCTGAACATTATGGCATCCAAGAGTGGGGAAGAGTTGGATGACACATAATCAGCTTCATGTGAGTTGAAGGTCTTTACGATATTGTTCAACCGTTTGATTCCCTTGTGGGTGAAAATGCCTCCTATGCAATAAAGTACACCTGCGCTGCACGCATACGCATAGAAAGTCTTGCTTTGTCTGCGTGATGACGGATCAAAAGACAATGCGGCCATCATGGTGCTTGCTACTCCGAATACCAGCCCGGCTCCGCCTATATTGAACTGGTTGCTGCCTACTACGTAATCATGATACATGACTACGTCAAAGTATTTCTCATAATTCTTGTCTGACAGCTCCAAGCCGTTGTATTTCCAGCGGAACTGGTCTGCATATCTGTATATGTCACCGGGGCTGGGCTGTTTCTGTTTATATGACCAGATGATATTGTCGATGTCGTCAGTCCTGTATGAAAGCATGCTGCCGTCTGTGGTCTGGAACTTTATGCCGCCTATGGAGTCCAGTCCCATAACCAACCCCAGGACTTTACTTCCGTCCTTGAGGAAAAGAGCATTCACCGATTGTGAAAAAACCGATGGGATGAAACAAAGCATAAAGCTCATTATGACAAACAGCCTGATCCGTTTCATATTCCTGTTTTTTAATTTGTTCTCACAAAAATACAATAAAAAGTGCTCTATTTCACTGAAAAAGTGTAATTTTGCGAGCCGATTATTATCAACCCTTGCATAAAGGGCTAGTTATTAGCGTGTTAAACCCCCGAGTACGGGTTCTGCGGTATAGCGTAACTGCTGAATTCAAGCGTTTAGGGAGTTTCCATGACGTCGGGAGACGGAGAGGTTGCGTAGAGTAATGAATGTTTAATTATTGATTTAAAGTTTAGAATGGATACTTTAAGTTACAAGACTGTTTCGGCCAACAAGGCTACCGTAAATAAGGAATGGGTCGTGGTTGAC
>Ga0265298_10011734_pt1 | contig 10222 bp, 8 predicted proteins | sample AusTroGonzalo_MG_3_FD_193486 | JGI IMG/M metagenome (GOLD analysis project Ga0265298, IMG submission 193486) | Bovine rumen microbial communities from tropical cattle in Woodstock, Queensland, Australia - Gonzalo_01 | ecosystem: Host-associated > Mammals > Digestive system > Stomach > Rumen ... | reverse complement strand
AGGAACGAGGCAAGTCCGTGCGCGAAGCTTCCGTGACTGCCGCCAAGGCCCGTCTGCGCCCGATCCTCATGACCACCCTCACCACCGTCCTGGGTATGCTGCCCATGGCTCTCGGCCGTGGCGAAGGTTCCGAGATGTGGAACGGCCTGGGTACTACCGTGGCCTGGGGTCTGTCCGTCTCCACCCTCATTACCCTCGTGATCATTCCGGTCGTCTACTGCGGCCTCTGTGAGCACAGGGAGAAACGCCGTGCCCGCAGAAAGTGATGAGTCCCCTCCAAGTCCCTCCCCCGAGGGGAGGGGTTTCGGGTGGGGGTAACGTTTATATTGAATTTCATGAAATGAAAGCAATTTTTGTAGCATATAACCAGGCCTACAATCAGGAAATTGTAGACCTCCTGGAGTCCCTGGGACAGCGCGGTTATACCGCGTGGGAAGAAATCGGCGGCCGCGGCTCTGTCAGCGGCGAGCCCCATCTGGGCAACCACGCCTGGCCCACCCAGAACCACGCCCTGCTGAGCGTCATGGACGACGCCCTCGCCCCCAAAGTGATGGCCGCCCTCCACTCCACCGACGCCGCCAACCCCGACCTCGGCCTCCGCGCCTACGTCCTCCCCGTCGAAGACGCCCTCTAGCCGCCCCGGCCCGGCCCCGACCGGGCATCTCTTTTGCCGCGTTGACGCAAAATCGCCATTCTGTGCGTTCTGTCTGTCAACGCGGCAACGTTTTTGCCCATTTTGGCCATTTTCCTTGCCGCGTCGACACAAAATCGGCCTCCTGTGCATTCTGTTTGTCAACGCGGCAAACGCTGGAAGGGAAGAGGCACTGCCGGAGAACTCCCGGCCCGCGCCGGAAAGGGGAAAACTCCCTCCGGGGGGACTCCGGTCGCTTCGCTCCCTCCGGCCCCTCCCACAATCTACTGCGTCCCCGCTTCGCGGGTGACCCGTCCTGATTTTTGTTGACAGATTATAATAGACTTTTCGAACTAAAGTCCTGATGCTTGTTCTGGTGTCCTAACATCTGTTGTCAAAGATAAGATTATTTCTTTATTCTTTTCAGGACTTTCGTTTGTCTTATAGTAGTTTTTCCACCTTCGCACCTGTTCCCCGTGCATCTTGTGAGCTTCACGGGGAGTTGAGTAATTGAGGCTCGTATGAGGTCTCTTATTGTTGTAGATATCAATTACTTCCGCTATTCTACGGCGAGCATCAAACATCCCAATAAAGTGTTCATCATTCAGCCATTCTGTCTTCAATATACCGTTGACACGCTCAGCTATGGCGTTTTCTCTAGGATTTCCGGATTCTGTCATACTGATGAGGATCCTGTTATCCTCCAATAGCTTTACATATTTATCGCAACAGTACTGGCATCCACGGTCTGAATGATGGATCAATCCATCAAGCGGACAGTTCGCATCTCTTATAGCCATCTTGAGCGCCTCCACGGTATAATCTGCATGAAGTGTTGGACTAAGATACCATCCTAAGATTTTCTTTGAATACGCATCGGTTACTAAATGCAGATATATAAAGCCGCTTTGAGTATCAATATAGGTAATGTCACTAACCCATATTTGATTGGCAGCTGTCGGAACAATTTCTTTTATGAGATTCGAATACTGGCGCAACCATTTGCTACTGAATGTTGTTCTAGTCTTTCGCCTCTTTCGGTTAACTTTAAGATGCTCGCGGTCAAGAAGATCAAACAATCGATCCCTGCCTATATGAAAAGAATCAGGCATCCGAGTGTTTATCAAAGTCCACAGTTTTCGACCACCCAGGCGACCCATATCCTTTCGATATTCCGCAATGAGATCCAGGATTATTCCATCCTCTGCGTATTCTTGATAGTTGTAATTAAGTTTCTGATAGTATGCCTGTCTAGTTTTGCCAAACAGCGCGCAAAGCTGCTCCAGACTCTGCTCTGGAGCCAGCTCACGAAGGCGGTTCACTGTTTGGCCCCAGGTTTTTTTCTTATGTCGATTTGCAGCTCCTCTTCTGCGACTTCGATCATAGTATTCAGCGCAAGGTTTTTTAGCTTTTCACGATCAAGTTCTGCCTGTAACTCTTGCAACCTGGCTTCCAGTGCTTCAACCGTGTCCTTCTTTTCTGGTTTCTTGGTCTCTTCGGACATAGGTATCTGAACCGGTGCTTCATTTGGCATCGGAATGCCAAAGTTACGCATCCATTTTGGAATAGTGCTCCATCCGATGTGATATTTTTTCACCATCTGTGTCATGGAGATCTCAGTGGTCAGATACTCTTGAATCATTCCCATCTTTTCCTCGTAAGAGTAATGACTTTTTGTCCGGTAATACTGGCTGTTTCTTGTAAGCATAATCCTAAATAAGTTTTACATTAAACATAAGTTTTATGTCAACTTATTTCAGGACAAGTCAGGGAACTTGTATCTTGCGGGCCCCTCCCCCTGCCCTTGTCCGGGGGTGGACAAGCCCCCCGGAGGGAGTTTCCCCCTTCCCGGCTTCGCCCACCCGCAACATTACGGGAGCGTCATGCCCGGCTCCGACCGGGCATCTCTTTTAACGATTGCCTTTGGCGCGATTGTGGGTTTTGCAGAGCATCTGGCAGTTGGAGATGTCAGTGGAGCCGCCTTTGGACCAGGCGGTGACGTGATCGGCATCCATGTCGGAGAGGTCCCAGATCTTGGTGTGGTTGGCATCGTGACCTACAGCGCATAACGGGCAGTTTGACTCGCCTTTCTGTTTTGCCGCAAGGGTTTGCCTGGCATAGACGGCCTTCTTTGTGGGCTCGTCAAAGACACGGACGTTGAGGAGTTTCGTGTTCTGGCAGCCGTCCAGGATGAATTCGTAAACGCCTTTCTTGTCCTTCACGTAGAAACTCTCGTACAGTTCCTGAAGCTTTTGTGCTACTGCGGCAGGGTCATAGGCGGTTTTGTGGAAGCGCTCGTAGAGTTCTCCCCACTTGAGGCCGCACATTTCTTTTTCCGGCGTGATGTCAAACACAGAGGTGATCCAGTCGATGACGGAGGTGAAGTATGCTTTGAGTTCGATGATGTCGTTGTCATAGCGGTGCGCAGCCATGTATTCCTCTACATGGCCTTTGCTCACCCAGTCCAGCGCAGCCGCCAGGTAGTCCTGCCGTTTGGCCGTTCCGGGAATAAAGCAGCTCCACTTGTTGATATTGGTGTTGTTAGAGTTGGAGAACTCCTCTTTGGCCTTGGAAACGAAGGGCCCGCTATAGACAGCGTTCAGGGTTTCCTGGTTGTTGAGGGGAATGCCGACAATATTGATGGTCCGGAACCAGTCTTTGATTTCCTTCTCGGTGCCCTCGCAGACGTAAATCAGAAGCTTTGTGTTCAAGAACTTCTCCTGCTCGTCCGGGTTCAGAGCGCTGAAATACCAAGGCCGGCCATCCGTGTCAATCCAAGCGAACTTTTCGGTGAGGAATCGGCCCAGCGAGGTGATACGCTGCTGGCCGTCCAGCACCTCGTACCGGTCTTCGCCCACTTTGGAGAAGTAGATAAGGCCGAGCGGATAGCCATTCCGCACGGACTGGATATCGTCCACTTCCTTCTTGCCGCCGTTTTCGGCATAGAGGTAGTGCCGCTGGAACTCCGGCTGGATGGTAAGCCGTCCCGAAAGGCCGTACAGGCCCTTGCCCTCGTATTCGTTATACTGGAACCCCTTGCAGATATCGCCGATGGTCCATTCGGTTACAAGTCGTGCTATCATAAATGTATTTGTTTTGCGACTGGCAGGCATAGGCTTCGGACCGGTACGGGCCTACGGCCCTATCCCTCCCGTACGCTGTCGCTTCGCGACTGCTGCGGGCCCCTCCCGTTCACGAAGCCACGGGCGGCTACGCCGTCCGAAGCCTATGCCTGCCAGTCTTATTCATTGTATTTTGCGGATTAAGATACGGGCGTATGGCTTTTCAGGCCTTCCGTCAATCATATAATATAGTTGTCCATCTCTTAGACTCTTATTCAGTTTTTTTAACTCACGATCAAAGGGCTTAAGTCCTAGTTCTTTACCAGAGTCTCCCTGGGTCTGACCGATAATAACAAACTGTTCAGGACAATACTTATCTAACCATGTAATTGGAACACCCATCACACCATCATAATCATATGGAATAGAATCAGCATAAGGGACATCAATTGCATCATAGTTAGCATATTGGATATACCCATGTTCACGCAAATCTCCATGCCTACCATACCTTAGGTTATCTTGCATCGACATTAACCTCATCGGTTCATGACGTCGACCATGGTCTAAGTTTGTGAACCAACGAACACCTTTTACTCGAATATACTTCTTCCCTTTTTCATCAATTCTCCAGCCGCTTGCCTCAATAGGATAAGATTCTGGAACCATGAATTCGCGGTCTCCACTACTGATGGATGGCCCATACCACAATTCGTTCGCCTTTATTAATGGAAACACTTCCTTGTATGTCACTGCATTCATGTTTCCGATAATGAGCAACTGCTTTCTTGCTTCCATTATCCAGGCAAGAAACTCTCTGAACAGACTGAAGGGCGGATTGGTGACGATGATATCGGCCTGGTCGCGCAGGGCGCAGACTTCGGGGCTGCGGAAGTCACCGTCGCCTTCGAGGTAGTGCCACTCCAGGTCGTCGATATCGATGCGGCCGCTACCGTTTGCATCGCGGGTGAGTTCGAAGATTTTGCCCTTGATGCGGGTCTTGTCGATGTCGAACAGGGGGCTTTCCGTCTCGAACAGGGTGGGTTCGTAGTCCTTGTATTTCTTGCTTTCCACCGCGTAGGACGTGCTGATAAGCCGTTTCAGGCCCAGCCGTTCAAAGTTCTGGGCAAAGAAGCGGGTGAAGTTGGACCACTCAGGGTCGTCACAAGGTAACAGAACTGTCTTGTCACGAAAGGTGTCCGGGTTATACTCCAAGTATGCATTGATCTCCTTCTGGATGTCGGCGTACTGGGTGTAAAACTCGTCGTTCTTGGCAGCCTTAGCGGCGCCAAGATTACTGTTTTTGGCCATAAGCTGCGCTCTTACGGCACTTGCGACTTATCCTTGACTCAGGCGTTCCAGGGCACAAAAAATGGCATGGACCTTTCTAATCCATGCCAGCGGCCCTAGGAAGCCTCGTCAACAGATAAGTCCAGTCCACGCCAAAGCGCAGACATTCGCGACTCATCCGGGTTGACTGCTGAAATTTCCTAGGTTTCTGGCAACCGAATAAATAGCAAATGCTAAATTACATATGTCTTTGTCCTCGCGTAGAGGACACTACAAAGATAAGAAGAATTCGCTAATCCTCATTTTTTTAGCCGAAAAATCGGCTGATTCATTAAAAGTTTTGCGGGGTGCGGCTAAAACCACGCTTTGTTTTGACCGATGCTTGGATGTTGGCACGGCGCGACGTATGTTTGCGAAAATGACCGAGTTATGAAGGAATCGTACCATATCTGTTTTACCTCTCATTTGGAGGTGATGTTCCGCGACGAGGAGGACCACGGCATGATGCTGAACCTGATGGCGCTGCGCGCTTTCGCCGCCGACACGGAGATCCTCGTGGACGCAGAGATGTCCACCCACGTGCATCAGAACGTTTTTACGGACAGGCCGATGGAATATGCATCGGCCCTCCGCATGTCCTACACGAAGTATTTCAACCGGAAGTACGTGCGCGAAGGGCGTATGGGCGAGAAGTACACCTTCCTGCTAAGGATTGACGGGCACTACCACCAGGTGGTGCTTATGAACTACGTCCTCCGGAACGGGCTGCACCATCTGGCCGCCGCCACCGCGCTGGGGTACAAGTACTGCGCTGCGCGTGAGCTGTTCCTGGCAGACATCGGCCTGTCGACCGAAGCGGCCGCGCCCTTCTCCCGCGAGGACATCGCGTCCTTCCTGCCGCGACATGCCGAGTTCCCGGACGAGTTTGAGATGAGTGCCGATGGTATCTTCCTCCGCCGCAGCTTCATGGAACTTCGCCGGGCCGAGCAGTACTACAGCACGCCCCGCAACTACCTCTATCAGATGAACCGCCTCACGGACGAAGAGTGGAAGCGGGACCAGGAGCTAGATCGCACCGGAAAGCCCCTCACGCTGGACATGCTGGAGCCCGGCTACGAAAACAACATCGAGCAGCTCCTGCGGAACGAAACAGGCCGCCACTTCAGCCGCACCCGCCTGCAGGACATGGACGTCTGCCGCCTCATCGACCGCGACATCCTCCCCGGCTATGGAGTTACCTCCGTCTACCAACTCACCGATTCGCAAAAGCGACGCATCGCCGCCCAGCTCCTAAACGAATTCCACCTCCCCGAAGCCCAGATTAAACGCTGCCTGGTGATGCTGTAAAGAGATGCCCGGTCGGGGCCGGGCATGACGTGGGAGGGACGGGCATGAGGAATTGGTAAACTGAGAATAGCGGCCGGAAGGCACGCGGAAGGGAAGAGGCACTGCCGGAGGCATGGCCACCCCCGGCCATGGGGAGGGGGAGGGGCCCGCAAGATACAAGTTCCCGCGAAGCGGGGACGCAGTAGATTGTGGGAGGGGCCGGAGGGAGCGAAGCGACCGGAGTCCTCCGGCAGTGCCTCTTCCCTTCCGCGTGCCGCGTTGACAAACAGAATGCACAGGAGGCCGATTTTGTGTCGACGCGGCAAGGAAAATGGCCAAAATGGGCAAAAACGTTGCCGCGTTGACACGTAGGACGCACAGAATGGCGATTTTGTGTCAACGCGGCAAAGGAGATGCCCGGTCGGGGCCGGGCCGGGGCGGCTAGAGGGCGTCTTCGACGGGGAGGACGTAGGCGCGGAGGCCGAGGTCGGGGTTGGCGGCGTCGGTCTCGCGGAGGGCGGCCATCACCTTGGGGGCGAGGCTGTCTTCCACGACGCTCAGCAGGGCGTGGTTCTGGGTGGGCCAGGCGTGGTTGCCCAGATGGGGCTCACCGTTCACGGTGCCACGGCCGCCGATTTCTTCCCAGGCGGTATAACCGCGCTGTCCCAGTCCTTCCAGCAGCTCTACAATCTCCTGATTGTAGGCCTGATTATATGCTATAAAAATTGCTTTCATAGATTCTTCACTTCGTTCAGAATGACATTAGCGACGGCGGGCGCGGCGCTTCTCGCGGTGTTCGCACAAGCCGCAATAGACAACCGGAATCAGAACCAGGGTGATCAGGGTGGAGACGGACAGACCCCAGGCCACGGTGGTACCCAGGCCGTTCCACATCTCGGAACCTTCGCCACGGCCCAGTGCCATGGGCAGCATACCCAGCACGGTGGTGAGCGTGGTCATCAGGATAGGACGCAGACGGGCCTTGGCGGCCGAGACGGATGCCTCACGCACGCTGACACCACGTTCCTGCAGCAGGATGGTGTAGTCGATGAGCACGATACCGTTCTTCACCACGATACCCAGCAGGATGATGATACCCACAGCCGACATCATACCTACCGCCAGGTTGGCGGCCATGTTGCCCAGCGCGACGCCCACGAAGGCGAACGGGATGGAGAACATGATGACGAAGGGGCCGAGGAAGCTCTCGAACTGGGAGGCCATCACCATGTACACGAGGATGATGATCAGCAGGGCCAGCAGAATCATGCTGCCGAACATATCCTGCTGCTCCTCGTAGTCACCGCCGATGGACCAGGTGAGGCCCTGCGGCAGCGGGTTGGCCTCCAGATCGGCCTGGACGAACTCGACGCCGTCGGAGAGGGTCTTGCCTGCCGCGATGATACCGTTCACGGAGATGTAACGGTCGCGGTTCTTACGCTGGATGGTCGGAGGAACCTTGGATTCCACGATGCGGCCCAGGTCTTTCACCTTGAGGATGCGACCCTGGGAATTGGTGACGATGATATTCTCCATATCCTCGATGCTGGTGCGGAACTCCGGAGCATAACGCACGCGGATGTTGTATTCCTCACCGTCCTCGCGGTAGTAAGAGGCTACGGAACCGGACATGGCCGCAGACACGGCCGTGGCGGCGGTCACGGAATTGAGGCCGTTCAGGGCCAGTTTCTCGCGATCGAAATCGACTTCGTATTCCGGGGTGTACTGGTCACGGGACAGGATGGCCTGGGTGAACAGACCGCTGTCCATCATGCGCTGGCGGATCTCACGGGCGGCATTCTCCGTATCGGTGAAGTCGTAGCCGTAGATTTCCAGCTGGACGGAGGCACGGCCGCCCATACCCATGCCGCCTTCGGTCACGTTGAAGCGGTTCAGCTCCGGGAAGAGCCTGAGGTCGGCGCGGATGACGTCGGCGATCTCGGAGACCGTGCGCTTACGGTCTTCCATGGAGCCCACGTTGATATTCATGGAGATGAGGTAGGTACCGTTCTGCTGCATGGAGGCGAAGGCGTTCTCGGAGTCGGCCTGGCCGAAGCTATAGCTGAGCACCTCGATCTCGGGGACATCGGCCTGGATCTTCTCATAGATGCGGGCGGCCACATCGCGGGTCACGTCCTGCGACGTGCCGATGGGCAGCTCGATGGTGGCGCGCAGACGGCCGGAGTCGGAGTTCGGGAAGAATTCCGTCTTCATCTTGGGCACGTACAGCGCCATCACGCCGGCGAAGATCACCACGGCCAGGGCCAGGATGAGTTTCTTATGGTTCATGCACCAGCCGATCATGCGGGAGTAGCCGGCAGAGATGCCGTCCAGCACCTTGTTCACGCGGCTGAAGACGGCCACATACAGCTTGTTGGTGGTAGGCTTGTTGTTCATCAAGAGGGCGCACAGCATGGGGACCAGGGTCAGGGCCGCCGTGGTGGACACGATCATGATGATGGACACGATGAAGCCCAGCTGGCGGAACATGATGCCGGCCATGCCACTCATCATGGTGAGGGGCAGGAACACGCACAGCATGGTGAGGGTGGAGGCGATCACCGAGATACCCACTTCGGCGGTGCCGTGTACGGCGGCCTCCTTGGGTTTCTCTCCCCTCTCCAGGTGCGAAGTCACGTTCTCCAGTACCACGATGGCGTCGTCCACCACCATACCAATAGCGATGGACAGGGCACTCATGGAAATGATATTCAACGTATTACCCGTAAAGTACAGGTACATCAGGGAAGCCAGCAGGGCTACAGGGATGGACAGCACCACGATGAGGGTACCCTTCAGGCGGCCCAGGAACAGGAACACGACCAGCATCACCACCAGGAAGGTAATGAGGATGGTCTCCTTGAGGGAGCCGATGGTCATGAGGATGTTGCTGGAGTTGTCCACCACGGTGGTAATCTTCACGTCCGCCGGCAGATTGCGCTCCAGCTTGGCCAGCGTCTCCTTGACCTTCTCGATCACCTGCACGGTATTGTAACCGGACTGCTTCTGGATGATGATCTGCGCGCCACGCTCGCCGTTGGTATAGGACTCCTGGGATTTCTCCTCCACGGTGTCGGTGATGCGGGCTACGTCACGCAGGTAGATGGTACCGCCGTTGTAGCTGCCCAGCACGACATCCAGCAGTTCGGAAGGGTCCGTAAACTCCTTCTTGATGCGCAGGGTGTAGGTTTCCGAGCCGATGTCAATGCTACCGGAAGGGATGTTGCGGTTTTCGGCCGCGATGATGGAGGAGATGGCGCTGATGCTCAGGTTGTAGGCTTCCATCTTGGAAGGATCCACATAGACCTGGATCTCACGCTTGGGGGCACCCGCTACAGAGACGGTACCCACACCCGTCACACGGGCCAGGGGCGTCGCCACGCGTTCGTCCAGGATCTTGTCCAGGGCGCTGACGCTCTGGTCGGCCGTGGCCGACAGGATCATGATGGGAAGGTCGTCGGCGCTGAACTTGAAGATGAAGGGCGAGGAGGCTCCGTCGGGGAGCGACTGGCTCACCATGTCCAGTTTGTCGCGCACGTCGTTGGTGGCGTCGTCGATATCGATGCCGTAATTGAATTCCAGCGTGAGGACGGCGATGTTCTCACGGGAGTTGGAAGTGATGTTCTTCAGGTTGGGAACACCGTTCAGGGAGTTCTCCAGCACCTTGGTCAGGTTGGTTTCCACATCCTCGGCCGATGCGCCGGGATAGGAACTCATGACCATGATGGTGTTGGACTCGATATCCGGCAGCGTGTCCACCGGCAGCTGTACCAGGGAGAAGATACCCAGGATGGTCAGTGCCAGGAAAACCAGCGCAGTGGTTACCGGATGTTCTACGGAAGATCTGTAGATGCTCATAACACGTTCACCTTAACGCCGTCCTTGAGCAGGCTCTGACCCTTCACCACGACGG
>Ga0265298_10011732_pt1 | contig 10222 bp, 6 predicted proteins | sample AusTroGonzalo_MG_3_FD_193486 | JGI IMG/M metagenome (GOLD analysis project Ga0265298, IMG submission 193486) | Bovine rumen microbial communities from tropical cattle in Woodstock, Queensland, Australia - Gonzalo_01 | ecosystem: Host-associated > Mammals > Digestive system > Stomach > Rumen ... | reverse complement strand
ATATTTGTGAGTCAGATTATTCATATTATTCACATTCGTTTCAGTTAAGACCATCATTCATTTACTTTTCCTTGTAGAAGTAAGCACGATGAACCCAAATCACACATCCAACGAGAATCAGCGCCATTGCAGGCATCGTCATCATACCGTTGTTCACGTAGCCGAAGTCGTAGCAGGCGTCAGGGATAATCTGGAAGCCCAGCAGCGAACCGCGGCCCAACAACTCACGCACGGCACCGACGATGACCAGAATCATGGCATAGCCGAGACCGTTGCCCACACCGTCGAGGAACGACGGCCAAGGCTTGTTCTGCATGGCGAAGGCCTCGAGACGGCCCATCAGGATACAGTTAGTGATAATCAGACCGACATACACAGAGAGCTGAACGCTGACGTCATAGGCGAAAGCCTTCAGAATCTGGCTGACGATGGTCACAAGAGCTGCCACAACGACCAGCTGCACCACGATACGGATGCGGTTGGGGATAGTGTTGCGGATAATCGAGATAATCACGTTCGCAAAGGCGGTGATGACCGTCACGGCGAGACCCATCACGATGGCGGGCTTCAGCTGCGAGGTGACGGCGAGAGCCGAGCAGATACCCAATACCTGTCCGAGAATCGGGTGGTCAAGGTTCAACGGGTTAGTAAAAACCTCCTTATTTTGTTTACTGAATAATGCCATAGTTTACTCCTCCTCTGCTTTTGCTTGTTTTTCTTTCTTTTCGACATACTCCTTGACAGGCTTAATCAGCCATTTCAGTCCTTCGTGAAGCATATCGTTCACACCATTCGAAGTAAGCGTGGCTCCAGTGACACAGTCAACCTGAGTCTCTGGGTCTTCCACCTTCTTGACAACAGACAAGGCCACGTGGTCCAAGTCACCCTTGAACACCTTCTTGCCAATGAACTTCTCCTGCCAAGCCTGAGAGTCTTTAATCTCAGCGCCAAGACCGGCAGTCTCGCTCTCATGGTTAAAGTAGGCGCCATAGACAGTGGGACCATCGTTCTCATAGACAGAGACATAACCGCTGATACCACCCCAGAGGCCCATACCCTTCATAGAGATGACATAGAGACCGAGCGAGTCCAGACGGCAGCGATAAACCTTCTGTCCGTCAATTTCGTCTTCCTCCAAAACAACCTCGGCATACTTGGCTTCTGCCTCAGCACCGTCCAGGTCGCGGATATTGAGCGAGTAGAGAATCTGCTTCTTCGTATCGAGAGCCACGTTAGCATCCTGCATAGGCTTCAATGCCTGATAGACAAATGCAAGCAGGAAGGCCACGACGACCACGAGTATCGCGCTATATATAATAATGTACGCGTTTGAATTCGTATTTAACTTAGCCATAACTTATTTTACCTTTTTATTTTTTTACCTTTTTACTTTTTACGAGCTAAGCGTTTCGAGATGTTGCGAGCCACAACGAAGTGGTCAATCGTCGGGGCACACATGTTTCCGAAGAAGATGGCAAGCATCATACCCTCGGGATAGCCGGCATTCATCACACGGATGATGACAGCCATCGCACCGATGAGGAAACCATAAATGTACTGGCCCGTCGTCGTGCGGCAAGAGGTCACAGGGTCGGTAGCCATAAAGACGGCACCGAAGGCGAAGCCACCCAGCACGAAGTGGTGCCACCAAGTCATAGACTGACCGGTAGACTCAAAGAGCAGTGCCAATGCAGCACCACCAACGAATACGCTCAGCATCGTACGCCATGAGGCAATGCCCGTCCACAGCAAGATGACGGCGCCAATAGCGATAGCAATGACACTGGTCTCACCGATAGAACCGGGGATGAAGCCACAAATCATGTCGCAGATAGAAGCGCTGGGGTCAATGCCCTGTGCCACCTGACCAAGCGGCGTGGCGGCTGTGAAGCCGTCGGGCAGTGTGTTACCCAGTCCGAAGATAGAGTCCTGAGCCACCCAGACCTGGTCGCCCGTCATCTTCGACGGATAAGCGAAGAACAGGAACATACGGGCTGCGATGGCGGGGTTGAAAAGGTTCATGCCAGTACCGCCGAAAATCTCCTTCACGAAGATAACAGAGAAGGCGCAGGCCAAAGCCAGCATCCACAGCGGGCAGCCGATGGGGATAATCAGCGGGATGATGATACCAGATACGAGGTAGCCCTCCTGAATCTCCTCGCCCTTCCACTGTGCCCAGGCAAACTCAATGCCCAGACCGACAATGTAGCTGACGAGAATCTTTGGCAGGACAGCCAGGAAGCCATACAGGAATATCTCCAGGAACGAAGCGGTAGCCAGCGTGCCTGCAGCGAGATAGTTCTGATAGCCAATGTTATACATACCGAACAGCATGGCCGGCATCAGGGCGATGACCACCATACTCATAATGCGCTTCGAGTCGATGGCGTCGTGAATATTCACGCCTCCAGCCTTCGCCGTGTCGTTGGGCACGTAGAGGAAGGTCTCAAAGCCGTCGAACACCGAGCGGAAGGCATGAAGCTTGCCACCCTCCTCAAAGTTCGGCTTAATCTTATTGAGATAATTTCTTAATGCTGACATAGTCTTATTTAACTATTTGACAATTTCACTATTTACGCATTCTCCTTACGGAGGATGTTAAGACCTTCACGCACGATGCGCTGCAATTCCAATTTCGAAGAGTCCACAAACTCAGCGAGAGCGAAATCCTCTGGAGCAACCTCGTAGATACCCAGCGCTTCCTGACGGTCGATGTCGCCAGTGATGATGGCCTTAATGAGGTACTCACCGTAGATATCCATAGGCAGCACCTTGTCGTACTCGCCGCTCATAATCATGTGGCGCTCGCCACCCTTCACACGGGCATCGAGGGCATACTGCTTCTTGCCGCACAGCCAAGAGAAGTAGCTGCGGTTAACAGAGAACTGCTTGAAGCGCGGAAGAATCCAGCCCAGCATCTCGTCGGCATTATTACCTTCGGGAATCACGGTAATCTCAGATGTGTGTGCACCGAGGAAGCCGTCCTTCGTGGTAGGCTTGCCCGTCAGCACGTTACCGTTGATGATGCGCACGCTCTTAGAAGCGTCGTAGCTGTTGCTGAGCAGTGTCGAGAGCTCCTCACCCACCAGCATGTCGACATAGGCAGGACTGTTCACCTCGCTGCCGCAGAGAGCAATGGTGCGCTTCAAGTCGACCTTGCCTGTATTGAACAGGCGGCCAATGAAGAGCACAACGGTCGGATCGCCGATGGTCCACACAACCTCACCCTTGTTCACAGGGTCGAGATGATTGACCTGAACGCCAACATTACCAGCCGGGCACTTGCCCTCGAAGATGTTGACATCGACATCCTTGACATTCTCAAGTGAGGAACCGAGACCAATGCCAAGATAGGTCTTGGCAATCTTCGACAGAGCCGTCAGACCCGTCTGGAAGTCAGCTTCCTGACCGGCCACTTCGAACTCAAAGTCGGCTGCCAAAGGCTTGTCGCGCAGTGCAGAAACAAAAATTGCCTTAGGCTGCACACTCGGATTGGTAGACACAGCGTAAGGCAACTGGTTGATGTAACCGAAGATACCGGCTTCCAACAGCGCGTTAATAACTTGCTCACCCGTGAGGCTGCCAACATCCTTCTTGCCGAAATCCACATAACTCTGTTCGGCATCGGCTTCAACCTTCACACAGAGCACCTTCCTGCGTTCGCCACGCGCCACCTCGCGGACTGTTCCGCTGACGGGAGAGGCAAACTTCACTTCTGGATACTGCTTGTTGACAAACAGCGCATCCCCGGCCTTGACCTTGTCACCTTCTTTGACAACGACCTTCGGAGTGACGCCCTCGAAGTCATCCGGCACCAGTGCATACTGGCCGTTGGACTTCAGCTGGATTTTCTTCTCCTCAGCCTTGCCCTGAAGGTTAATGTCTAAGCCTTTGCATAACTTAATTACATTTGCCATTTATATAAATGTTTGATTGGATTGTTGCGTTAAGCGATGCAAAATTAATAAAAAATATGGAGATTCATAGATTTTATCAGCGAAAAATGACGCAATCACAAGAAATTGTCGTAAATTTGCATCATCAACGAAGACGGTAAAAAGTTTTTGCTATCTCTAACTGACAACTGAGTGAACAAACTGAAGCATATCATCAACTGGAGCGTATGGACCATTGTAGGACTATACGTGCTCTTGGCTGTCGTCATCCATCTGCCTTTGTTCCAGCAGTTCCTTGGTCAGAAAGTAGCAGAAGCCGTCAGCCAGAAGCTGGGCACGCAAGTCTGCGTCGGCAATGTCGATATGGGCTTCTTCAACCGTCTCATCATCGACGACATCCTTATCTACGACCAGCAACAGAAGGAGATGCTGCGCGCCAACCGTCTGACGGCGAAAGTGGAACTGATACCGCTGACGAAAGGAAAAGTGGCCATTTCATCGGCACAGATATTCGGAATGCGGGCAACATTCTATAAAACCGACTCGCTGACAGCCCCCAATTACCAGTTCGTGCTTGACTCGCTGGCCTCGAAAGATACGACGAAGCACACCCCACTCGACCTGCGCATCAACTCGTTCATCATGCGCCATTCGAGTATCAGCTATGACCAATGGGACGTTGCACCTACGGCAGAACGACTGAATCCCAAGCACCTCCACATCGAGGACATCAGCGCACACATCAACCTCAAAGCGCTGAAGGATGATTCCCTTAACATCAATGTCAAGCGACTGGCATTCAAGGAGCAGTCGGGACTCAACGTGCGCCGTCTGGCATTTCATCTGACAGCCGGCAACACAGCAGCAACGCTACGCAACCTGAACCTACAACTAACAGAATCTGCGCTACACATCGACAGCCTTACCGCCACCTACAATCGCGACCATCTAAAAGAGACGCTACGCTATAAAGCAGTCTTATCCAACACAAAGATAACACCTTCTGAACTAAGGTGTTTCGTTCCTTGGCTAAAGAATTACCAATATCAATTATCGCTGCGAACCTCGTTACACGGAACGCTGAACAGCATCAACATTCCGCAGTTTAGCCTGACCTCTCAGAAGGGCGACCTGACGGTGATTGGCAACGGACGCTACCGCCAGGACAGCGAACAGCATGCAGTATGGGATGCTATCGTCGATCAACTGCACGTCAGCAGCGAAACGCTCGATTTCATCGGTAAGAATATCACACAGCTACCTGAGCCCGTCCTCCGTCTGGGTGACATCCGGCTGGCGGGCACCTTCGGCAGCGACGAGCAGGGCACGCTGACCGCAGACGCCGACATCAAGACTGATGCGGGTAACGTGAAGACAGCACTCCAGTGGACGGAGAACCGCATGTTCAGCGGACACGTCGCCACAGAAGGCGTCAAACTGGACCAGGTGCTTGACAACAAGAAGCTGGGACTCCTTGTCGCCGACATACAGACAAGCGGTAAGTTCAACGGCAACCAACTCGTGGCACTCTCAGCCGAAGGCAGCATCCCCACCCTCACCTACGACGGACACGACTACAAGAACATCACGATCGACGGACAGTATATGGATGATAACATCAAAGGCTGGATGAACATCAACGATGAATGGCTGCACGCACGACTGGAAGCCGATTTGCACGCCACATCGCTGAAGGACGCTGTCGGCGTTGTCAGCCTTACGGACTTCCGACTGCCCGAGAAGGACTTCAACCTTAGTTTCTTGCGCCTGGAGTCGGGCTACGATAACGACGCCCGCCACTTCATCAAGCTCTACAGCGACTTTGCGCACGCTGAGGTGAAGGGACAGTTCGATTATACCACACTGGGGCAGAGCATTACCAACATTGTGGGTTCCCGCCTTCCGACCCTGCCCGGTCTACCACGGCTGACGCGTGACACCCGCAACAATTTCACCGTTCATCTGGCACTTTCCGAAACGGAATGGCTACAGAAGTTCACCAACACCGACCTGCACCTGAACGAGCCCATCGACCTGACGGCAACCGTCAACGACGGCAACCACCAGCTAAACGTCGATGCCTACTTGCCATCAGTCACTTACAACGGCGACCATTACGAGCAGGGCCACGTCAGCATCACGACACCCAACGACACGCTGTTCGCCGATGTTACCCTGACAAAGGTTCTCTCCAGCGGCGCTCCCTTCAAACTTCAGATGAACGCCAAAGCCGCCGACAACAACCTGGCAACAACACTCCAATGGAACAACCACAGTACGACGCTGCCCATGAGCGGCCGCTTTGACGCCATTGCCCACCTGTACCGCAACCTAAGCGACCAACCAGAGGCCCGTGTCACCATCCAGCCATCACCTCTCTATATTGGCGATGAGCTGTGGCACGTAGAGGCTTCCGACATGATATACTCGCCGCAGCAGTTGGCCATCAACCACTTCACCATCCAGAAGGGCGAACAACACATCATTATCAACGGACGGGCATCGGAACGGGCTAATGACTCACTCATCGTCGACCTGAACAAGATGGAGGTGGCATACATCCTCGACCTTGTCAACTTCCATTCTGTCGACTTCGGCGGAAAGGCCACAGGCCGTGCCACCATCGGCTCAGCCTTAGGCACACCGTCGATGCATGCCGACCTCAGCGTCGACCAGTTCACCTTTCAGGACGGACGTATGGGTACACTCACTGCTGCCGTCGACTGGAACCGCCAGCTGAAACAGATCGACATCGACGCCGTTGCCGACGACGGCCCCGATGCACAGACCATCATCAATGGCTATGTGTCGCCAGAGCGCAACTACATCGACCTCAACATCGAAGGACGCGGCACACGCATCGACTTCCTGCACTCTTTCACCAAATCGTTCCTCGACAACGTCGGTGGACATGCCCACGGACAGGTGGAACTGCACGGTCCGCTCTCGGCTATGCAGCTCGAGGGACTGCTCGTCGTCGACGGCCAGGCTACCGTCAAGCCGCTGGGCACTACCTACACGCTGCGAGGCGACACCGTGCGACTGGTTACCGATGACATTCTGCTGAACAACGTGCCGCTCTACGACAAGTACGACAACGTAGGCATCCTCAGCGGCGGTATACACCACAAGCACCTGACGAATCTGACGTTTGACCTCAGCGTACACACCGATCTGCTGCAGGGCTACGATATCCACGACTTTGGCGACCAGACCTTCTACGGCACCGTCTTCGCAGCAGGCGATGTCACGCTGCAGGGCCGCCCCGGCCGCGTCACCATCAACTGCGACGTCACACCACTACAGGGCTCCGTCTTCACTTATAACGCCTCGTCGCCTGACGCCATCTCCGACCAAGAATTCATCACGTGGCGAAGCCGCAACCAGAAGGAAGCCTCGCTAACAACACATCAGAACGCCGAAGAGACGTCAACGACAGACATCTACCTGAACTTCAACATCTACGCCAGTCCTGACGCTACCCTGCGTCTGCTGATGGATGCCGGCACTGGCGACTACATCACGCTGAACGGCGCCGGTGTGCTACGCGCCACCTATTATAATAAAGGAGCCTTCAACATGTTCGGAACCTATACCGTCGATCACGGTACCTACGGCATCACCATCCAGAACATCATCAAGAAGAACTTCATGTTCAATCCCGGCGGCACCATTGTCTTCGGCGGAGATCCCTACGACGCTGCCCTGCAGCTGCAAGCCTCCTACCCCGTCCAGGGTGTTTCGCTGACCGACCTCAACATCGGAAACTCCTTTTCACAGAACACCATCCGCGTCAACTGTCTGATGAACATCACAGGACAGCCAAACGCACCACAGGTAGACTTCGACCTCGACATGCCCACCGTCAATGCCGACGAGCAGCAGATGGTACGCTCCGTCATCAACGGCGACCAGGAGATGAACCAGCAGGTACTCTACCTGCTCACCATCGGCCGCTTCTACCAGCAGACGCAGAACAACGAGCAGTCATCGCAGGACCAGACATCGCTGGCCATGCAGTCGCTGCTCTCAGGCACACTCTCCAGCCAGATTAACAACGTGCTGTCCAGCGTCATCAAAAACGACGACTGGAACTTCGGAGCCAACATCTCCACAGGCACCGAGGGATGGAACAACGCTGAGTACGAGGGCATTGTCAACGGACGCATGCTGAACAACCGTCTGCTCATCAACGGACAGTTCGGCTATCGCGACAATGCCACACAAGCAACGCCGTCGTTCATCGGCGACTTCGATATCCGCTACCTGCTCTACCCCAGCGGCAATCTCGCCCTGAAGGTCTACAACCAAACCAACGACCGCTATTTCACCCGTTCATCGCTGAACACTCAAGGCATCGGACTCATCATGAAAAAGGACTTCGGCCGCCTGGGTGAACTGTTTCGCAAACGTTAACGTCTTTTCTTTCGCCATTTCCCTTGGCGGATTCGGAAAATAGTCGTACTTTTGTACCGTAATTGAAAAACAAGATCTACAAAACATTTAAGCAATGAAACCATTAAACAAACACTTTGCTCCGAAGAGCGTGATGCCTGAGAAGGTCATCCAGTTTGGCGAAGGCAATTTCCTCCGCGCATTTGTTGATTGGATTATCTGGAACATGGACCAGAAGACCAACTTCAACGGCTCAGTCGTCGTCGTACAGCCCATTGAGAAGGGTATGGTCGACTGGCTCAACGGTCAGGACTGCCTCTACCATGTCAATCTGCAGGGTCGCGAGAACGGCAAGGCCGTCAACACCCTTGAGCGCATCGACGTCATCAGCCGCGCCCTGAACCCTTACTCACAGAATGAGGCCTTCATGGCCCTCGCCGACCAGCCTGAGATTCGTTTTGTTATCTCGAACACCACCGAGGCCGGCATCGCCTTCGATCCAGCCTGCAAGCTCGATGACAAACCCGCTTCAAGCTATCCCGGCAAGCTCGTTCAGCTGCTCTACCGCCGCTACCAGACATTCAACGGCGACCCCACCAAGGGCTTGATTATCTTCCCCTGCGAACTCATTTTCCTCAACGGCCACGTGCTGAAGGACTGCATCTATAAGTACATCGAACTGTGGCAGCTCGGCGACGGCTTCAAGAAGTGGTTCGAAGAGGCCTGCGGCGTCTACGCCACCCTCGTCGACCGCATCGTTCCTGGCTTCCCCCGCAACGAGATCAACGAGATTCAGGAGAAGGTGGGCTATCGCGACAACCTCGTCGTACAGGCCGAGAACTTCCACCTCTGGGTTATTGAGGCCCCGAAGGAAGTCGCACAGGAATTCCCTGCTGACAAGGCCGGACTGCACGTGCTGTTCGTCCCCAGCGAGGAACCCTACCACAAGCGTAAGGTCACCCTGCTCAACGGCCCGCACACCGTGCTCTCGCCCGTTGCCTTCCTGAGCGGTGTCAACATTGTCCGCGACGCCTGCAATCACGAAGTCATCGGCAAGTACATCCATAAGGTACAGTTTGAGGAGCTCATGCAGACACTCGACCTCCCGATGGACGAGCTCGAGAAGTTTGCCGGCGACGTGCTGGAGCGCTTCGACAACCCCTTCGTCGACCATCAGGTGACGAGCATCATGCTCAACTCCTTCCCCAAGTTCCAAGCTCGCGACCTGCCCGGTGTGAAGACCTATCTGGAGCGCAAGGGCGAACTGCCCAAGGGCCTCGTCTTCGGCCTCGCCGCCATCATCACCTACTATAAGGGTGGCAAGCGCGCCGACGGCGTTGACATCATCCCCAACGATGATCCGAAGATTATGCAGCTGCTGGCCGACCTCTGGGCAACCGGCGACACGCAGAAGGTTACCGACGGTGTCCTTGCCGCCGAGTTCATCTGGCAGGAAGACCTCAACAAGATTCAGGGCCTTAACGCCCTCGTCAAGCAGTACCTCGACCTCATTCAGGCCAAGGGTATGCTCGAGGCAGTCAAGACCATCCTGTAACAACAGCACACATATTCATAATCAAGAAGGCTGGAAGTTCTCGCTTCCAGCCTTCTTGATTGAATACCCCATGAGTTTTGAAAAATACTCCATGAGTTTTGCGCGAAACTCATGGAGTATTTTCTAAAAGTCGTTGAGTATTTATTCTTGTGTAACTTTACTGCATCAAAGATGATGAGTAAGAGGCGGTTCTATCTGATACGATCAGCAGCACGAACAAGCTTCTCATCGTCGAGGATGCCCTTGCGTGCCATAAAGATCAGCATGGCACTGATGATGGGCAGGGAATCGATGGTAGTGACGTAGCCCTGATAGACGGCCAAGAGAATGTACCAAACGAAAACGACGAGCAGGCCGGCGAGACAGAGCTTGGCCT
>Ga0265298_10011731_pt1 | contig 10223 bp, 8 predicted proteins | sample AusTroGonzalo_MG_3_FD_193486 | JGI IMG/M metagenome (GOLD analysis project Ga0265298, IMG submission 193486) | Bovine rumen microbial communities from tropical cattle in Woodstock, Queensland, Australia - Gonzalo_01 | ecosystem: Host-associated > Mammals > Digestive system > Stomach > Rumen ... | reverse complement strand
CCAAGAAAAAGAAGAAGAAGAAGAGTGGCGGCAACGCCAGCCAAAAAGCAGATAACAAAAAAGATCATGCTTAAGACTTCCAGACAAGTCATCATCGGACTGATGCTGACGGTTGCATGCGGAATTACCTCATGCGACCGTCTGCCTATCTATAGCCATTACGAGCCCACCCCCACATCGGGCTGGGAGAAGAATGACACCATCAGTTTTGCGATTTCACCGGTCAGCGAGACAGGCTACTACAAGGAGGAACTTGGACTGAGAATCAGCGAGAATTATCCGTATCAAAGCTTGTGCCTGGTTGTCCAGCAGATTGTACTGCCTTCAGGTTATTGCCATTACGACACCCTGTTATGTCACCTGATCGATAAGAAAGGCAACATCAAAGGCACAGGCGTCAACCACTACCAGTACACCTTCCATGTAAATACCATCCGTCTGGCAGAAGGCGATTCACTTCGCGTTCTCGTCAAACATAATATGAAACGTAACATTATGCCTGGTGTGACAGACATCGGCATCAGGATCGACAAAAACTGATACCCTACCTCTATTTATATATTAGGAACGTGTGAGATGTCTGCTGGCATCAATACGCAGGAAGATAAACAGCAGGATGGTAAAGCCCCACAGCGAGGAGCCACCATAGCTGAAGAATGGCAAGGGGATACCAATCACAGGGGTTAGACCCAATACCATACCCACATTGATAAACACATGGAATAAGAAGATGCTCAGCACCGAATAGCCATACACGCGTCCGAAGCGGTATGGTTGCCGTTCAGCCAGATATATCAGTCGTAAGATCAATGCCAAGAAGAGCAGCAATACACTCGCAGAGCCGACAAAACCTTCCTCCTCACCAACCGTACAGAAGATAAAGTCAGTATCCTGCTCAGGCACATACTTCAACTTGGTCTGCGTACCATTGAGGAAGCCCTTTCCTTCGATACCGCCCGAACCAATGGCAATCTGACTCTGATGCACATTATAGCCGGCGCCCTTTAAATCTTCTTCCAAACCCAACAATACATTAATACGCACCCGTTGGTGACGCTGCAACACATTATTCAACACATAGTCGGCACCATTGAAGAATGCGATTGATCCGACAGCAAAAAGGGCAATCCACAGATAATTGCGTACACGGGTAGCCACACTCTGCCACAACAGATAGCCTATCATCAGTGCCGTTGTAACCAGCTGCACATAAACAATGTCGAAGGGTATCACAAAGAGTGAGAACAGCAGGAACACCACCGTGACTCCCAGACAGGACAAAATGAGCCGTATACCATCGCGCTTATTCTCACAATAGAAGAAGACCATCAGGCCTGAAAAGAATTGTATCAGCAACAGTACCACGAACTTTCCAACCGAAGTAGGCGTATATAGCAACATCGTATCGGCAAAACGGATACCTATCACGAAATAGATGACCATCGCCACACCCGTAAAGAGCAGACTACCCGACATGCCTTCTCTGTAGAGCATCAAAAAGAAAGCCAGATAGACTAGTGCCGAACCCGTCTCATGCTGTAGCACAATACAGAGCATCGGCAAGAAAATAAAGGCCAGGGTAATGGCAAAGTCCTTCCATCGTTTTATATCATAGCCGTAGGTACTCATCAGTTTCGCCAGCGCCAACGCTGTGGCGAACTTCGCAAACTCCGCCGGTTGTACGCGTAAAGGTCCTAACACCAGCCACGATCGCGAGCCCTTAATAGTATGGGGATTGAAGATGGTCGCTATCAGCAATAGCACCAACACGGCAAAAATCACATAGGCAAAGGTATCGTAGAAGCGGTTATCCAACAACAGGATGATCAGACCTAGCACAATGGATGTACCAATCCAGACAATCTGCATACCCGAACGGCTGTCGAGGCTGAAGATATCTGTCTCACCATAGGTATAGCTGGCTCCACACACGCTGACCCAACCGAAGGTAAGCAATCCTAAGTATATCAGGATCGTAAACCAGTCGATGGAGCGCAAAACACTGGGTTGTTTATCTGTCTGCTGAGCCATACGCAATTCGTTTATGCTGGAACTCCGTGGCCTTCTTCTCGGAGGCTTCGGATAGTTTTCCCTTGATATACTTCTCCATAATCAGGCCACCGATAGGCACTCCATAAGTAGCACCCCAGCCGCCGTTCTCCACATACACTGCCACGGCAATCTTCGGGTTATCCATAGGTGCAAAGCCCATGAACACCGAGTGGTCGTGACCTCGGTTCTGTGCTGTACCGGTCTTTCCACAGGCCATAAAATCGTAATGGGCCAACGCCTTACAGGTACCGCCTAAAGCCGACGAACGCATGCCCTGCACCACATAGTCGTAGGCCTTACGGTCGGCCTTGGTAAAGTGGCGACGTGTAAAGGTCGTGTCAAGCGGTTCGCCCTGCACCTTCCTCACAACATGGGGTACATAATAATAGCCACGATTAGCGATCGTCGCTCCGAGATTTGCAATCTGAAGAGGCGTCAGCAGCACCTCACCCTGTCCTATAGAGATAGAGATCACGGTCAGACCGTTCCACGAACCCTTATAGGCCTTATCGTAGAATTGTGCATTAGGAATCAGACCACGCTTCTCACCAGGGAGATCGATGCCCAACTTATAGCCAAAGCCCATGCTGACCATATAGTCACGCCAGGTATCCATCGCATTCTGCACCGTACCGTATTTAGAGATATTGGTATTGATCATGTGATAAAGTCCCCAACAGAAGAAACCATTACACGAGGTGCTGAGAGCTGGCACAATGGCCAAGGGAGAAGCATGGCCATGACAGCCCACATGCAGGCCTTTGAAGTTGAACCCATGTCCGCAGGGATAAGGGGTAGAGGGCGTGATTATGCCTTCAGAAAGGAAAGTGAGGCCCTGTGAGGTCTTAAAGGTGGAACCCGGGGGATAGAGTCCCATGATACTGCGGTTGAGCAAAGGCTTCCACTGATCCTGACTCAAGATATGATGGTTCTTACTGCGCTCACGACCAACCATCATGCGCGGGTCATATGAGGGCGAAGACACCATACACAATACTTCACCCGTAGAAGGCTCTATCGCTACGATACTACCAATCTTACCCTCTAACAATCGTTCGCCAAGCGCCTGCAATTCATAATCCAGACTCAGCGTCAGGTTCTTGCCTGGCACGGGCTTACGGTCGAGGACACCATTCTGGTAACGGCCCTGAATACGGCCATGCGCATCACGCAACAGAATTTGGACACCCTTCACACCACGCAGTTGTTTTTCATAGGAACGCTCCACACCAAGTTTCCCGATATAGTCGCCAGGCTGGTAGTAGTCGTCTTCCTCGATGTCAGCAGGCGACACCTCTGCAACATCGCCTAAGACATGTGCAGCCAGATTATACTGATACTGACGGATGCTTCGCCGTTGCACATAGAAACCAGGGAAACGGAACATCTTCTCCTGGAAAATACTGAAATCCTTATCGCTCAACTGAGGAAGGAACAATTGCTGCGTGAAGCGTGAATAACCAGGGTTCTTTGACTTGTCCTTGATGGTTGCCATCCTGCGATCGAATTCTTCCCTCGTGATATTCAAGGCCTTACACAGGTCAAGAGTATCCAGATGATCCTTCGCCTCATTCATCACTACCATGATATCATAGGCAGGCTGATTAAATACCAACAGTTTACCGTTACGGTCGCTGATATTACCACGCGAAGGGAAATCCACCTGCTTCAGGAAGGCGTTCGAGTCAGCGCTTTTCTTGTAGTCATCACTGGTAATCTGGAGCGTAAAGAGACGGATGATGTAGACGACCACGATAAAAATGGCCACCCCACCAATAACAAACTTCCTCTCAGCAAGATCGTTTTTCTCCTTCACCTCTTACGAATACTTTCGATTGCCATCATCAGCGCAAATGACAGAGCGAAGCTGGCACCTGCACACGTTAACCAATGCTGCCAATTGTAGAAACTGAAGGCCTCTAGGGCAAAGAACACCAGACAATAGACCATCAGCAGAATCGCACTAAAGACAATGAACTTACCGACACCCAAGGTAGAAATCGACACCTCCAGATTCTCAGCCGAATCACGGGGAACAAACAATTCCAACAGATACGGTTGGACGGCTGCGAGAAGCGTCATGGAACCTGAAGCCAGACCGGGAGTGTTGGAGAACACATCGACGGCCAGTCCTAATGCAAAGCTCCACAGCAGAATAATCCACTTCGGCATACCACGTCGGAAAGTGATGGTAAAATAGACATACAACAAGGGAATGGCTATATCAAACAGATGGATATGGTTCAGGATCAGCACCTGAGCCAGGCAAAGGACGACGAACCATCCCAAACGCTTGAAGAATTCTATTGACACCCCTTTATTGTTTTAAAAACCTGATTCTTACCTGTTTCTGTTGGTCAGCGCCATCGAATCGCGGGCTGCCTCCAATAGCTTAGCCTGTTCGGCAACACGTCGGTCACTAATGACACAGACATCGCGCAGACAGCTGAAGTCTGTACTCAGTCGCAACTGCAGTTTATACGACAGGCCGTCGGCTGAATTAAACACCTTTTCAATCTGACCCACCAGCACACCAGAGGGAAAGATTGAAGAATAGCCGCTTGTCACAACCCACTCTCCTTTCTTGAAACGGGCATGGCGAGGTACATCTTCCAAATAGGCGATAGCAGGGTCTCCCCCACTCCAATGCAGATAACCGAAATAATTGCTATTGCGAATAGAGCAACTGATGCGCGACATTGTCGCATTCAAGGCGGGAATCACAACCGAGTAATGCTCAGACACGAGATAAACCACACCCACAATGCCATTGCCACAGGCCACACCCATGTTCACCTCTACACCATCGGCAGCGCCCTTGTCAATCGTCATCAGATTGTTGGGCTTGTGAACCGTGTTAGCCACCACTTTTGCCGGAATGAGCTTATACTGGTTGAGGAACTGCAATGTCTGACGCTCTATTACCGTGGTATCATGTGTCACCTCCGAATAAAGACGACGCAACTGGTCTACCTGCCTTTCCAGATAGAAGTTGCGCAGAGTCAGTTCCTCATTGGCACGTGTCATGCTGAAAAAAGAAGTAACACCACTCTCAACCTCATACATCTTTCCCACCGCCACATTGGCCGAAGAAAGCCATGCACTACCCTGATAACTGTTGTATTTAAACAGCAAAACGGCACTGACGACTTCCAGGAAGACGAAAAGGAGCCAATGATGATACTTCCTCAGGAAATCCAGCAGGTTGCTCATCTCTTTCCTCTTTCCGCTTTTCTCTTACCTCATTAGGAAGCTGAAACGATCGATATTCTTCAATGCGACACCGGCACCCTTAGCCACACTGTGGAGGGGGTCTTCAGGCACATGGAACGGAATATTGATCTTCTCCTGCAGACGACGGTCAAGACCTCTAAGCAGGGCACCGCCTCCAGAGAGATAGATACCGTTCTTTACGATATCGGCATACAACTCAGGCGGTGTATTCTCGAGGGCAGACAACACAGCATTCTCAATCTTCGAGACGGTCTTGTCCAGACAATGTGCAATCTCCTGATAGCAGACGGGCACCTCCATAGGCAGGGCGGTGATACGGTTTGGACCGTGTACCACGAAGTCCTCAGGAGCATCCTCACCCAGATCGGTCAGTGCAGAACCCACATGAATCTTGATACGTTCAGCCATACGCTCACTGACCTTCACATTGTGTTGACGGCTCATATATTCCTGAATATCGGCTGTCAGATCATCACCAGCCGTACGGATAGAGTTATTGCTGACGATACCACCAAGTGAAATCACGGCAATCTCGGTTGAACCACCACCGATATCTACAATCATATTACCCTCCGGAGCCTCCACGTCGATACCAATACCAATGGCAGCAGCCATAGGCTCAAATATCAGATAGACGTCACGGCCATCGGCATGCTCCGCAGAGTCGCGGACAGCACGGAGCTCCACTTCGGTAGAACCCGAAGGTACGCCAATCACCATACGCAGCGAGGGTGAGAACAGACGACTACTGGTGTGTACCATCTTGATCAGACCGCGCATCATCTGCTCACAGGCAGAGAAGTCGGCAATCACACCATCACGAAGCGGACGGATGGTACGAATGTTATCGTGTGTCTTCTCATACATCATCTTGGCCTTGGCTCCTACGGCAATCATCTTGTCCGTACGACGGTCGAGTGCCACCACTGAAGGCTCGTCTACCACAATCTTATCATCACTGATAATAATGGTATTGGCCGTTCCAAGGTCCATTGCAATCTCCTGAACAAAACTAAAAAATCCCATGTTCAATAAACTATAAACTTAAAACTCTAAACTCTTACTTCTCGAACCATGCGTTGATAGCGGTATCATAATGACTGCTCACACCAAAGGCACGGGTGGCGAACATACGGCGCTGAGCCTTGGTCGTCTCGGCACCCTGCTGGTTCAGAATATCAAGCAGCACACTATACTCAGCCTTACTCGGTACGATGACTACATCGTTGAAGTTCTTGGCACCGGCACGAATCAATGAGATGCCACCGATATCAATCTTCTCGATGATATCTTCCTCGGAAGCACCGCTGGCCACCGTCTGTTCAAAGGGATAAAGGTCAACAATCACCAGGTCGATCTCAGGAATCTCATACTGCTTCATCTGAGCCTGATCGCCCTCATTGTCACGACGTCCAAGGATACCACCGAACACCTTCGGATGGAGTGTCTTCACACGACCGCCCAAGATAGAGGGATAAGTCGTCACATCCTCTACTTTCTGGCACTCATAGCCGAGTGACTCAATAAACTTCTGCGTACCGCCTGTGGACAGGAACTTCACACCCTCCTCATTCAGTTTCTTGAGCAGTTCGTCGAGTCCGTCCTTGTGAAATACCGACACCAAAGCGGTCTTAATCTTCTTTGTTTCAGCCATTTTTACTATTATAACGTTATAAATAATGCAATTAGGGTGCAAAGTTACAAAATCCCCGGATTAATTCCGCATTCTCTTCCGAAAAAATAGATTAATCCTTGTTAAAATTAAGATAGGTCAAGGTCAATCCAAATGAAAAACCTCCTGAACGGGTACGGTCACCGGTGAATTGTCGGGATTCACCTCCATAATGTCGGCCATCATGTCCCACCATTTTTGGGTGATGGCGTCCACGTTCTCCGTATCCTGCGAGTTCCCTTCCCCCTCACACTCCTGATAGCCAAAGAGAATATTGGTTTCCTTGTCCCAGAAGATGCTATAGTTACGTACACCACCATCCTTGATCATCCTCACGAGTTCCGGCCAGATGGCGGCATGACGTTTCTCGTATTCTTTCTCACACCCCGGTTTGAGGTACATCTTAAAGGCAAATCGTTTCATATATGTTGTGTTTCTTATTTCAACTTAGGTTTCAGCTCGTCGGGCGAGTCGTTGGTAAACATGTCCACCTTTGGTGCATCTTTTGTATAGAGGTCACTGATTACTTGTGGCTGGAGGGTCAGCGAGGGTTGGAAGTCTTCGCTCTGCATATAGGCAAGGATAGCCTGACGCATCTGACGAGCCACCAAGCGATGTTCCAAGTCAGAAGTGATGTCCATCGTAGTCATCAGCAACCTGCCCTTTAGCACCTTCGCCTCTACCAACATACCAAGTTTCCGACTGACATGCCAGGTGTCGATGGGCTGTATCGGCGACTGATAATCCTTGGGGAATTCTGTCAGATTCATTACCTGCGCACGGTTCAGCAGTTCCCACCAGTTGAGGTTACTCCAGTCGTCGGTGGGGAAATCGTACTTGAACAACGGATGCTGTTGGTCGATATAGGCTCCTGTCGTGTGCGGGGGACGCATCTTAAACCACGACGTATTCCAAAATACGGGCAGGTAATGCTGCACCACATCACGCCCGTAGCGCACCTTACCAGCCGCTGTCAACAGCACCTTACCACCGTTCTTCAGCACCTTCACCGCTTCCGCATCCAGCGAATCCGCGATATGGATATCACTCTTCACTATTCCCTCTTCACTCTTCACTATCTCCGTCTCCGGGTACACCCAGAAGTCCCAATGGTTCTTGAATGCCCCGCTGAGGACGACGGTCAGCGTCATCTTCTGAGCTTTGGTAATCTTGTCGAGCGGGAAGACCAGTGTGCCGAGGCTGATGTTCTTGCCTACTGGCAAAGTACCGCTGGCAAGCGAACCGCCTGTCACCACTTTCCTTTCACCGTCGGTGATATAATAGGCAGTGCGGACAGAGTCGACATTGGAACCATAGGCATTCATTACCTCAATGGGCACCTTCAGCGTGTCGGCTGTCGAATAGACGAACTTTGGAAACTTGGCCAACGGCACGATCACATTGCAGAACTCCCGCCATTCCTTCGCATTGGTATAGCCTTTCTCCCGCCAATGCACGTTCAGCACGCCCTCCAAAGCCGTCCCCTGACCGCTATAGTCGTTGAGGGCCAACAGCTGGAATCCGGCATAGTCGGGGGTGCGCAGGTTGCGCTCTATCTCATATTTGTAACAGAGCGTCTGCAATTTACCACTCGCCATCAGGAACTTCTCTGCCATCTGTTCCATGCCGTTGTCGCGCAGCAGGTCGCGGAAAATCTCGAAGTTCTTGGCCTTATAGACACCTGTATACTGCGAAATCTCCTTGAAATCGGGGAAAGCACACCACTGGCCCTGTTCGTGGGCGATGATGGGCGAAATATTATCCTCAGCACCCTTATAGTTGCGGGGACGGAGAATCTGGTCGTAGTAGTCATCATCCGAATGCGGGGCATGGCGGTCCCAGTCAAGGCCACGGGCCCCACCCTTCACATGATACTCCGACCCGTCGTCCCAGGCCCAGCCGCCCCCGACCGAGGCACCGCAATAAATCTTCGAGGGGTCGTATTTCTTCATTTCCTTCACCCAATCGTTGCAATAGCTCACCCAGTCGCCAGCCGGTTCATTACCCGCCGCCATCATCACAAACGAGGGGTGATGGCCGTAAGTATCGATAATACGTTTCGACTCCTCCAGCAGGTATTCGTCGATCTTCTGACCGCGACGCAGCCTGACGCCGTGATTCGGCCACGACGGACCCTCGGGCTGCAGGTAAAAGCCCACCCTGTCGGCAGCGGCAAATGCAGCCTCCGGCGGACAATAGCTGTGGAAACGCATATGGTTCAACCCATACGACTTGCACTTCTGGAAAATCTTCGTCCACGATTCCTCGTCCGTTGGAGGATAGCCCGTTTCCGGGAAACAGCAGTTCTCCACCGTGCCACGTAACCAGATGGGATGGCCGTTGATATAAAACTGCCTGCCATTCACACCGATATTCCGCATGCCGAAAGTGGTTTCATAGTAATCATCCCCAAGAGAGATACCGATACGATAGACGGCTGGATGGAACTCGTCCCAGAGATAGACGGAATCCTCGAAGAGGAAGTCGTATTCAACGTGAGGTTCTGTCAAGTAACGATACCGCAGGATAGCCTTGCTGGGATCGTCGCCATCCTTTACCACAGCTATCCGATAGTAATTGTTATAGTCGTTAAATCTATCCCAGGAGAATGGACCGCCGGCATCAATGCTCAGATGCACACACCCGCGACTCAGATCTGGCAAGATACGCACCTTTTCGATATAGAGATCCTTCGGCTGCGCCTGTAGTTCCATCGTGCCGACAATGCCGTTCCAGTTGCCTTGCGTCTGGTCGGTCACCGAGTGGGAATCCTGACCTACACACACGTTCTCGATACCGTTATATACGCAAATAGCGATGGTGTTACGCTGACCAACATTTAGCCAACGGGTAATGTCACACGTATGGGGCGTCGAGAGCGACATCTGATGCTGGACCTTCACCCCATTCACGTAGATGGTCGTCTCGATATGCGGGCGTTCCAAGAAGATTGTCACCCGACTTTTTTTCCACGATGAGGGCACATACACACTCTTCTTGTACCAGGCATAGCCCACATAGTGCGTCTCGGGCGTCAGGAAGAAAGGGAACTTCATGTTACCCTCCACCCGATATTTCTCCATATAGGGATTGAAATAATACGATGAATCGTAGAGCGAGCCAGTCCAAGGGGTCTTTACGGAAACAGGGTTGCCCTTACCGTTGGTCAACAGCGAACCTGGCAGTATCACGTAGTCATTGTAGTGTAGGGAATCGCCCAACGACAGTTCCCAATCACCCGCCAGATTGATGGTCTCCTGAGCCT
>Ga0265298_10011730_pt1 | contig 10224 bp, 3 predicted proteins | sample AusTroGonzalo_MG_3_FD_193486 | JGI IMG/M metagenome (GOLD analysis project Ga0265298, IMG submission 193486) | Bovine rumen microbial communities from tropical cattle in Woodstock, Queensland, Australia - Gonzalo_01 | ecosystem: Host-associated > Mammals > Digestive system > Stomach > Rumen ... | reverse complement strand
TCACTCCCGACGGCAAGTTCTCCCTGACCTGCCTCCGCTGCGTCGGTGCTTGCGGTCTTGCTCCCGTCATCGAAGTCGGTGAGAAGGTGTATGGCCGTATGACCCCCGACCGCGTCAAGGACGTTCTGGCTGAATACAAATAAGCCGCACACCTATTAATATATAGGTATCTGAAAAACTCCGCCTCAGATGGGGCGGAGTTTTTTTATTTTGTTTCACGACGTTCCAATTCGCACAATCCATCCTTATTGCCAACAACAAAGGCCACGGGTGGATTTATCGCCTTGCACAATGTCGTTCAATAAGTAGATTGAATAATAATGGCGGTGCCGCTTTTTTCATGAGAAGGATGGGGAAACTTATAACAAGGGTGTCATGTAGATCGGTAGGTAGGTGATGTTGTCCTTGATTTTTAGGTCTGAGGTGTGGATGACAGTAGGAGTGGTTAAATGCTCCGAGAACTTTCTCATGGCTTTGTTGAGTGACGACAATGTGTAGTTTTTTCCACTCTTGACTTCGATGGGACGGATATTGTGGCGACTGGTCACTTTGTCCTTTTGAAGCAAAAAATCGATTTCCATCCTGTCCTCTGCGTTTTCTGACGAGTTGCTGAAAAAATATAGATTGTGTCCGCTTGAGGTTAGCATCTGGGCCACCATGTTTTCCATGAACATGCCTTCGTTTACTTCCAGTTTCTCGAGCAACAGTTTGCTGTAGATGTCGGATGAGACGATGCCTCGCTCATCGAATGCATGGCTGATGAGCAGTCCCGTATCATTCATATAACATTTCAGGGTGGTACGCTCCTCGTTCAGTTTCAGTCCGATATTTGGTTCTGTTGAATTATAGCAGATGTTGACAATCCTTGCATCTTTCAGCCAAAAGAATGCATCGTCCCAATCGCGATATTTGGCACCAGTCTTCAAAGCCGAAAGCCGGAATTTCTTTTCGTGCTTTGATAGCTGTGAAGGTATTTGGTCGAAAATGCTTGCTACTTTGTCGGCTTGGTCGCCAGCATAATTGAAGATGTCGTTGCGATAGATGGTCAGCACGTCCCGTTTGGCTTCGTCAACAGCATCGAAGTCCTTGGTTTCTATGTACTTCTTGACGGCCTGAGGCATGCCTCCGACAATCATATACTTGCGGAACGCATCCATGGCTTGCCTATGAAAAACTTGCCCCATTGGTTTGTGATCCTCATACATCTTACGAATCAAGTCCATAAGTGTCTCGTTGCCAGTTGCCCAAAGGAACTCCTCGAAATCCATTGGATACATTTTCAGGCTGCGCTCTTCAGAGGGCAATACGATTCCTTCCGTGTTTTTCTTGATGCTGACCAATGAGCCTGTCTCGATGTAGTCATATCGGCCATCAGCCACTAGGAACTTGATGGCGGCCCTGGCTCTTTTGCAGAGTTGTATCTCATCGAGAATAATCAAGGAACGACGTTTATGAAGTTTGACATGGTAATGCTGGCTCAGATAAAGAAACAGTGTGTCAAGGTCTTCCAAGTAGAGGTCGAACCATTCATGCACCATCTGTGGAGCCTTGTTGAAGTCGATAAGCAGATACGAGTCGTATTCCTTGCGGCCAAACTCCTCTACTATATAGCTTTTCCCGATACGACGGGCTCCCTCTATGAGAAGCGCTACTTCTCCTTGCCGTTGTTCTTTCCAGTCAATAAGTTGCTGATATATCTTGCGTTTCATCATCATAAAACACCTTTTTGAGATTTTTGACGCTGCAAATATACACCTTTTTGAGATTTTTGGTACCGATAATACGCACCTTTTTGAGATTTTTGCCCTGCTTGTGAACAATTGAACCATTTTGTTTAATCGATTGAATAAAATTTGCGGATTGTATGTTGAACATTCCTCTTTGGCTTCTCGGATTTTTGTATTGAATTTGTTCCCATTTCTTCCCAAGCAAACGAAATTCTTTCTACTTTTGCCTTCACAAAACGAAAGTCTAACCAAACAATTATCGAATGAACAAAGCACAATAGGAGCATTAGACTGAATACGAAATAGTTATAAATAGCAATTGTTGCTGTTCTTGACTCTCATTTACCACTCGTCCTATGAGGACAACCAATCAAGAACAAGTTATCAAATGCCGTGTTTGTACGGCGTGGAATACTTGTTAGATTGGTGGGCGTGGTAACCCGAGAGTCAGGCAAGAAATTGATTCCACGCTATTTTTATATCGGATTGAAAAACAGAAATAATAACAAATTAAACACTAATACAATGAAAAAGAGAATTTTACAAATGAAAACAATGGCTAAGGCCTTGATGATTGCGCTGCTTTTAGGAGTGGCAGGAAAAATGTATGCGTATGATTTCAGCGCGGTTTGCGAAACTGGTCAAACGTTGTATTACAACATTATTGATGCCGAAAATCATTATGTGGAATTGACTTGTCCTGGGCCTGCCAACATTAACGATTGCTGGTCTGGTTATTCCAGACCTACTGGTGATATCATTTTACCTACAACTGTACAATTTAATGAGGAGAATTATGTTGTAACAGCAATAAGCAATTTTGCATTTTACGAATGTGATGGTTTGACTGGCAGTTTGACTATCCCGAATTCAGTGTCAATAATAGGTGGTGATGCTTTCTGTGGTTGTAGTGGTTTCACGGGTAATTTGATTATCGGAAATTCCGTGACTACGATACGTGTTGGGGCGTTCGGTCTTTGTAGCGGTTTCACAGGTAGTCTCGTGATTCCAAATTCAGTAATATTAATTGAAGGCGTTCATGGCGCCACAGGTGCTTTTACAAGTTGTAGCGGTTTCACTAGCTTGATTATCGGCAATTCTGTAATCTCAATTGGTGAGTCTGCTTTCACTTATTGCAGTGGTTTCACGGGAAGTTTGACCATCCCCAATTCCGTGACCACAATAGGCGATGATGCTTTTGGTGATTGCAGCGGTTTCACGGGAAGTTTGACCATTCCCAATTCCGTGACCACGATAGGCGAATGGGCTTTCTCTTATTGCAGTGGTTTTACGGGAAATTTGACCATCCCCAATTCTGTAATCTCAATTGGTGAGTCTGCTTTCAGTAATTGCAGCGGTTTCACGGGCAATCTAACCATCCCCAATTCTGTAGCCTCGATAAGCGACTATGCTTTCTATGAGTGCAGCGGTTTCACGGGAAGTTTGACCATTCCCAATTCCGTGACCACGATAGGCGAATGGGCTTTCTCTTATTGCAGCGGTTTTACGGGCAATCTGACCATTCCTAATTCCGTGACCACGATAGACGAATGGGCTTTCTATGGTTGCAGCGGTTTCTCGGGCAATCTGACCATCCCCAATTCTGTGACTATGATAGGCAGTTCTGCTTTCTATGGTTGCAGTGGTTTCACGGGCAGCCTGACCATTCCAAATTCCGTGACCACAATTGGTTTTGCTACTTTCTCATATTGCAATGGTTTCACAGGCAGTCTGACCATCCCCAATTCCGTGACTACGATAGGCGATTATGCTTTCTCTGGTTGCAGCGGTTTTATGGGCAGTCTGACCATCCCCGATTCTGTGACAGAGATAGGTAGTGAGGCGTTCTATGGTTGCAGCGGTTTTACAGGCAACTTGAGTATCCCGAATTCTGTGATAGCGATAGGAGTCAATGCTTTCTATGGTTGTAGTTTTAATGGATTGGAGATTAACATGAGCGATATTCCGAGTAGTTTTTCCTATGGCGTTAGTTTTTCAGGTTTGTTGACTATTGGCAATTCCGTAACTACAATAGGCCAACGGGCTTTTTACAATTGCAGTGACTTTATGGGTAGTCTGATGATCCCCAATTCCGTGACTACGATAGGTGATATGGCATTTTGGGGTTGTAGTGGCTTTGCGGGCAATCTGACCATTGGTAATTCCGTCAACACAATAGGCAATAATGCTTTTTACAATTGGAGTGGTTTTACATCTATTACAAGCCTTGCCGAAATGCCTCCCACGCTGGGTTATAGTGTTTTTAGTCCTTGGAATCCAAATACGCCTGTCTTTGTACCATGTGGTTTTGAGGAATCTTATGCTTCCATAGATTGGGGTGGATTCAATAGTTTTGATGGATTGTGCCCAGGAACAGTCATTGTAATTGCCGACCCAGTGGAATACGGCACGGTGAACGGCGGGGGATCGTTCGAGGCTGGTCAGACTTGCACAGTAACAGCTACAGCCAAGGAGGGCTATGTTTTCATTAGATGGACTCAAAATGGAATTAATGCCTCCATAAATCCCGAATACACTTTCTTTGTGGCTGGTAATATGGAATTGATAGCCTATTTTGTACCAGAGGGCAATATCATTTTTGCAGATGATAATGTGAAAGCGATTTGCGTTGCACATTGGGACTCTAATGACGATGGCGAACTAAGTTATGCGGAGGCGGCTTTGGTTACTAATTTGAGTAATTATTTCCGTGACAATACGCAAATTACTTCATTTGAGGAATTGCAATACTTTATCGGTTTGTCTTCTATCGGCAGTATGGATTTCTATAATTGCAGCGGGCTTACATCCTTTGTCTTGCCGAGTTCCGTGACAACAATAGGCAACTTTGCTTTTTATGGATGCAGTGGTTTATCTGGCAATCTAACCATCCCCAATTCCGTGACTACGATAGGCAATCATGCTTTCTCTGGTTGCAGCGGTTTTATGGGCAGTCTGACCATCCCCGATTCTGTAACCTCGATAGGCGACTATGCTTTCCACGGTTGCAGTGGTTTCTCGGGCAATCTGATTATCCCCAATTCTGTAGCCTCGATAGGAAACTATGCTTTCTATAATTGCAGCGGTTTCACGGGAAGTTTGACAATTCCTAATTCCGTGACCACGATAGGCGAATGGGCTTTCCGTGGTTGCAGTGGTTTCACTGGCAGCCTGACCATCGGCAATTCCATGACAATGATAGGTAATCATGCTTTCTATGGTTGTAGTGGTTTCACGGGCAATCTGGCCATTCCCAATTCCGTAGCCTCGATAGGCAACTATGCTTTTTATGGTTGCAGCGGCTTTTTTTCAATCACAAGTCTTGCCGAAACGCCTCCTGCATTAGGTGACTGTGTTTTTCGGGGTTGGAACTCAAATATCATTGTCTATGCGCCTTGTGGTTTTAATGAAATCTATGCTTCACAATTGTGGGGAGGATTTAGTAATTTCGAGGGATTATGCGGTGGAACTGTCTCTGTGACTGCTAACAATATGGAAGGAGGCACAGTGACAGGAGGAGGAGTGTTTGAGGCAAATCAATGTTGTACACTTTCGGCTTCCACCAATGAGGGTTATGTTTTTGCCAATTGGACTCAAAATGGAGTAGTAGTTTCCACTACGGCAGAATACTCTTTTTATGTGGCGGGCGAAGTATCTTTGGTAGCATATTTTGTGCCAGAAGGTAATATAGTTTTTACCGATGCCAATGTAAAAAACATCTGCGTTTCATATTGGGATAATAATGGTGATGGCGAATTGAGTTATGTTGAAGCGGAGTATGTGACGAATTTAGGCAATAATTTCCTTAGATACCATACTGAAATTACTTCGTTTAACGAGTTGCAATATTTTGTGAGATTGTCTTCCATTGGAGAATATGCTTTCTTAGGTTGTAGCGGACTTACTTCTATTGAGTTCCCGAACTCTTTGGCTACGATAGGACACGGAGCGTTCAATGACTGTAGCAGTTTGACAGGCAATCTGACCATCCCTAATTCCGTGACTACGATAGGCAGTTCTGCTTTCTATGGTTGCAGTGGTTTCACGGGCAGCCTGACCATCCCGAATTCCGTGACTACAATAGGCAATTATGCTTTCTTTGGTTGTAGCGGCTTGACTGGCAGCCTGACTATTGGCAATTCCGTAACCACGATAAGTGATTGTGCCTTCGCTCGTTGTTGGGGGTTATCGTCAATCATTACTTATGCTGAAATGCCTCCAACATTGGGTGACAATGTTTTCGAATTATGGAACCAAAATAATACTATTGTCTATGCTCCCTGTGGTAGTGAGGTTGGCTACTCTTCTATGTCTTGGGGTGGATTTGACAATTATTATGGATTGTGCCCAGGTACGGTTAGCGTGGTTGCCGACCCCGAGGAAGGTGGTTCGGTGGTAGGTAGTGGTGCATTCGAAGGTGGCACACTATGCACTGTGACGGCTGTTGCCAATGAAGGTTTTACATTTGAGAATTGGCGTATCAATGGGATAGTGGTTTCCAACGGGGCTGAATTTACCTTTCCTGTAGCGGGGGATATGGTCTTGATGGCTCACTTTGTTTCGGATAATAATATTGTCTTTGCCGACGCCAATGTGAAAAGCATTTGCATTAATTATTGGGACATGAATAGCGATGGCGAACTGAGTTTTGAGGAAGCGGCCTCGGTGACGAATCTTGGAAGTGTGTTTTACAATGCAGCAATTATTTCGTTTGATGAGTTGCAATACTTTATCGGTCTGTCCTCCATCAGCAATTGGGCTTTTGGTAATTGTTCTATTCTCGCTTCGATAGTGTTGCCAAATTCTTTGACAACTATAGGCAATTATGCATTCGTAGGTTGTTTTGGTCTAACGGGAGACCTTGCCATTCCCTCCTCAGTGACCACGATAGGTAACTATGCCTTCGGTAATTGCAGCGGCTTGACAGAAATAATGATGTTAGGAACAACTCAGCCATCCTTGGGAACCAGTGTTTTTAATAATACCAACAACTGCCCAATTTATGTTCCCTACGAATCACTGAATGATTACAAAACAGCCACAAATTGGAGCGATTATGAAGACAGAATTTTCCCCATGACATACGAAACCATTTCTGGCTATGGAGAAGGCGAGGGCAATTGGCGTTTCATCGCTTCGCCGCTTGCGGAAAACATAGATCCAACAACGGTGAATAACATGATTAGTGAAACAGCATACGACCTTTACGAATTCGACCAGTCAGCCACGGATGGAGAATGGCAAAACTACAAGGCTAATACCGATGACTTTGTATTGGAAAATGGCCAAGGCTACCTCTATGCCAATGCAGAAGATGTCAATATTATCTTCAAAGGTGCATTCAACGAGGAAGAGACGAAAGAAGTCGGTCTTGTCTACGATGCTAACGCGGCCTTGCCAGGTTGGAACCTTGTGGGTAATCCGTTCCCAGTCAGTGCCTACGCCAACAGGAGTTACTATGTGATGAATGAAGATGGCACGGCCATTGAGCCAGTGGCAGTTTCGATGGAAATGGCCATTCCTGTTTGCACAGGCGTAATGGTGAAAGCCAATAACACGGGCGAAACGGTCACTTTCAGCAAGACTGTACCGAGTGGACAAACCAACCAAGTCGTTTTGCAAATCGCTGTGGCTCAAGCTAACACACGTGGTAATGCCGTAGAAGACAAGGCTATTGTGAGTTTCAATGCAGGCGACCGTTTGGAGAAGTTCGTCTTCAACAAAGACAACGCAACCCTAAGCATCCCACAAGGCGGCAAAGACTTGGCCATAGCCAACGCCGAGAAAATGGGGGAGATGCTTCTCAACTTCAAGGCTGCCAAAAACGGCGAATATACCATCACCGTCAACCCTGAAGCGGTAGAAATGGATTATCTCCACCTTATTGATAATATGACAGGGAACGACATTGACCTTTTGGCCTCGCCGAGTTATTCCTTCAATGCCGAGACGACGGATTATGCTTCGCGTTTCCGTTTGGTGTTTTCCGTCTGCGGGGACGCAGACGGCGACAATGAGGATTTCGCTTTCGTCAGTAACAACGACATCATCATTAACGACGAGGGAGCGGTTCAAGTGATTGACATGACGGGACGCATCATCGTTTCTGTTGACGAAGGCACACGTTGCATCTCTACAGCGGGAATGACCCCGGGTGTGTATGTTTTGCGGTTGCTTGACGGGGATGATGTGAAGACGCAGAAGATCGTGATACGGTGACGATAGCCTATGCCAAAAATTGGATTACTATTCGTAGCAAAAACCTCCACCTCAAAACGAGATGGAGGTTTTTTTGTGTATTTTTAGCAAAATTTGCACTAATTTGGAAAAAGTATCTATCTTTGCATCACGGAAAAGCCGTCATGGGAATCCCGTCACGGAAGTTCCGTGATAAAAATTGGATAAAACTATGGCTAAGGAAAAACGAAAAGAGCCCGAAAATCCATTTGTTTACAAGGGCTATGAAGGACCAAACTATTTCTGTGATAGGGAAAAAGAGACCCAAGAAATGGTCTCTGCCTTGAAAAATGGGCGCAATTTGACCGTACTTTCACCCCGAAAAATTGGAAAAACAGGGCTTATTAAGCATGTTTTTAATCGTATTAAAGCGGAAAACAAAGATGCTGTTTGCGTATATATAGACATTTTTTCGACGCAAAACCTACATGATTTTGTGCAGGCTTTGGGTACGGCCATCGTTGAAGAAGCCTTGCAGCGTGAAAAGTCGCTGATGTGGAAAGTGATGGATTATTTCAAGGCTTGGCGACCGGTTGTCGGTTTTGATTCCCTGACAGGAATGCCCTCGTTCAGCCTCAACATCGATCCTTCGCGTGATGAATTCACCTTAAACGGCATTTTCGACCATTTGGAAAAAAGCAAGAAAGAGGTCTATGTCGCCATTGACGAGTTTCAGCAAGTGGACAATTATCCCGAAAAAGGCACCGAAGCATTGTTGCGTTCGAGGATTCAGTTTTCTCCAGCAGGGTTCATATTTTCGGGCAGTCGGCAACATATCATGGCCGAGATGTTCAGCTCCCCCAAGCGTCCGTTCTATCAAAGCACTGAGTTTGTCAATTTACAGCCTTTATCCGAGACGACTTATTATGATTTTGCTCGGCGTTTTTTTGAAGCAAGAAAAGGCAGTTTGAGTGAGGAAGTGTTTCACTATGTGTATCAGCGTTTTAGTGGACATACTTGGTATGTCCAGTTGTTGATGAACCGTTTGTATGAGGAAACAAAGCGGGTAGAGACCGTGCAGCAGGCTAACAATGCCATTCTTTCAGTGCTCAATACGCTTTCGCCGCAATATGAGAATCTGATGGCTTTTTTGACCAACAACCAGATTAACTTGCTGAGAGCCATAGCAAAGGAAGGCAAGGTGGAACGGACACAGAGCAATGACTTCATCAAACGCAACGACTTGCCCAGCCCGAGCAGCGTGAAAACGGCACTGGATGTACTTATTGATAAAGAATTGGTCTATGCACAGCCCGATGGCTACATTGTTTATGACCGATTTTTGAATCTTTGGCTGCAACGGATAAAATAATAACAGAAAGTATTATAATACAAAAAGCACTATTTTTGCAACCAAGATTTGAACATTTCGTAACAGAGATTTGAACATTTCGTAACGGAGATTTGAACATTTTGTAGGCAAAAATTGAACACTATGGAGTTTAGAAGACCGATATTTCCAGATTCGTTCTAACAATAAGCCCTCCGCTTCAATGGAAACGGAGGGCTTCAATTTTTGATAAGGTAGAGGTTTAACCCTTAACCGCCTCAGCCACAGTCTTTCCAAGATTGTAAAGCCTATTCCAGTCCTCCTCACGGATAGGCGCGCCTTTCACCTCGACACTTTCGGCCACGAGGTTCCATTTGCCTTCCTCGGCGTATTTGGTGAGAGTTCGCACACCGCCACCGCTCCAACTCATGCCACCGAAGAGGCCGTAGCACTTGTCTTTCGGCTTGAACTCGTTGATTTCGTGGGTCAAAAGGGTCATGTTGGGGAACATGCTGCCGTAATGGGCACAGGCACCGATGATGACGCCCTTGTATTTCCAGATGTCGCTCAATATGAACGAAACCTCGGTCTTGGCCACATCATAGACCTTCACTTCTTTGATGCCTGCTTCAGCCGCGCCACGCGCCACAATGTCGGCCATCACGCCAGTGTTGCCATGCATCGATCCGTAAACGACGACTACGCCTTCTTCCGACTCCTGCTTGCTCCATTGAGTGTATTTGTCCAGGACCCAGGCCAGATTGCTGCGCCACACCAAACCATGTGACGGGGCAATCATTCGGATTTCCAATCCACCCAGTTTTCCAATGGCATTCAAAGCTTGCATGGCCACCTTGCCGACGATGTTGGCATAATAGCGGCGCATGTCGTCCTCATAGAAGCTGAGGTTGACTTGGTCGTCAAAGATGCCGCCGTTGAGTGTGCCGAAGCCACCGAAAGCATCATTGCTGAAGACAATGCCGATCGTCT